>Ga0315903_10008629_pt1 | contig 12501 bp, 18 predicted proteins | sample LakEriMetagenome_7_FD_203524 | JGI IMG/M metagenome (GOLD analysis project Ga0315903, IMG submission 203524) | Freshwater fungal communities from buoy surface, Lake Erie, Ohio, United States - Buoy 2 MA119 | ecosystem: Environmental > Aquatic > Freshwater > Lake | place: USA: Lake Erie, Ohio...
CAATCATCTCTTTTACTTGGTAGCCAAGCGTTGCAAAGTTGAGAGCTCCTCTATGGGCTCCATTACAGCCAGGACCCCAGCAATAGACAACCACTGGTGTGTCGAGTGGTATTTCTTTAGGGGCTCTAGTGGCTATTTCTGAATGATGCATATGGATGGCACCTACAGGTCTGCCTTGATCCCAAGAGCTCTGACCCCTAACGTCAACAAGAGCAAACTTGGCTGAAGCCTCGATAGCCGAATGAACATCTGAAGCGTCAGTCTCAAAAGCCAAACGATTTGAGAAGTGAGCTACTAGTTCTTCTTTACTAGGCATAGCAAGAGGTTACTCCACGATCTTCTTTACCAAAAGGCAGCCTCTCTCCACGTTGCTCAAGATGGCGTAGAGAGATGGCGTAGAAAGTGATTTGGCAGACCCTAACCCCAGCGTTTATGCGGGCAACAGGGCGGTAGTTCAAATCAAGCATTCTCCGCCAGGATTTAGGCTTATTCCGTGAGCGATTACATTGGCCTTCCCGAGGGATTGCCTGTGCCGACAGACGATGGCCAAGCAGACCATTTGCTTGGTATGTCACTGCCGTCTGTAAACCTTATGGGGACAGCGGGATCCCAAGTTCACATGAATGCTTTTCACAACGAGCGCACAATTATCTATGTTTATCCAATGACTGGAAGACCGGGGGTAGATCTCCCAACGGGTTGGGATGAGATTCCAGGGGCACGCGGATGCACTCCAGAATCTTGTGGTTTTCGCGATCATTTTGGCACGTTGAAATCCTTAGGTGTAGCCAACGTGTACGGGCTCTCAAATCAAGATACTGATTACCAGATTGAAGCAGCGAAACGACTGAACCTACCTTTTGAATTGCTCTCTGACTCTAATCAAGAGCTGGGTAAAGCGCTGGGCTTACCAACATTTGAGGCAGATGGAAGAATCTTTTACAAGCGACTTACAATGGTTATCTTCCGAGGCCGAATTGAAAAAGTCTTCTACCCCGTATTTCCTCCAGATAAGCACGCCCAAGAAGTTCTAGATTGGCTAGCGGTGGGTTCTAAGTGACTAGTGCTCAGTTCGATTCTTGAGGCCACCGCTAAAACCAAAGACTAGTTTCAAAAGAAATACGGTCAAAAGTAGACTCGCTGCAGGTTCAAGGCCCTGCGGTAGTTGAACAACAGCTGCTCCCACCAACACCAAAGAAAGTGCCAAGGGCACACTGGTGTTTCCGGTTAAAATCAAGATAGTTCCGCTCGCTAGCATCCAAAGATACGCAAGGATGGCAGAGGCAGCAGCCTGAGGAAAAACATAAGCAAGTCCAAGTAAATGAATTGCGTGCACAGCTAGGAAAAACAGCCGCAGGGGAACTGTTCGTGATCGCCAGTAGGTGCGGGTTCCTGGGCAGAGATTTGCAACTGCACCACCAGCTAGGTCAAGGGAGACCATAACTAAAATCGCGATTTGAAGCGCAGAAAGTCCTGCCAACTTGTCTGGGATGGAAATCAATACTAGAGACGCAAAAGCTACAGCAGTCGAATAAACAAGTAGGAGTTCGCCAATAGTTGTCGAGTAACCATGAAGCGGCCTTAGCCAAGAAGGGGTTTTCAACCTGCTCTCCACTTTTTAGTCTTTGAGTTTCCTCGGGTATTGAGTTACTCCAAGCCATGCTCTTTCAAGCACATCTTCGACATCAAGTGGCTTGGCACTGGGTCGATAAGGATCTTCGCTTCCGGCCAACATTGTGAAGCCGTGAACTATTGACCAGGCGAAATGCGCTACCGCCTGGACTTCTTTAGGCTCAACGAGTCCTTCGTTGCAAAGATCCAAAATGGCGTCATGCAAAATCCCACGAGCGGAAGGGTTATCTTCCCGACTTGGAAGCTCGCTGCAATCCAGAAAAGCAACAGAGAATAGACCAGGTTCCTCTAATCCAAACCGGATGTATTCCCTTCCGGTAGCCATGAACTTTCGCTTCACGTCAGTTTCTTTGGCAACAGCACGAGTCATTCTTCTCGCGAGTTCCTCCCTGGCCTGCTGGGAGATGGCTGCCTTTAGGTTCTCCCCGCTAGGAAAGTGTCGATAGACCGCCATCGGGGAAACGTCAACCAATTTGGCCAGGTGAGTGACCCCGAGGTTGCGCGAACCCGAGGCCTTGGCTTCTTTCATCCCAACCGTTAAAAGGGCCTCTTCTAGGTTGCCGTGATGATATGTCTTTTTTTTCATGAGTTTGATGTTGACGAGCTACACATTAGCCTATTATGTTTATAAGATAAACATTAGAGGAGACAAGCATTTGAGTGATTTACACGTAGTAATCGGCAGTGGCACTATCGGCAGAAGGCTAGCCAGAATGCTTGCAGCCGATGGTAAGCGGGTGGTACTTATTGCCCGATCTGCTGCCAAGGACCCTATTGCTGGTGTCGAGCAAAAAGTTGCTGACGCAACTTCAGTTGAGTCGCTTCTTGCAGCAGCTCCGAAGGCAAAGACGGTTTATAACTGTGCCAACCCTGATTACACGAAATGGGCTTTGGAGTGGCCCAAGCTTTCAAACGCAGTCAACCAATACGTCATTCAAGCTGAGGCGGATCTAGTGATTTGTTCGAACCTTTATGGCTACGGGCCCCACGACGGTGTTCTAACTGAAAGCCAACCCCTGAACGCCACCTGGCGAAATGGCCAAGCAAGGGCGAAGGTTTGGAAAGAAGCTAAGGCCTTGCATAACGAGGGAAAGCTCAGGGTCACTGAAGTTAGGGGCTCGGATTACATCTGTGCCAACGAGCAAAGCCGAATGGGCGATCGGGTGGTGCCAAACCTCATTCAGGGTAAGCCAGTCCAACTACTTGGAGCCTTGGATCAACCACACACCTGGACAGATCCCGATGATGTGGCAAGGCTAATGATGACTCTCGCCGAGGATGATCGAAGCTGGGGAAAGCCTTGGCATGTTCCGAGCAATGAACCTCGAACCCAACGTGAAGTAGTTGCAGACATAGCTTCTGAACTGGGAATTTCAAAATATCGAGTGAGTTCAGCTGGGATTGTTCTGGAAACCATTCTCGGATTGTTTAGTCCAATGATTCGCGAGCTAAACCGAGGTGGGTACCAGTTCAACAAGCCATTTATTGTTAGCTCCCAAGCAGCCACTGAGAGCTTTGGGCTGAAAGCCAAATCATGGAACAAAGTTATACAGGACCTAGTCTGGCCATACGTGGAGTATTCAAAGACAAACGGTAAACAGGCTCTAGCAAAACTAAATGGCATTCGACTTCCGGAAAAAACTCTCTGAGCTGATGAAAATACTGATTTTTGGCGGAACCGGACTAACCGGGCGTCTTGTTGTGGAAATGGCACTAAAACAAGGTCACCAGGTGGCAGCTCTAACTAGAGATGCATCTAGGTTCTCATTACGCAATCAGAATCTTAAAGTTGTTGAAGGCAACGCTACATCAAAATCAGACATTGAAAAGGCGCTTGGGGATGCGGATGCGGTCATTCACTGTCTTGGCATTGGTGGCAAAGGTCAAGGTTTGGCAACTTCCCTGGTTTCTGACTCCGTCAAGGCGGTACTGGAGGCAATGAAAAACAGAGGCCCTCAGCGGATTATCTGCATGTCAAACGTGGGTGCCGGTGAAAGTGGGACGTGGTTTTATAACCGGGTAGTCGTGCCGGTTTTTCTTCGGTGGCTAAAGCCAATTATTAAAGATAAAGACCGGATGGAAAGCTTCCTAAAAGAAAGTGGCTTGGATTGGACCTCTGTTCGCTTACCTAACATCGTGGAAGGCCCTTCCAAACCAGTGCGGGCAAGTGAGAGCGGTAAGGGAATTGGTATTTCGATCACAGCCGAGTCAACAGCGGAATTCTTACTTCAGCAAATTACCAACAAAGAGTGGCTTCAAAAATCGCCAAGTATAAGTAACTAAAAAAAGGAAAGGAAACAAAAAATGAGTGATGCATCAAGGTGGATGATTGCCCTTGCTTTTATCTCGCTACCAACAATTGCCTTTGGGGGCTACTTCCTTCTGTCCATTCTCAAGAGACAAAAGGGAACTGAGAAAATCTCAGCTATACAGCGGGATTACTTCAGAGCAGGTCATGCTCACGCTGGCGTTCTCGTGATTTTGAGCATCATCGGACAATTGGTTCTAGACTTTTCGCTCTTCAACGAAACGTTGAATTGGGCCATGCGAATCGGATTGTTTGTTGCTCCGCTTTTGATTTCCGGTGGATTTTTTGGTGGGGCGCCAAGATCTGCTGAGAGTCAGCCAGGTGGACTGGTGAGGCTTATTCCTATCGGAGCAGTCGTAATGAGTCTCTCGACCCTGGGTGTTGGCCTCAGTCTATTAATTGCTCTTTAACTAGGAGAGCAGGATGGATTTAATTTATGCTTTCGGGCCGGCTGCAGTTGGCTCTATTGCTGCCGGCGCCATTGCGTCTTACTGCTGGAATAGGTTTCGTGTAGCCAGTTTTACAATCCTGATTTGGTTCTCGGTTGCGCTTATAGTGGGGCAGTTTGCGTTCTTTCCGGGAAGCTACGTATCCGAACTTGATCCGCTGATACGCTTCATGACCTTCGGCACGTTAGCTTTTGGTCCTGCTGCAATTTTGATATTTCTCTCACTAAGGATAAAAACCTTCCAAGAAGCCTTAAGTAAGATTTCAACTGCAGATTTAGTCCTGACGCAGACTTACAGGATCGGAGGAGTTTTCCTAATTCTGGCTTTCTTGAGGGGAGATCTTCCACCTGAGATAGGTCTGATATCAGGATTGATGGACGTCACGATTGCAGTTTCCGCTATTGCCTTAGCAATACATTTGCGAAGAGATGGTCAAAATGCAAGAGGGTTAGTCAGGGCATGGGCAGTTTTCTCGCTTTTGGATTTTGGTTGGGCAACGATCATGAAGTTCGCTGGTTTTTTTGGGGTATTGGAGCTAACCCCCGACCCAGCGATGCTAGGAAATCCTCCGCTATTGATTATTTCCTTATTTGCGCTACCGCTAGGAATTTTCGTAAGCGTCCATCTCATTATTCGATCTCGTGAGAATTTTGTCCCAGAGCGAATCCCGGAAGCAAATAAGTAGGAGCCTCATCGAGTAGACGTCCTGAATCAACGTTCTCGAACAGAGCTATGAGGCGAATATTCCACATTCGATAGTGACTCCGCCAATTGAGGGCTCGTGGGGCCAATCTTTTGGGGAGTTTCTTTGCCTAATTTGGTACTCCAGGTGCAGTTTGAGCAACATAACTTGCATTCAACTAATGTTGTATTAATGCTATGTAGTATCTATACTACATGTATGAGTAGAAATTCCGAAGAGCCGGTATTCAACCAAATCGAGCAGATTCGAACTGGCCAGGGGTTGAGTAGGCAAGAACTTGCTGATCTGGTTGGAGTCCACTACCAAACCATTGGCTACCTTGAGCGCGGTGAATACAGCCCTTCTCTAGTGCTAGCCCTTCGAATCGCCAAGGCCCTGAAAACGGAAGTTTCAGAGCTTTTTTCGCTCACTGAACAGAAAAAAGGAAAGAAGTAATGTCCAAGAGGAACAAGATCTACTGGTCACTAGGTGTGACCGAGAAGGGCACACGAGCCCTGCTAACTGATGAGAATTCGAAGTTCAAGTGGCTTAGATCTCAGCGCAACAGGCGAGTGCTTGTTGTGCTTTACGCGCTTGGAATCCTTGTAGTTTCTCTTGGAAGCTACTACCCGACGCTCAAAACTAACCTGAACATCTCTTCTGAGTCCGAGATAACTATTTTGGTTGTCACCGGAATTTGGGTCGTACTTTCGGTTCTGATTGGATACTCACTGCTGAGAGTTGCGGTTAGAGGAATCGCGGAAGCTCCTGACGAGCTTTTGGACGAGAGGCAAATTCAGATTCGCAACACCTCTTACCGGTATGCCTACTTGACCATGATGTACGTGGTGTTTGCAATTCTTCTTGCGATGCTCTTCGGTCCAGAGCTTGTGCTCTTTGAGCCTCAAGGCAACGACGGAAGCTACCTGGTTATTGCCGCATTGTTTGCATTTGCTTCTGCACCTTCGATGATTCTGGCCTGGCGAGAAAGAGACATCTAAATTGAAAATTACTGAAAGAGATAGTTTTCCGGATATCCTTCGCGGCTTTGCCTTGTTCGGCATTGCTATGGTCAACATTCAGTTCTTCTCGATTAGCACCTTTAACGGTGCCGAATCGCTGGACCTAACCCAAACTGAGTCGGCAAGTGTGGCTTTCTTGGTGTTTGCTCTGTTTCAAGCAAAGTTCTATCTTCTGTTCTCGTTCCTTTTTGGATACTCCGCGCACTACGTTCTAAAGGACCAAAAGAGCAATAGTAGAAGGTGGATTGCTAGGGCTGTTGGATTAGTGCTGCTTGGACTGATTCACCTAACCTTCTTCTTCCACGGGGATATCCTTTTCATCTACGGAGTCTTTGCACTACTGCTGACCCTGCTTTACTTCCGCAAGGAAAAGACTCTAAAGGTTTGGGCCTGGGTAATTTACATCGTCACTGCTGTGCTGTTTGTTGTAATTGCTGCCTTTGTATACCTCGGGGAATTGATCTTTGCCTCAAAGGGCAAGACCTTGCCGGGGCTGGGGACCATCGACTCTCTTGATGTCGCACTTCGTTCCGGTGGCTTCTTTGAGATTGCGGCTGCGAGGTTTGAGTTTTGGCTTATGGCAGCAGGGCCCGCATTTGTGCTCCAAGGATCGCTAGTCTTTGTGGCATTTATTGTTGGCGTGCTGGTTGCTAGAAAGGACGGGCTTGGTGATTCCTTGATGCCGGCGCTGATGAAGAAATTTGCTATCTGGGGACTAACCCTTGGTTTAGCTCTGCAGCTACTTTCTGCCTACATCTTCATTACTAACGAACAAGCCGAAAGCTACAGCCTGACTCTCTACCCAATCGCAACGGCGCTGAACTTCTTAACCGCTCCCCTGATGTCAGCTGGATTAGCTGGAGGCCTTTGGCTTCTTAGTCAAAAATTGAAGCTTTCACTTCTAAGTGCAGCTGGTCGCCACTCGCTGAGTATCTACCTTGGTCAGTCACTGGTGTTCTCAACTTTGTTCTCAGCTTGGGGATTCGGTCTGTTCCAAGAACTTAGCTTGCTCAGTGTTGTTCTAATCGCAGCGGCAACCTGGCTGGTACTTGCCCTACTGGCACAGCTAAACCTTAGGTACCGAACCAGGGGACCTATGGAAGCGGTACTAACAAACTTCACGAGATTGTTTGAGCGCAAATCATGAACCTAGAACAATTAGGTCTCTTTGGAGTATTTCTAGGCGGAGCTATCCCCTGGCTCGAAGCAATTGCTGTTGTGCCAGCTGGAATCGTGCTTGGACTAGATCCAGTTCTGACAGTGGTATTCGCCTCGGTTGGAAACATTATCACCATCGCTGTTTTTGCCTACGGTGGAGGAGCACTTAGGAACTGGATCATCGCTCGACGGGTAGCCAAGGGCAAAGAATCTGAATCACCAAGGTTTGCCAAAGCCCAGCAGGCTTTCGATAAGTATGGGATCTTCGGTATGGCTGCGCTTGGCCCAATCCTTATTGGAACTCAGTTTGCAGCGGCTGCTTCGGTAGCTGCTGGGGTCAAGCCGCTAAAGGTAACAGTTTTGGTTTCTGCGGCAATGGTGATTTGGGCTGCAGTTATTGGTTGGGTTGTGGTGGCGCTAGGGATTTCAGTTTTCGAAGCGTGACGGTCTGTGTTAAAAATGGCCTGAAAAGACTCCGAAGGTCTCAAAATGAACCTGTGGAAAACTGCAGTCAACCTCTGTCATCTACCCCTATCTTGGCCAGATGTCAGGCACACACGGATACTGGACAAGGCACCCAAACAAAGAGATACAACAACTTCTGTTTGAACTGCACCTCAGTGGCTGGATCATTGAGAATCCCCCTAAGTACTACAAGGCGTTTTGCAGCTGCCCAAGTAAACACCGGACAACTATTCACATCACACCTAGTGGGCGATACTATTTGAACAATAAGAGACAACACCTAACAAACACCACCTGCTTCAAACAGCCGGTAAGGAGATGAGATGGCTGCAATTCAGATGCGAATAACTTTCCAGTTCATCTCAGATACTGATCCTGAGCAGGTCTTCGATAGTGTCAGCGAGGCACTATTTGATCAAGAAGCAGCAAGTGAAACACTGCTGGATGCTGACGTCACCTCAAGCCTGAGTGAAAACACTATTTCTCTTAGCATTGTCGGCACCGGCGAAACCATAGAAGCAGCCTCCGAGAATGCCTCTAGCGCTATACGCGCAGCAATTCATAAAAGTGGTGGCGCAACCCCTGGATGGGACCAAACGGTGGAAATTGCCAGACACCAGGCAGTGTTCAAGTTTTTAGAGCAAACAGCTTCTCTGGCCTAGTTTCTAGACGACAAGATATTTTCTAAAAAAACATCAAACCGAAGGACTAGCCTCTTTCGGTGATGCCCCGTACTTGTTTACACCCTTGTTCGAGTCTTCAACGGTGAAAACCAAAAGCACTATGGCTCCAGCAACAGGAATAAGTCCTATTAGGGCCCACCAACCGCTTCGGTTGGTGTCATGAAGACGCCTGATTAAAACAGCAAGCGCTGGGACAATAGTCGCGAGAATCCAGATCAGCCCAACAATGCCGCCGCCGCCATTGGCTATAAAGCGCTCAACGTCACCGTTCATGAGAGCCAGATCAACAACCGCAACTGCGATGTTAGTTGCGATAAGAAACAGCTGAATAAACCAGTACTCGGACCTGCGGGCACGACCCTTGAAGTTTGTGTAGTTTGACCAAAAAGACTTAACTGCAGTTGCGAAACTCATGATGCTATCCCCTCGTTTTTTGTTATCACTAAAGCGCCTTCAGAATGTCATTGACCTTTTCTTTGGCATCACCAAAGAGCATCTTGGCATTTGGCTTATAGAAAAGTGGGTTTGCTACCCCGGCATATCCTGAAGCCATCGATCTCTTGAAGACAATCACGTTCTCAGCTTCCCAAACTCGTAGCACCGGCATACCAGCGATAGGACTTGTTGGGTTCTCAGCTGCAGCTGGGTTCACTGTGTCGTTAGCTCCAATAACCAAAACAACATTGGTGCTAGCTAGATCTTCGTTGATCTCATCCATTTCCAAAACGATGTCGTATGGAACTTTGGCTTCGGCAAGAAGTACGTTCATGTGTCCTGGAAGACGACCAGCTACTGGGTGAATACCGAAGCGAACCTCGACACCCTTCTCGCGAAGCTTCTTGGCAAGTTCTGCAACTGGATACTGAGCCTGAGCTACCGCCATGCCGTAGCCCGGTGTGATCACAACAGTCTTAGCGTTGCTCAATAGCTCGGCTACTGAATCTGCGTCAGTTTCGGTGTGTTCTCCGACTTCTTCATCGGACTCGGAAGGAGCTTCGATACCGTAGCCTCCGAAGATAACCGAGATAAAGCTTCGGTTCATCGCCCGGCACATGATGTAAGAAAGGTAAGCACCCGAGGATCCAACTAGGGCACCGGTCACAATCAACAGATCATTTCCTAGCAAGAAACCGGTTGCCGCAGCTGCCCAACCCGAGTAGCTGTTCAGCATCGAGACAACCACTGGCATGTCTCCTCCACCGATGGAGGCAACTAGGTGCCATCCAAGGGCAAGAGCCAAAATGGTCACTGCAATCAAAAGTCCAAGAACTGGTGTGATCACGTAGGCAACAGTTAGAACCACAAAGCCCAGAAGAGCAAATAGGTTCAGTAGGTTTCTGCCTGGAAGAATCAGCGGCTTTGAGCTCATCTTGGCTGAGAGCTTTAGGTAAGCAACGATGGAACCGGTGAAGGTCACGGCACCAATAAAGACACCAATGAATACCTCGGCACTGTGAACGCCAACTAGCTCAGGAGCTAGATCCTTGGCGTGAAGTGCTCCATTCCAACCAACTAGAACAGCAGTAAGTCCTACGAAGCTATGAAAGAGCGCAATTAGCTCTGGCATGCCAGTCATGGCAACTACCCTTGCTCGCCAGAGACCAATTACTGCTCCTATGGCCAGTGCTCCAAACAACAGACCAGCACCAAGCATTGTGGAGTCGGTCCAGGTACCAGAAAGAGAAAGCCAAATGGTTGCAACCATGGCAATTGTCATGCCGGCGATTCCATAGCGAATACCGGTTCTACCGGTTTCGTGCTTGCTTAGACCTGCAAGGCTCATGATGAATAGCAATGCGGCTGCAACATAGGCTGCGTTAGCAATAGCTTGAGCGGTCATTAGTTATCTCCCCTCGTGAACATCTTGAGCATTCGAGAGGTCACGGCAAAACCACCAAAGACGTTGATGCTTGCAAGTAAGACTCCAATTGCAGCCAAGATTTGAACTAGCAACATAGCGTCGTTGATCTGCAAGATAGCTGCCACCACAACAATTCCCGAGATGGCGTTGGTGACGGACATCAGTGGGGTGTGTAGGGCGTGATGGACTTTACCAATCACGTAGAAACCGATCACCACAGATAACATCAATACCAAAAAGTGCTGAGGTAGTGGTGCTGGCGCCAAAGCAACAACAGCAAACAGCGCTGCCATTCCGGCAGCAATCAAAGCCGCGCGAGTTCTAAGCGACATGGTCTTTTTCTCAGGCATGGCAACTGGCTCTGCCTTAGCTACCGGAGCAGCCGATACCTGAACCGGTGGTGGTGGCCAGGTAATGGCTCCTTCTTGGACCACGGTCACAGCTCTCTGAACAACATCTTCAAAGTCGATAACGGCCAAGCCGTCCTTGGCTGGGGTTAGCAGCTTCAGCAGGTTCACTAGGTTTGTGCCGTAAAGCTGAGAGGACTGAGCCGGTAGGCGGGAAGGAAGATCTGTATAGCCAAGGATGGTGACGCCATTTGGGGTCACAACCTTTTGGCCAGCTACTGATCCAGCTACGTTTCCACCCTGTGCTGCCGCCATATCAACAATCACGCTGCCTGGCTTCATAAGGGCAACATCTTCGGCGGTGATTAGCTTCGGAGCAGGTCGTCCAGGAATTAGCGCGGTAGTAATAATGATGTCAACATCGGCTGCCTGCTCTGAGTAAATTTCAGCTGCTCGCTGGTCGTAGGCTTTGCCGGTTTCCTTGGCGTAGCCATCGCTTGATTCCATCTTCTCTTCGACTTCAACCAAAAGGTATTCGCCACCAATTGATTTCACCTGGTCGGCTACCTCTGGTCTTGGGTCAGTTGCTCGAACAATTGCACCAAGGCTTGAGGCCGATCCAATTGCAGCAAGACCAGCTACCCCTGCTCCTGCAACCAAAACTTTTGCAGGGGCAACTTTTCCAGCAGCTGTGACTTGACCTGTGAAGAAGCGACCGAATTCGTGAGCTGCTTCAATAACTGCTCGGTAGCCTGCGATGTTTGCCATCGAGGACAGTACGTCCATTGACTGAGCACGAGAAATTCTTGGGACAGCGTCCATGGCGAGCGCGGTTACTCCCTGGGCGGCAAGTGCTTCAAGCAGTTCAGGTTTTAGAGCTGGGCTCAGTACTCCAACCAGTACTGCGCTTTTCTTCAAGCGTTTTATCTCAGCATCTGCTGGTGCACTAACTGTTAGAACAATGTCGGCTCCCCATGCAGCATCGGTGGAGCCGATCTTGGCTCCGGCAGCAACGTAGGCAGCATCTGGGAAGGAAGCTTTTAGGCCAGCACCGGATTCAACAAGTACGTCGTAGCCAAGGGAGACAATAACCTTGACTGTTTCCGGAGTTGCGGCAACCCTGGACTCAGCTTGTTGTTCCTTGATGACACCAATTAGCGACACGATACTCCTTAGGTAAGTTCCCTTATTTGACTTGGGTTTCCTGGTCAAGACTGCTCTAAAGCTACCCTTATTCTCGCCGATTTTTGTGCCCCTTGATGTCGGTGTAGCACCTATGACTAAGGTGCTACACTTGGCCTATGCCAACCACCAGAGCAAGACACATGATCACCGAGACTGACCAGCTGGCTCAAGCTTTGACCCAAGCCGAGAAGATCTGGCCCGAGCTTGCCGGCCAGCGAACCTTGCTGCTTCGAAAGCTCCTAGAGGTAGGCATTACTACCATCGAGCGCGAAAGCGCTGAGAGAACTAGCCAGAGATTGACTCAGATCCAAAAGCTCGCCGGTTCCATGGATGGCACCTGGCCTGCCAACTGGAAGCAAGAATTGGGTGGGGATTGGCCGAAGTAGTAGTTCTTGATACCAGTGCCCTAATCGCACTGGTCTCATCTAGTGACCCTCACCACAAGTGGGCACTTGAAATGTTTCGCGACACTGCAAGCTTTGATTTGCAGATGACTGCTCTTAGCCAAGCAGAAGCTCTGGTTCACCCAGCCCGAAATGGCAAGCTGGATAAATTCCTAAAGACATTTAGCGCATTGGGTTTGGTAGTCACCCCCATTGAAGGCTCGGATGCAAGCAAGCTTGCAACACTTCGAGCCACCACGACTCTCAAGATGCCTGATGCTTGTGTGCTGCACCAAGCGATGAAGGTAAAGGGCTCTATTGCAACA
>Ga0315903_10008632_pt1 | contig 12499 bp, 11 predicted proteins | sample LakEriMetagenome_7_FD_203524 | JGI IMG/M metagenome (GOLD analysis project Ga0315903, IMG submission 203524) | Freshwater fungal communities from buoy surface, Lake Erie, Ohio, United States - Buoy 2 MA119 | ecosystem: Environmental > Aquatic > Freshwater > Lake | place: USA: Lake Erie, Ohio...
GTGAATGTCGGTTACTTTGTCCCCGCCTCGAATGAAGATATCGAGCGCATTGAATTGGTGCGTGGTCCGGCTTCCGCATTGTATGGACCAAATGCGGCACAAGGCGTTCTGAATATCATTACTCGCTCTCCATTTGCTTCACAAGGGACAACTGTTTTTCTCGCAGGCGGTCTGCAGAATCTCATGAATGTGGGCGTCCGTCATGCAGGTACTTTAAGCGATGATTTCGGTTATAAGATTTCAGGTCAATATTTCTCAGCCAATGATTGGGCATTTGAAGATCCCGTAGAAGTTGCTGAAAGAGCAAAAGCAATTACTGCAGGTGCAAAAGCAGATACATTGAAGATTGGTAATAGAAAGAATACACATGAGCGCTTCAATGTGGATGCCGGTGCATATTATAATTTGGGTGAGAACTCGATGTTCCAGCTCAATGCGGGTGTTTCTCAATCACTCAATACCATTGAAATGACAGGTCTTGGTGCCGCCAATGGTAGAGATTGGAGATATTCTTATGTAAATGCACAGATGACTTCCGGTGATTTATTCGCTCAAGTATTCTATAATATGAGTGATGCCGGGGAAACATATTTCCTTCGTACAGGTAATCCGATTGTTGACAAATCAACTTTGCTCGGTGCTCGTTTGCAACATGCATATACTGTCAATGATGATATTCGTTTGACTTATGGTGCTGATTTCTTCTCAACAAATCCTGTGACTGAAGGTACAATCAATGGCGTGAATGAAGAGAATGACACCTATAATGAAATCGGAGCTTATCTTCAGGCAGATGTGAAGCTCACCAAAGATCTTTCTTTGCTTGGCGCAGTTCGTGGTGACAGACATTCAATCATCGAAGAAATGGTACTCTCTCCACGCGTTGCAATGATGTATAAACTTGATGAGAATTCAACCGTTCGCGCAACATTCAATCAAGCATTCAGCAATCCGGGAACCAATGATTTATTCCTTGATTTGCTTAGTACAAAAGATGCATTTGGTCTTAGTGCCGCTAATCCTGCTTTTGCTGTTAGCGTTTGGGGTGCATCCGGTGGAAGAAACGGCTATACCTATAATCGTGATGGCGGTGTGCTGCGTTATATCTCACAATTCGATCCAACTCGTTCCAATTGGATGCCAACAACCAATGTTGCAAATATGTGGTCAGCAGTAACTGCAGTCATCACTGCAAACCCTGCTCTTGCAGCTCTCAAACCATTACTTACTTCACTTATTCCTGCTCCACCAACAATTGGTGGTAGCATTGCAGCGCTCAATCCAACAACAAGACAATTCATTCCAATGCAAGCCGGCGATGTACTTGATGTTGACAAATTGCGTCAGACCAATACACAAACAATCGAATTGGGTTATCAAGGTAAATTGACAGATAAATTCAAATTCTCAATTGATTTGTATCAGTCAACAGTTACCGACTTTGTATCTCCTTTGAAAGTTGTCACTCCAAATGTATTCATGAATGCAGCTGATGTAACCGCATATCTTAAGCCGATTTTGAAAGGCGCTCTTATGCAGGGTGGTATGCCTGAAGCACAAGCTGATGCAACAGCAACACAAGTATGTGGTGCATATGCACAAGTTCCCATCGGTACAGTTTCACCAAATGAAACAACTCATAAAGGTGATATTCTTCTTTCTTATCGTAATTATGGCGAGCTTTCATACTATGGAACTGATGCGGCATTCACCTATGAATTGTCACCTGAATTCGCAATTTCAGGTTCAGCTTCCTATATCAATCAGAATGTGTTCACAGGTGAGGATTTAGGTGCTGGTGCGGGTTCTGACACAATCGCACTTAATGCTCCTCAGTATAAATCAGCACTTTCATTCATGCATCGCAATGCAGATCTAGGTTTGAATGTTGGTTTACAATGGCGCTGGGTTGATGCATTCCGCATGAACTCAGGTGTATATGTTGGTGATGTCCAAGCATTTCACATGCTCGACTTGAATTTGAATTATACAATTCCGTCAGTTCAAGGTTTGAGTTTTAATCTAACTGCGACAAACCTTCTTGATCATCGCGTACAGCAATTCATTGGTGCAGCGGCAATCGGAAGAATGGTACAAGGTAGATTCACATATACCTTCTAATCTTTTCATACAAAAGTAAAGGCATCTTCAGAAATGGAGATGCCTTTTTTTGTGATATGTTAGAGTGAGTTTTATAGTTTTGCAAATGGGTTTTGCAGTAAAGTCTATTTTGTATCAAACACAGGGATTTCAACATGAATCATTGTATGGGAATTGTAATAATTATGTTCATATTCATGAACACAATCGTATTGTTTTCCTTGCCAATTAGAAATGGCGAATCATGCTTTTCTTCATATAATTCCAAAGGGAAGTATTTTTATCTTCACATATACTTCGATGGTAGAAATATCCCAAGAACAATTAGGTATAAACAGAATTCTACTGCCATTCCGCTTTCTTACTATGGTAGAGAGGATAAATACATTCCAATGATTGGAGAGTATAGATCGGCAAGAGTGTTTTTGGAAGTGTATAAAAACAACATTACGGGCAGGCTTTATATACTTGACAGACCTCTGGTAGATGGTTTATTCATACTCTTTGAAAGAACGAAAGACAATCAACTGTTCAATTTTTATGAATGTAATTGAAAGAATTAATATTCCAGGATTAAGTCATTATTGATATTGTCAATAGATATAGATTTGAATCTTTTGAATACCGATTGTCCAACCAATAGTGGAGCTTGTGGCTCATCAATTATAACGGCTTGTACATCATACAGATCTATACCACCGATATTGACATTTTTCAATAATACTTTTGTTCCTGGTATGATATCTCCATTTGCTATGCTCAGCTTAGTTTCCGCAACATAATCATCAATCGTTAGACTTCCCTGCTTATACAATACAAATGCTTCAGCGCTGGAGATACTTACACTGCTTGCCCCTGTGTCAAAAACGCATCGTAATTTCATCCCATTGATCTCAACCATAATATAGTATACCCCATTTTCTTCTTCCATGGGTATGATTGCTATTTGTCTGTCTCTGCTGACTCGCGGATCGAATTCCTCAGAAGGCAATTCCTTCATATCATAAAACAGTTCATTTCTTGACTTCTCCCCACTACTTAAAGTATCAGCACCCGCTATTTCTCTATCAATATCATTGAACATATCTGCTTGTGGTTCTTCTTTACTACCGCAAGAAGATAATATACAAGCTGAAATACAAATGCTAAGCAGATATAATGCTAGTTGCACTAATGTGTTACGATCTTTATTCATCTGAATTTATTCACATTTAATTTCTTCTCAACTGTTTCATCAGAAATGCTCATTGAATCTATCTGATAGAGATTGGTATCGGAAACACCGGTTGTGGAAGATTCAGTAGTTGTAGAAGAATTATCTGAATAATAGGAGTCAGTTGCATAGAGGAGCAATGCAAAACTTGCAAAGAAAGCAGGAATTGTTCTAATATACTTTCTTCGAACCTGAAACTCATTCTTGTCTTTCAATTCTTCATATTCATCGAAGTATTGCACTTTTGGGATTGGGAATGGATCTTTTCCATAATCATTATCACCAATTGTTCCTCTTTTGAAATAAATGATTGGATTGATCAAGCCAAAGAACCCGGTCATATTGCAATCATGCGCTCTTTTGATTGCCTGCATATTCAAGACAAAGCCAAAAAACAGATAGATCAGCCATTGTAAGGTATACATTCCATCATATTCAGTTCCATTCAATGCATAAGTGAATAATGGTTCTCCGCCCTCCATCAACATCTCAAGAATGAGATTCAAGAATAATACAAGTGAACCAATCACCAAAACTCTTTCCCAAAACATGAGTAGTGTTATTCTTCCCTTTCCATTCAACAGATGCACTTCTTCATTCGCTGACTTGCCGGGTTTATAAGAATATATATCTGATGCTTTTGACATTTCTATTATGTGATATTCGGTTTCAAAGACATACTTAATTGAATTCTTTTTTTACAATTAATACTGCAACACTATCCTCTAGTATATTCTTCATAAGTGAGTCACTATCAACTTTTAAAATCTGCTTTAAAGACAAACTATCAACCAATACTAGTTTTTTTACATGAATACTATCATGAATAACATTGTTATTAGAATCTTTTGAATCTACGTAATCCTTAATCAATGACATTTTTTTATCATTAATAGAATAGAATGTAGGGAATATGAAAGGATAAGCGATATAGACCATCAATGTAATTACAAGAACGATTGAAGCAAATTTCCATATCATCACTTCTTTTGAGAGATCATCCAATTTCCTTGATATTCCCCTTCTGGTTTGTTGCATATCATCTTTAAGGATTGTGATTTCAGAGTGAAGATCTCTCAAATCTGAAGAACCAATTCTTTTTGAACCGGTTTTTTCATCTGTATATTGTTGATATGCATTGCCAACTTTATGAAAAACAGGGAATTTCATTTCTCCCCATTTTTGATATGCTCTTTTGAGATGATTGAAATCTTCAGTGATATAGATTTTATTTGAATCAGTTGACATTCGACCGATTTCAATGGAACCTTCAATCAGATCCGGAACATAGAAAGCGGAAATATCATTTCTTTGAAGATTTGGTATGTCCGGTGATATATTGATTTTTTCAAAATAGCTCGGCTCATTACCATTCGTGTGATCAGATATACCTCTCCAGATTTTCTTTACATCCTCAAGAAAATCGCTTTTATTGAATTTCAAACCGGAAAGACTCAATGTGGCGAATTTCTCTTTTGCAGACTTTAGCAATCGAAGATTATAGTCTGTTATTTGCACATCGCCATCCGAAAGAATGGCAACGCCATATGTGCTTCCTGACAAACGATCGCCGGCAAATGCTTGGGCACAGGAATATTGTTTCAATAGCGAATATGCTTTACCCTTGCTGGTTTTAAACACATACTTGGCAATAATATCTTTATTATCCGGCTCATCAACAGAAAATACCAATGATTCCAATTGATCAAAGTGTTTGATGATCGCATTAAAATCAGGTACTAGTCCATTCTTGTCAAAAGCATAAAACGTGAAATCTTGTGATTTCCCAAAGAAGAGAAAATAAGTATTCATAGTTTACCCAAAAATTCGTTCCCACCATGATTTAGCATCTAAATCTTTCTGTGTGCAAATCTGATACAATGCCTTCCAAAATCGAGAAGGATAATCATAATTGATGCGTACAATTTCTTGTACATTCACGCCATTGACATTACTCACAAGTAATTTACCAACTGAGTATTGTCCCCAAACAACCGCCGTATTCTTGACTGCCGCATAGATGGAAGGTCTTTTTTCACGAATGAAATCCTCCACATTCAAGTCTTCATCAGGGTTTTTGTCCCATTGAGAAACAACGATGAAAAAACGAGAATTTTTCAGAATATGAGGCTGATTTTGTTTGATATAATTCAGAAAATCATAATGTAAAGCATCTTCCCTATTATGCGCATCACGCTGATTTTCATTATCCATCTTGGCTGGTTCAAAAGGTGTGATCAATGTGAAGATGATTGGCGAATCATCCACTTTCAAACCATTGAAAACAGCATTGATTTTCTCTGTGAAAGCAGAGTTTTCACTTGTCTTGATTTTTTTAAGATCTTCACCAGCCAAATCAAGAAAAGCAAGTTTCAGCAGAGGTAATTTTGGTTTTGCCGGCTCAATTGTGATTCCGATCAGGTCCATAGTACCCGTTTGAGTACTGTCATAGAGCTTACCTGAATCAAAATAATTGATCATGCTATCAACAGCCTTTCTTCCTTTATCGAATGGAAAATCATTTTCCAGAAAAGTTCTGAATAAAACATCTTCTCCTTTTCTTGCATAATACATGAGAGAGGAGAGAAAAAGAGATTTTCCAGCTTGAGGAAATCCGACAGGTATAATCAATGTTCGATTCTGGGCCGAAAACTCTGTGAATTCTCTTGATATTTGATGAAGAGTGAGATTCTCAAGGAAATCGGTTGTCGGATAATCCACCTGACTTTCATTGACAATTTCACTACTTGTTTTTAACGGAGTTTTTTCTTCTTCACTATCATCAGAATCTATACGGATATTAATTTCATCCATGATTGCAATCCATCATTATTCAATTAAAATGTCCCGGGCTTCATATTGCGTTTCACACCTATTTCCATATCATTTTTTCTTAATAGATAGTAAATCGCCATTGGAACGATTAAGTCAACAAAAAGGCACAGTGATATGACCCACCAGGTGCTGATATCAGATATTCTCTCTGAAATCGTTTCGAATGTATGTTTGACTTGCCCAAGGAATTGTGCCTTTGGCACAGGATTATCTTTGCTATTCAATAATTTGAAAACAGGTGTACCCATTCCGCTATTGATTTGAACAACGGCGCTGTCTATACCCTTCACGGCTTTCTTCATTATCTGAATTTGTGGATGAGATTTCACTTTATCCAAATCAATGTCTCTTTGGTCTTGTTGTATCAAACCGAGTTTGGGTGAAATCTCCTTGCTTAATGTTTCAAGATGCGTGATTCCTCCATTGACCAAATCAAATTTTGACGCTGCAAGTCCCGACCCACTTTTCTCAATTCCTCTAATGATATTCTCCATAGCACTTAGGAGTTTTTTAGCTGCCGCCTCATTTGCTTTTTGGTTTTTGGTGAGTCCAATTCCTACATCTGCGTCAACATTGGTATATTTTCTGGCTATATAATTGAACTTCCTAATGTCTTCTTTTGCTTTGGGACCTTTACCATTGATCTTTGATATCTCATCATAAACAGAACTCGCGAGCGTTCGTAAATCATTCAGATCTCTTGATGTTTTATCATTTGGCTTTTTTAATGCGATTGCTTGATTTTTATATGTCTGCAATACGCTGTCCAACATGCCTGCTTCTTCAATCACAAGATTTCTACCTTGATATGCCGGATAGAAATAGTTGAGATTGGAAACAAAGAACACAAAACCACACAGAATGTAGAAATAGAGTGCTTCCTTTTTCCCATTGACTGCATACCAATATGTAATCAGCAATAACAATAATACAATCAATGCCACTGCAAGACTACCATATTCGGATCCAAACACATTCATCTGTTTTAGACCCAGATGTGTATGCCAAAAACCCACTACAAATACTATGAAGCTTAATAACCATGCTCCATTCCTGACACCCGGAGGAATCTTTACTTTCTTTGTCATTATTCACCTTTACTTTTCGCTATATCAACTTATAAGTTATTTCCCGCTTATTCTAGGTTTACTCCTTTTAAACAAACCCATATCTTGGCTTCCCGACATACTTCTTATTTTCATACGAGCATAAATTTACTTCTTCGTGATTGGATATTCAAAATATGGTTAATGAAGTTATTCACAGTATAAATAATGGCTTTTCTTTACAAAACAGACCTTATTCGTTTATCATTACTTTTTCATCTCGTAATTTGAGCTTATAAATTTGAGTTTGCTATGTCAACAAAAACTAAGAATGCTTGGACTGCTTCAAAGCTTCTGATGATCAGACCCCATAGTTTTGGCTATAATGAAGAAACATCTTCATCCAATGCTTTTCAAATGAGCAATGTTAATCTTGATGCACACGATATTTCTCAAATAGCGGTAAAGGAATTTGATGATTTGATCCATGTGATTCGTAATCATGAAATTGAAGTCATTGTATATGAGGACACGGACCATCCACATACACCAGATGCCATCTTTCCGAATAATTGGATTAGTTTTCATGAAGATGGAACTATGATTCTATATCCAATGCAGGCCAAAAATAGAAGATTGGAAAGAAGAAAGGATATTATTGATTTCTTGCAGGCAACCTATCATTTTAAATCCATTCATGATCTGTCACATTATGAATCTAAAAGAAAGTTTTTAGAGGGAACAGGAAGCATTGTGTTTGATCATGAGCATAAGATTGCCTATGCTGCACTTTCAATAAGAACTGACAAAGATGTATTTCATGAATGTTGTGATATGTTGGGATATCAGCCAATTTCATTTAGGGCATATCATGAAAATGGATTGCCTGTTTATCACACGAATGTTCTCATGCATATCAATCCATTTGTGTCAGCTATATGTCTAGACATGATATATCCTGATGATAGATCCATTGTTATTGATGCCCTTTCAAGAAGCCGACATAGGCCTATTGTATTGAGTGAGCAACAAGTCAATAATTTTGCAGGTAATATGTTGGTTGTTCTGAATACTGTTGGAATTCCATTTCTCATCGGATCAAAGCAGGGATTTGCATCACTCACAAAGGAACAAGTGAAGCAAATCCCCATTGATATCATTCAATTTGACATGCCAATAATTGAGTCTATTGGCGGTGGTAGTGCCCGATGCATGCTGGCGGAAATATATCATCCATAGATTATTTTTTGGCTTCTGTTCTTAATGGATATTCATGTTTTCCGCCTAAGAATACAGAATGAATATATGGAAGTCCATAATGCGTTGTATGATATACTCTAAATCCAATGTGGGTAATATCCTTATCTAAGAGAAATGCATTATGCTTTGGACTAGTAATCCATGATTTTAAAAACAACTTAGGAAGATTCTTTAGTACAATTCTATTACCTGCAGAATATATTGGCTTAGATTTTTCATATTCTATTGATAATAGCCTATAGATATATCTTTTAGTTTTCTCCCAAAATGTTCTCTGCGGAAAATCCATATAAATGGGAAATTCTGCAACAACAGTCATGTTTTCTCCCTGTACTTTCATTGACTCGGTTGATTCATTAAAATGAACTGCCATTCTTTGGAACTTAAAATGCTGATCTCTTCCATCCGGACAGATTGAAAATGAGTCTAATCGCTGAAAACAATCATCAATCCCTTCTGATGCTATCCTCAATCTCTCAAAGGCAAAAGAATCTAATTGCATATCATACTGTAGAGCAGGCAAACCTTTTTCTGTTCTATATGCATTAAATAATTTCATAAACTCTTGTGACAGTGAATCTTGAGAAAATAGCGTCTCACATGTGAGCAAGAACAATACAAAAAACTGTTTCATATTTTCCCCCTATTATATGGATATACTACTTCTATAAAAGTGACTTACACTACTTTTGAGCCAATGAAGAATTAAGCTCACTATTGTCCAGGAAAAACAAAAGTTGCTTTTTCATGAATGTATATGTGTGCATGGAATAAGGATCAATTGTTATAACTTTTTTACTTCTGTTTTTATACTCCTTTGAGATATGAATCAAATATCCGGTAAAACTCATTTCGATGTATTCTTTCTGAGCCAAAAAATACATTCTTGGAATCACTCTTGTATGTCCTAGAGTAAAATTAGCTCGTGCTTCAACATCATTGAATATGGTATCTCTTCGATTATAATGAATTTCATTCATTGTATGTAAAGGCAAACTATTACCAATGAAATTGTCCAAATATTTTCTAAATACAGGATGCTTTGCAATGATTTCTTCTACTGTATTTGGAAGAGTTTTTCTCCCGAAATCAAAATTTGATATCGTTCTCAAGTCATAAATGGCATTATCTGATTTTCTTCTCTCTCCAATCTCATATGGATGATAAAAGAAATATGCATTATTTATACGCTTGATATTGGTGATGTTGTTTTCATCACTATTTCTAAGTCCCATAGCTGAACCATGAGTTGGATCAATAAGCCCATACTTACCATTGACATGTACCATTACCCAAGCATGATGGTAGGTACTTTTCTCTATATCTTCATCCAACTCAGCTGTTTTACCGGTAACATAATATGCAGGTATTCCTACGCGATTGCAGGCATCCACCATGATATTGGAGTAGGCAACACATACACCCACTTTTGTACGCAATGCATGTTCTGTACTTTGACTTGGTCTCTTTTTATTGCCATATACACAATCAAAATCATAACTCATCCCTGTTGGTGAAGAAAACCATACATACATCGCTCGAATGAACTCAAGATCTGACTTTGTAAATGTTTTGATATACTTTGATAGATCTTTCACTGAATTGGTATGTTCAATTGGGATATTCATTGCTTTTCTGTCAACATATTCGAAGTCTACATATTCATAGGTGATTCGATTGACTGACTGAGCAACTGATACATGGATCATTATAGATTGTGATACCATCATGATTACAACAATGTTCATGATGTAGCCTGTTTTGAATAATAGACTGTTCATAAGACCCCCATTTATTTATGTGTTTATTTACTCCCTGCCTCTTTGACTTTGTTAATAAATTTTTATTGTTCATTCAATAATTTTAATCTAATTTTGTCAATAAATCATGACTTTTATTGGGGAATTCAACATGTATCGCTATCTAATATTCTTACTTTTCATTGCATTTTTTGGATACAGTGCATTTTATGACAATTCGTTCAATATAATGAACGATGATACTCAAATCCGTTTGGACTCACTTCAAAAGGTATGGAACAATAATATCAAGGAGGATTCTCTTGATTGGGTCGAATCAGGAGGAGAGACTGTGGATGAGAAGGATGAATTGACAAAGCATCCTTTTTTTGGGTTCTATAGTGACAAGAAGGTTAAGGTCATACCCATAGCATGTACTTCAGATTTTGCGTATTCTAGATCTCATAGTATAGACTCCATACTTTCATACATGAGCTGTATAAAAGATAAACCAGGCAGAGTCAGTCTTTTGCGAAGAGCTCTAATTATAGCAAAGTATCACCAATCAAGACTTGAAGATAGTCTTAGATTCATTACCGATTATCAGCTTTTGCGAATGATAACTTATGCATATCATCAAGACATACCTAGTGATGCATTGGAGTCTAATGGTCCTGAATTTGACAGTCTATATAAGACTATCTCTACTTTGATTGCTAAAAATGAGTCGAAGGCTGTCATTCTTAAATTCATCAATGATTCGATATTCAATTATTACTATATGAGAGTGGAATTTAGCTTGCCAACAAAGAATATTCTCATGCTAAACTATAATGGTGGCGGTATGGCCGGATCTGCAGAGAAACGCTATTTCCTTAAGCAAGGAAATAATTACAAAGAATTGAATTTACATTCTATTATTTCCATAGTAGATAAAAAAATGACTAAGATTGCTAAGGAAGATGCTTCTGCTGATACTGACCGATTTGAGGGACTATTCACTTGGAATGAGAAGAGGGGCATGCATCAATTGGAACTATTTGTACATGTCAGTTCAGGAGCAAGATGCTGCCCGCCATACATTGTACAATTGTATACGAAAGACTTCAAGACCATTGAGCCAGGTTCATTGAAATATGCAACAACTGAGCATTTTTCAGATAGCACAATAAAGCCTGTGTGGAAAAACATACAATGATATCAATGGTTTTTAAGAAGTCTTATGGCCACTCCATTTGCCGGATTGGAAGATACCATATATAATTCCTTTTCATCTGACAATTGAGCGTAAACAGGTATATATCCTCTTCCCTTTTCAGGCTCTTCCGATGTCCAGAACACACCAATTTTCTCAATACCTTTAAATTTTCCATTTCCAAATCGATTGCCGGCATATGTCAATGGAATAAAATAAGTGGTATTGCATTGAAACTCTCGCTCATGACGACTTGAAGGGTATGAAGCAAAAGCACTACCATAATCATAATCTTCCGATACAAGGGTATTCAAGACATGATGAATTTTCATGACATACTGTATTTCTTCATAGGAAGGCAAATGCCAGCCATCTGGTATAATCCCTCTACTGTCCTTTATTGCATACCAATTGTAAAAGATTTCATTTGATCCATCATCTGAAAAGCACCATGCCGGCTGTTTGTTTTTTCCTGCATGCTCCCATTCCTTTGCAGATTGTGCCTGAGGTATGGAATCTCCATTATTGAATCGAGTAATATGTAGATTCTCATTCATCCATATTTGTTCACCAATGATAAAAGTATTAGACTTATCATTAACAACCACATGCTCAAAGGAAGCTTTCTTGCAACCGAGGGTACAAATGACCAATAATATCATTAAATAGTTTCGCTTATAATGATTCATCACTTTCCTCTTGATCGATTGTACAATAATGTCGAAATTCTGATATTAACATTCTGAAAGTACGCCTTCCCTAATAGCATTTTGCCTTTTCTATTTCCATATGGTTTCATTGTAAATCTGTTTATGGTTCCATTTGAATCAGTTTCAACGATAACTGAATCACATATTATTCGATCAAAAAAGCGTAATTCGCCAATCATTGATAAATACAGTTTTTTACATTGAAGTGAATGCGACTGTAGATTATAATGTTTAATCAGACGATCAATTGAATTAGGATCTACACTTTTAGATGAATGTACGATTAGCAATGTCTTAAATATAGAAAGCATTCTACCATTCAGAGGTATTTGATGTACAAGACTTTTCTTATTCATCTCTGCATAAACATTAATAAATCTTGCAAAGACTGAATCAGCTTT
>Ga0315903_10008633_pt1 | contig 12493 bp, 19 predicted proteins | sample LakEriMetagenome_7_FD_203524 | JGI IMG/M metagenome (GOLD analysis project Ga0315903, IMG submission 203524) | Freshwater fungal communities from buoy surface, Lake Erie, Ohio, United States - Buoy 2 MA119 | ecosystem: Environmental > Aquatic > Freshwater > Lake | place: USA: Lake Erie, Ohio...
AAGCCAGCAATGCGAGCCGCTTTGTTTAAGAAAATTAAAGCAGGCTCAAAGGGTGGAGACCCAGGAGAATGGTCTGCCCGCAAAGCACAACTACTTGCAGTTGAGTATAAGAAAGCAGGCGGAGGTTACAAGTAATGGCACTTGCTAAGTCTCAACAGTCACTTAAGAAGTGGACCGCACAGAAGTGGAAAACCTCTGATGGTAAGCCATCTAAAGGAAAGAAAAGATACTTACCAGAAGCGGCTTGGAGTGCATTAAGCCCAGCAGAAAAAGCAGCAACCAATAAGGCTAAGGCTGAAGGTAATGCAAAGGGTAAGCAGTTTGTTAAGCAACCTAAATCAATTGCTAAAAAGACAACAAAGTACAGAAGCAAATAACAAAGGTAGGGGACAATGCAAGAAACAATATCTATTGCTTGGTGCGATAACGGCAATGTAGACGGCAAGTTTATGCAGGGTGTAGCAGATGTACTACTTAAATCAGGTATTACATTTGAAACCTCATTGCGTAGTCAGGGCAACCAGATTGCCAGACAGCGTGAAAAGGTAATTAACTACTGGTATGACCAGAACAAATCAGACTGGTTACTTTGGGTAGATTCAGATGTAGTTATTAGTGTTGATAAGTTTAAACTACTGTGGGATAACAAGGATGCTAATGAGCGTCCTATTGTAACTGGAGTTTATTTTACAACAGATAATCCAGAAGACCCGCTAATGATTCCTATGCCTACGGTATACGAGTTTGGCGAGGCAGATGGCGTAGTTGGTATTCAAAGAATCCACCCACTGCCAGAGAATAAGTTTATTAAAGTTGGTGCAGCAGGCATGGGATTTGTTCTTATGCACCGTAATGCAGTAACTAAGATTAAAGAAGTTTTGCCAGATGCACCGTTCTTTACTGAGGTAGGTGTTGGCAATACCTTTATGGGCGAAGACATTTATTTCTTTGCAGTATGTGATAAGGCAGAAGTTCCAGTTTGGTGCCACACTGGGGCAACAGTTCCGCACATGAAAAGATTTTCATTTGATGAGCATTACTACAAGGCATTTTTTGGTGCAGTAGAAAAGCCATCTAATTTGATATTACCAAAACATCATCGAAAGAGGTAACAAATGCCAGGTACAGCAGGTAGCACATTGTGTGCAGAGTTAAACAGGTTGGCTAATGGTGGTACTTATCCTGCCCGTACTGCGTTTCTAGATGAGCAAGGTGCTGCTAATGCTTGGGCTGGTACTACTGGCAAGGGGTTGATTGGTGCTCTTAACTACAAAGTTAGTGCAGCACGACAACCATCTGCTTTCAAAGACTTAAATGGTGTATGTAATGAACTTGCTAGCACTACTGGCAAATCTGCGGTTGACGCATTAAGGACTCTATAATGACAGTAACACTTGACGCTTTAACGGATGAAGTGCTTATTAACCTTGCTGGTTATACCCTTCAGCAAGACCGCGCTACTCATCTTACTAGCGCAGTAACAGCATCTGCATCTACTATTGCATCTCCAATTATTCTTAGCCTTGGCTCTACTGAAAATGTAGGTAAAGGTATTCTTGAGATTGATGATGAGTTGCTATGGGCAGATTCATTTGACCGTGTAGCAAGCACTGCAACTATCTCACCTTATGGTCGTGGCTATCTAGGCACTACTGCTGCTACACATACTGCTGGAACTAAGGTAACTATTTCTCCTACATTCCCACGCTTTGTTATTAAGCGTGCTATCCAAGACACTATTCGCGCAATTGGCGCAACTATCTTTGCTGTAGACCAAACTACATTTACATATAACTCAGCGGTAACAACCTATGCTTTGACTGGTCTTAACATCCAAAACATTTTGACAATGCACTGGCAGTCAATTGGACCATCACAAGAATGGATTAGAGTTAAGCGTTGGGACTGGGACTCAAACCCAGACTCAACAACATGGGGTGCTACAGCACAAACTGTAACTATTGGAGACCCAATTATTTCTGGGCGAACAGTAAAGGTTACCTATGCTAAGGCTCCAGACACACTAAGCACAAGTGCTGAAACATCTTTTGCTACTCAGACTGGTTTGCCAGAATCTTGCCGAGACATTGTAATTCTTGGTGCAGCGTATCGTTTGCTTACATTCCTTGACCCAGCCCGTGCTACACAGGTTAGCCCACAGGCTGATGAGATTGATAGCAAGCGTCCATTTGGTTCTTCACAGAATGCAACTAAGCAACTGTATGCACTATACACACAGCGCCTTAATGAGGAAACTCAGGCGCAACAACAGCAGTATCCAATCCGCGTCCACTTCAGCCGATAGGTTAATAAATGACAACTAGAAAATACTCATCCCGCTCTCAGCAAACAACGCTGACTGGCGCACTTACTTCCTCTGGTACTAGTGCAACTGTAGTGTCGGGTTCAGCACTGCTTGGTGGTGTAACCATTTCGGCAGGCGAAACCTTTACAGTTGTTATTGACCCAGATACAGCCCTTGAAGAAATTGTAGATGTCACGGCGGTTAGCACTAATACGCTAACCATTACCCGTGGTATTGATGGTTCTTCTGGACAGGCTCACTCTGCTGGTGCAGTGGTTCGCCATATGGCAATTGGCCGTGACTATCGTGAAGCCAACACACACATTGAAACAGGAACTGCAGTACACGGGTTAACTGGTTCTGTGGTTGGTACAACTGATACTCAAACTCTAACCAATAAGACATTAACTAGTCCAACAGTATCTGGTCTTACACTTAGCGACTCAAGTATTGTGTTTGAAGGCGCTACAGCAGATGCTTATGAGACTACCCTTACAGTAACTGACCCAACAGCAGATAGAACAATTACTCTGCCTAACGCTACGACTACCCTTGTTGGTACAGATACAACTCAAACTTTAACAAACAAGACTTTAACAAGCCCAACAATTACTGGCACTGGCGCTATTGCTGGTACTTTTACAGGTAATCTTACAGGTAACGTAACTGGTAATGTATCTGGTTCTTCTGGCTCAACTACTGGTAATGCTGCTACAGCAACTGCTTTAGCAACTGCTCGCACATTCCAGTTAACTGGAGATGTAGAAGCAAGTGGAGTTACTTTTGATGGTACTGGCAACATAAGCCTAACTACAGTAATTGGTACTGGCGCTATTGTTAATGCAGACGTTAACTCGTCTGCCCAGATTGCATATAGCAAATTGGCTTTAACTAATGGTATTGTTAACGCAGACATAAACGCATCTGCAGCAATTGACAAAACAAAGATTTCTGGAACTGCAATTACAGCAGGTGACACAGGAACCGTAACATCAACAATGATTGCAGATGGAACAATTGTTAATGCTGATATCAACTCATCAGCCGCAATTGACTGGACAAAGATTGCTCCATCATCAACTGTATCTGCTACAGAACTTGGATACCTAGATGGTGTTACATCTGCTATTCAAACTCAAATTGATTCTAAGTTAGCAACTGCTACAGCAGCAAGCACATATGCTCCCTTGGCTAGCCCAGCCTTAACTGGTGTTCCTACTGCTCCAACAGCAGCAGCAAATACCAATACAACTCAAGTTGCTACTACTGCATATGTTCAGACAGAAATTGCCGACCTAATTGCATCCGCGCCTGGTGCACTAGATACTCTTAACGAGTTAGCAGCAGCACTTGGCAATGATGCATCATTCTCAACAACTGTAACTAACAGCCTAGCAACTAAGTTGCCTTTGGCTGGTGGCACTATGTCAGGTGCCATTGCAATGGGAACTAATAAAATTACAGGTCTTGGAACTCCTACATCTTCAACAGATGCTGCAACCAAGGCTTACGCTGATACAATGCTTCCACTTGCTGGTGGAACAATGTCAGGTGCTATCGCAATGGGTACAAGCAAAATTACTGGTCTTGGTGACCCATCATCTGCACAAGATGCAGCAACTAAAAACTATGTTGATACAGCAGCAATTGCTCCTAGCAACTTGACTGGTCCAATCACATCTGTAGGTCCTGCAACTTCAATTGCATCTCAGACTGGTACTGGCACTAAGTTTGTAATGGATAACAGCCCAACACTTATTACTCCAGTGCTTGGCGTAGCCACTGCTACTAGCATCAATGGAACAACAATTCCATCATCCAAGACTTTGGTTGCTACTGACTCAACAGCATACGTAGTACCAAGCCAAACTGGTAACTCAGGTAAGTATCTGACAACAGATGGAACTACATCATCTTGGGGAACAGTTAATGCACTACCTTCTCAAACAGGAAACTCAGGCAAGTATTTAACAACTAACGGCTCAACTGCAAGTTGGGCATCAATCGTAACCGACCCTACACCGTCAGTATTTATGCTGATGGGTGCCTAAGCAAAGGATATAAACAATGGCAAAGAAAGTACTTGGGCAAGTAAACCCATCTGCAACAACACTTACAACTCTATACACTGTTCCTTCTGCGAAGGAAGCGGTAGTCTCATCTATTTCAGTTGCTAACCTAACTGCAACTGCTGCTACATTTAGACTAGCAGTACGTCCAGCAGGTGAAGCAATTGCTAACAAGCACTACATCGGATATGACATTACAGTCGGAGCATCTGACTCAACAATCATTACAGTAGGTCTAACCCTTGCAACAACAGATGTGCTATCAGTCTACGCTTCTACAGCAAACGTTGCTTTCCAGGCGTTTGGAGACGAGGCTTCGGTCTAATGTCAATCTCTAGTCTTAAGACTGGCGTAGTCTCTCCATCTAGTTTATTGTCTGGTAATACTGCGTTTAATGGACCTTATGCTACGGGTGGAGCAATTACATCTGATGCTACCTATTGGTATCACGCATTTACTTCATCAGGAACTTTTACTCCTACTAGAGCACTATCTGTTGACTATCTTGTAGTAGCAGGTGGAGGTTCGGGTGGAGCAGATGGTTCTTCAAACTTTACGGCTTGGGGTGGTGGCGGTGCGGGTGGTTTACGCAGCGCAACATCACAATCAGTATCTACTGCACAAACTGTAACCGTTGGTGCAGGAGGTGCTGGAGGTAGTGGTTCATACGGTGTTGGCGGAAATGCTGGAAGCAATTCAAGTTTTGGTTCTTTTGAATCAGCAGGTGGTGGCGGTGGCGCAAAGGCTTGGCACGCCAACGGCAGTGCAGGTGGTAATGGTGGTGGTGGTGCAGGTACTTATGTCCTTGCATCAACCTCTGGTGGCGCAGGAAATACACCTTCAACTTCACCCTCTCAAGGAAATAATGGTGGTGGTGGTTCTTACGGTGGTAGTGACCAATACGCTGGCGGTGGTGGAGGCGGTGCTGGTGCAGTTGGTGGAACTACAACAACTTCAACTGCTGGTAATGGTGGAGTAGGAAGTTCTGCATTTTCAACTTATGGAAGCGTTACAGGAACTGGACAAAATGTAGGCGGAACTTATTACTACGCTGGTGGCGGTGGTGGTGCTAGCCGAATTGGAACTCAAGGTTCAGGTGGTTCTGGTGGAGGTTCTGCTGGTGCTGGACTTCAAGGTTCTGGTGGTGCAAGCGCAAATGGTACTGCTAATACAGGTGGTGGTTCTGGTAGTGGAATTAGTGCTGGTTCAGGTGGTTCAGGTGTTGTAATTGTTAGATACGCAAAATAATTCTAAGGAGTAACAATGGCTATTAGAAGTCTTAAGACTGGAGCGTTCAGTCGCAGTCTCCTTGTTGGTAATGCTTTTTATAATCCCGTCCCACCAACTGTTGAGTATTTAGTTGTAGCAGGTGGTGGAGGCGGAGGCGGTGGCTACCAAGGTGGTTCAAACGCACAGTCAGGTGGTGGAGGTGCTGGAGGTTTTAGAACTGCATCAGGTTTTGCCGTTAGCCCAGGCTCTGCAATAACTGTAACTGTAGGCGCTGGAGGCGCTGCAGGTTCTGTAAATAATAACGGTGTTCAAGGTAGCAACTCTGTATTTTCATCTATAACTTCTACTGGTGGTGGTTATGGAGCCAATGGAAATGGCGCTACTGGTGGTAGCGGTGGTTCTGGTGGCGGTGGTGCTGGATACGGCGCTATTGGTGGAACAGGTACATCAGGTCAAGGTTCTAATGGTGGTGGTGCTGCATCAGGTAATGGATATGGTGCAGGTGGTGGCGGTGGTGCTAGTGCTGCTGGTCAAACAACACTTACTTCTATGGGAAATGAAGGCGGTTATGGTGGAGCAGGAACTGCATCATCTATTTCTGGCTCATCTGTAACTTATGCTGGAGGTGGTGGTGGTGCTGGAAACGGAAGTAGTAATGGTGGTGCAGGAGGTGCAGGAGGCGGCGGTAAAGGTGCCTCTAGTGATGCTGGTGTAGAAGGAACTGCAAATACTGGCGGTGGAGGCGGTGGAGGACACGGTTATCTATCAAACAGTGGTAAGGCTGGTGGTTCTGGTGTGGTTATTATTCGTTATTCAGATTCTTATAATGCAGCATCTTCTACTACTGGTAGCCCAACTGTAACAACATCAGGTGGATACCGTATTTACAAATGGACTGGAAGCGGGAGCATAACTTTCTAATGGCTGTTATCAGTATTAAAAATAAAACTAAAAGTGGCTCACTGCTAATTGGTAATGAAGCGTATATTCCAAATACTTTAATTGCAATAGGAAGTGGTTCTACTGGACAAACTGGTGGAATTATTTCTTATGATAATGGTTCTACTTGGACACAGTTTAACTTGCCAGTTGCCTCTGGTGCTAACATTCAAGCAAGTGGTGAGTATCTTGGCTATGGTAATGGTCTGTGGGTTTATGCTCCATACCAACAGAATAACTTTTACACATCAACTAACGGAACATCTTGGACTTCAAGAACAGCACCTTATACGTCATTTAAATCTACATATGTTTATTACACACCATCTACTGGTAAATGGGTAGTAGGTACTATGTATGACAGCAATCGTTATGCTTACTCTAGTGACGGTTTAACCTGGTCTGGTTCAACAGTATCTAATGCAAATGTTCAACTTGCTGGTGGTTATGTTAGTGGTTATTATATGTTTCCACAACACAATGACCCTACTTTAAATTATGTTTCAACATTAGGTGGTTCATCTACTCTTAATAGTTCTGGTTCGCCATCTCCTTATTTTGGTGCAGCAGGTGTAGGTGCATATAATGGGACTACATTGGTATTTACTGGTAATTATGGTTCAACTAATAATTTTTGGTACTCTACTAATGGAACATCATTCTCATTAGGAACAATGCCAACAACTGGTTATTGGTTCGGTACTCAGTGTTATGGTTATGAGGTTGGAACCTATGTTGCTTCTGCTGGAGGAACTGTTGGAGCATCATCAACAAATGGTACAAGTTGGACACAGCGAACACATATTAGCCAAGGAAATACAGAAGGTTTAATTACTTATGGTAAATCTGTTGGTTTTGCAAAAGTTGTTTACAATGGTGGAGCAACATCAGTATTTGCTACATCACCTGATGGAATTACTTGGACAGCAAAGACATCACCAAACATTTATGCGTGGACAATCCAGGCAAATCAAGCAAGAAACTACGCAAGAGGAGCATAATAAATGCGATATGAAATAGATGATAACAATACAGTCAAAATCTATGATGACATCAACTCAGAACCATTCTGGTTACAACCTTGTTACCCTAATGGAGATACATTTGATTCAGTTGAAGAAGCAACTGCTTGGGCAGAACTTGCTGTAGCGTCCCAACTTGATGAGTCTGCTCCATTCCCACCTAGTGGCAAAGGACAACCTGGTTTACCTAAGCCAACGGCAGAGGAAATTCGTCAAGCAAAATTAGAACGTACTGGACTTTCTGTAGATGACCTTAAGATTTTATTAGGAATAAATTAAAGGGGCAATTATGGCACACTTTGCACAACTAGATGAGAACAATGTAGTCACACAGGTAATTGTTGTGGCTAACGAAGAACTACTCCTTGATGGGGTAGAGAACGAGACTAAGGGCATTATGTTTTGCAAGTCTTTACTAGGTGAGGATACCCGCTGGGTTCAGACATCTTACAATGGCAACATCCGTAAGAACTATGCTGGTATTGGTTACACCTATGACCCAGTTGCTGACCACTTCTTTGCACCTCAGCCATATCCTTCTTGGACTTTGGACACTGATGCTAAGTGGCAGCCTCCTGTACCATTTCCTACTGAGACTGGAAAGTTCTTTACTTGGGATGAGCCAACCCTATCTTGGGTTGAAGTAGTAGTACCTGAATAATTTAATTTAACTTTCAACTAAAGGAGATACGGTGGCAGGCAGAGATATTACCGATGGCCGCGATACGCGGTCTATTGCAGTAGATGTTGGTGTTGTATCTAGTACAGCAGTCTGGCAGAACACAGACATTGCCTATGATATAGCCATCTCTGGATTGCCATTTATCTACGCAATTAGTGATGCTCGTCCGTACATCCGTCAAACTGCTCCGTTTAAAAAGGACCAGTTTGATAATCAGAATGAGCCAGGAGAGCAGTCGCTTACTGGCTGGTGGATTCGTAGCCAATCTTCTTTTCATGGTGGAGATGGGATTAACTTCTTTGACCCAACTTCTAATGATGAGTTTGGGCATTACCGATTTGCAGATAGCAAAGGTGTTAATATCTGGACTAAAGGACAGGTAACACTACTAAAGAACTGCACTTCGACTCACATAACTACTGGCGCAATAGCATCTAATGGCGTAGTTCAACAGCATTTACGTTCTATTAAATGGAATACAACTAAGGGTGTATTACTGCTTGATGAGTATGATGTAGATAAAATTGCTGCTGATGGCACAGTAACTCACTTTGTTGATTACAATGCAGGTGCTGGTGTTTATCCTGTCTATGCTGTTTGTGATGATGGTAAGAACGCATATTGGGTAACCAATGCTACTGCTGGTGGTACTACCAAGTTAACTGTTTATGGCAAACCATTGACTGGTTCTTCCGCTAGTACTGCAGATGAGTTTAAAATATTTGATAATAGCCAAATTATTACCAATGCTGTTATTGAATATGTAAAGCAGCGTCTCGTTATTTGTGCAGATAATAAAGTGTATGAGTGCGCTACTAGTGCATCTTCTACACCTACATTGCTATACACACACCCATCTTCTACTCATACTTATACATCCATAACAGCATCTGGTTCAGCCATCTACCTTGCAGGATACAACGGTATCCAGTCTGTTATTGAGAAGTTTACTCTTTCAACTACTGGCACAATGCCAACATTAACATCATCTATTGTTTCGGCAGAAATGCCGACAGGCGAAGTTATCCACAAGATTTTCTACTATCTTGGATACATGATGATTGGTACTAACAAGGGTGTTCGTGCTGCTGTAGTTAATGACCAAGACGGGTCTATTAACTATGGTCCATTAATCTTTGAATCAACCCAACCTGTCTATGACTTTGCTGCACGGGATAAGTTTGTTTGGTGTGCAGCATCTGTGGCTGGAGAGCCTGGGTTAATCCGTATTGACTTGTCTACTGAGATAGAGACACTACGTTTTGCCTATGCTAATGATGTCTATGCTGATGGTGTCACTGGTTACAAGACTACTGCCTGTGCATTTATTGGCAATGATGACCCAGCAGTTGCAGATAGAATTACATTCTGCACAGCCAATAACGGAACATCAGATGGCACAGTCTACATAGAAGATGCAGCCACACTACGGGCATCAGGTTACATAACAACAGGTAACATCAGATACTCAACACTTGAGCCAAAAAACTTTAAGCGTCTTCTTGGGCGCGGTGACTTTACATACGGCTCAATGACTTTGGAAACAGTAGATAGAGATGGCACAGAGTATGACCACATCTCATACGATTCTACTATTAACCCAATTGAAGTAACTACTTCTCAACCTGCTGAGGCACAGGAGTATGTTTCCTACAAGTTTATTCTTTACCGTGACGGCACAACATCTAGTCTTGGACCTACATTCAAGGGCTATCAAGTTAAAGCAACCATTGCTACACCACGGCAGAGGCTTATTAAGTTTCCTGTATTTTGTTTTGATATTGAATCAGACAAGTACAACGTACTTAAAGGCTATGAAGGAAAAGCATTTGAGCGTATTCAAGAACTAGAAGAAGCAGAACAAAGCGGAGATATTGTTACATGGCAAGATTTAACTACAGGAGAATCACGTCAAGTACAGATTGAACAGGTATCATTCACACGCATGACACCACCAGACCGTAGGTTTGATGGATTTGGTGGAGTCATTGACATCATTGTTAGGACAGTATAATGAACACACCCCAATGGGCAGGCTTAATTGTATCTATTATTGCAATTGTATCTGCATTTGCAGGTGCTGTTAGATGGTTGGTTAAGCACTATTTGTATGAACTAAAGCCTAACTCTGGTTCAAGTCTAAAAGATTCTGTTATTCGTTTAGAAGAAAAAGTAGAAATCCTGTATCAGATGATGCTACAGAGGGGAAGAGATGAACAACGATGAAGCCTGTTGCCAAGAAAGCCACACCTGCCGCTATTGCTGTCCTGCGTCAAGCCACAGCGATTTCACCATTGCGTATGAAAGCCAGCGATGGACTTCTGCCGTCGAACGCTCATCTGAAACAGAGTCCAACCAGCGACCATAATACTGGACTTGCTGTTGACCTGACGCACGACCCTAAGAATGGAATTGATTGTGCTGACATTTTTGAAAAACTTAAAGAAGATAAGCGTGTTAAGTATCTTATCTTTAAGGGCAAGATATGGTCTAAAGAAAAGGCTAAGCAAGGAAACAGACAATACAGTGGGAGTAATCCTCATAATAAGCATCTACATATTTCTATTAATGCCGCTTGTTCTGCAGATACTTCTCCGTGGTTCTGGTGGTTAAACCAACCAAAGATTGTTAGTCAGGTAGTAGCAAAGGTGCTACCAGTACCTGCGAAGAAAGCATATAAGACTGAAGTTTGTACCTGCTGCAAAGTGCACGGGACAAAGTAATCCTATAGGAGGAATACAATGGAACAATTCAAGCAAGTTGCACTCACATGGTTCCGTGCTGCTGCTGCTGCAGCGGTTGCACTCTACCTTGCAGGTGAGACAGACCTTAAGACTCTAGGCATGGCTGCTATTGCTGGTGCTGCTGGTCCAGTCCTAAAGTGGCTAGACCCATCTGCTGCAGAGTTTGGACGCGGCTCTAAGTAACCTTATTTAAGGGGCCTAGCAGCCCCATAGACACAAGAAACCCCCAGAACTGGTATCTCTACCAGCGCTGGGGGTCTTTTGTCATTTACGCATGTAGTTAAGTATATCTTCAACCTTAATAAGGTAGCCCTTACTAGGGTTCGGAGGTATGTTGCAGGTAATGGCTCTTCCCCTTGCCGTTACTACTTGCTTTAGTACCTCCGTTGGTACTAACAGGGTTGCCCCCTCCAGAACAAAGGCCCAATACTGAGCCTTCGTGCTGGACAATCCTGATAAATACCAATTCTCGTTGTTGTGTGACCAGCATACTGTCTCGATATATAAGTTGCCAGTCTCTTTCCATTTTAAATCTGTCTTTACTTCTACTGTAGTACCACCTGTTAACAGTTGTTCTACTAATCCTTCACCTTCTTGACCTACCTTTAGGTCTAAGTCAAAGTCAGATAACTTTGCTGTACTCATGTATCTCCCATGCTAGACCGACTGGTGTAGGAATAATATTTAGTTTCTTTCTTAACTGACTTCTGTGTCTAGGTGTAGTGCCTGCCCAGTATCCTTGCACTGAATTATGTAGCGCATAATCAAAACACTGCTGCTTTACTGGACATCCAGAGCAAATCTTTTTAAGTAGATTTGCTTCTCTATAACCTGGCTCGCTATCTTCGCAGAACCACATCTCTGTATTAGTTCCTAAGCAGGCTGGTGTATCTGTCCATTCTGGGTAACTCACTTATCCTCCTGTTGAGTAGAAACCTGTGCCGTTGAACTTGATGGCTGGTGCTGACCATATACGCTGCATAGTTTCACCGCAAGTACCACATGCTGGCGGAATATTCTCGTTAGTTTCCTGCACTTCTGTGCAAGCATTGCATTTAAAATCATATAGTGGCATTAGATAATCTCCTCGTTTTGTGGGTAAGGGAGTGTGACCATTGAGCCACAGTTAACGCACTCTCCATCAAGGAAATAAAAGCATAGTTCACCTTGGTCAAATGCAACAAGCGCATGAAATACATCCCCTCCACATACGCAAACATCTCCAATAGGTTCTCCTCGCAAGTCCATAGCACGTGAGTAATCCGTTGGGTGTAGTAACTCTCTGATTTCTTTGACAACATCATTCTCCTCGTTCATCATCTACCTCTGTTAAGTCTTCATCAGATTGAGGTTTCCATCCACCAAGATTTCTAATAAGAGATGCGATACTTCTTTGCACCTTCATACGTGCACCATCTGGTGTTGTGTTTAATTCTTTGGCAGTCTCACTCCACTCGACATTGTCTACTGTAAACCTAACCTTGAGGATAAACTGTTTTGCT
>Ga0315903_10008636_pt1 | contig 12491 bp, 14 predicted proteins | sample LakEriMetagenome_7_FD_203524 | JGI IMG/M metagenome (GOLD analysis project Ga0315903, IMG submission 203524) | Freshwater fungal communities from buoy surface, Lake Erie, Ohio, United States - Buoy 2 MA119 | ecosystem: Environmental > Aquatic > Freshwater > Lake | place: USA: Lake Erie, Ohio...
GGGGTGGGCTCGGGTGTGGGCTCGCTAGACGGATTCGCTGACGGTGTGGGCGTGGGTTCTGGGGATGGGTCGGTGATGGTGAGGATGCCCGCTCCGCAGCAAGAGTCGATGGCGTACATGCCCCACCCGTAGGTGTCGCCCGGTTGCAGTTCGACTTGGATGCTCCCGCTGACGTCGAGCCCCGCCCCGTAGTCCACGAGGAAGGTCTGTACGCCGTTGAGCGTGAAGAAGGGGCGGTCGTAGACTGGCCCGTCGGTGGTCTGGTAGTGCCATAGGGCGCTGTAAGTGCCCTGCTCTTGGGCCGTGGCGGTGATGGTGGCGGTGTTGGGGCCTCCCCCTTCGTTGGGCCCGATGAGGCTGATGCCGCCCTCTACCTGCGCGGTGCTCCCGCCCCCGGTTGTACTGAACACCCACTCTTGGGCGGCGCGTGTCGGGAGCACGCTCATGGTGAGCAGGGCTGCGATGAGCGGGATCGCCGCTCGCATTACTTACCCTGCGCTTGGCCTTGCAGCCACAAGAGGATGGCGCCGATGCCGCCCGCCCCTAGTACTGCTCCTATTGCGCGTAGCACGGCGAGCCCGCCCTTCATCTGGTCGATCTCCGCTTTTAGGGCGTCAATCTTTTCGGACTGTGAGTCCAGTCGGGCGATGATGGCGTCTGCCTGGCTGCGCGTCATTTAGCCTCCGTTGGTTGCGGGCACGATGTCGGTGATCTCCACCGAACACTGGGCGCATACGACAACGTGTGTGCCTGGGCCCGATGGCATGTTTAGCGCGCACGGCACGCCGTTCGCGGCGCACCCCTCTGTTCGGCACGTGGCGATTACAGGAACGTGGATGAGTTCTTCGTCGTCCATTATTTACCTCCCTATGGCCATCCAGTATACGCCGGTGTTGGTTGAACTAGTGCGGAAGATGTAGATGGTGAAGCCGGTCAAGTTTGACCCGCTGAACGTTTCGTTGCTTATCGTGGCTGCCCGGAGGACGTCAGGGCGTGTGGAGATTTGCGCTGCGACGATAGACACGTCCCCGGAGTCCGCCGTTGCGGCGCTCGTCTTGAGTCCTACGCTGGTGATTGAGATACTCGACACCACATTGGCTGTGACGGTGACGGTGGCGCGGCCTGACTTGATGTTTGCGGCGGTCATCAAGGAGGTGACGTCCGCGTCGCCGCTTACTATTAGTTTTCCTGTGCCTTTGGGGGCGACTGTGACGTTGCCCGCGGACGCGCTTAGCATGATACTCGGGTTGTAGTTGGTGACCTGGGTCTCGTTGGGCCTTATCCACATTTCGCCGTTGAATAAGTAGATGACGCCGTGACCGTACAGGTCTGGGTATACTTGATCGGTGAATAGCGACTGGAAACCCCCGGTATCTACGCGCACTTCCGTGAGGTCTACGGTTAGCGCGCTCGTGGTGAGTACGTTTGTCTGCACGCCCACCTCGACTCTGAGGTATGCGGCGTCCTCGGGTATCGCCCCGTTGCCGTTGGGGTTAGTCCAGACCTCGTAGGCGTAGGGCGAGGCGGCCACGTTCACAAACTGATTGGCTTTTTGATTCGACGTGCCCGTGGTGGTTGTTCCGTCGCTCTTGTAGTACTGCGCTCTGACCAAGACGACGGCCTGCGTTTTGTCGGTGCCCGTTGCGTTGCGCCACGCTGCTCGCGGCTGGTTGGTTGTGGTTCGAGCGGCTGAGGCGGGCACGGCTACGAAGCGCACAATGCGGGCGTAGCGCCCCGCGGCGGCGCCGTTCGGGATGGTGAATCGGAGCACGTGCCCGGAAGATACTGTCGGGTCTTCTACTGCTTGTACGTATGGGGCGGTCGCGTCGGTGTGGCTGACCTCCGTGGTGAAGTATGGGAGGCCGTTTTCGGCGTTGTCCATGTTGGTGCTGAGTTCGGGCGGCGGGGTGGCGAAGTCGCCGTTGATGACGCCGGTCTCGATGGCGCGGCTGACTGATGGGCCGAAGGCGTACGACTGGCCTCCGTCGTTGTCGGTTGCGATTAGGGTGTCGCCGGCGCTGTTGATGACGGAGCCGCCCTGCCCGCTTAGATTCCCTCCGTCGGTGCCTAGTGTCTCTGACATGTCTCTCCTTTTTTCTGCATCGCTAGACGGATGCTCCTGCGTGGCTTACCCCTCTGATACTCGTAGCCCGCTGATTCCCTGTCGCCTCGGCTGGTCGAGTGTGATCTCATGATAGCGCTGGAAGGAGCGATCCTCGAATCCCATGCTCAGCGTCTCGATGCGGTAGTAGGCGGCGGGGGTGAGTCCGAGCCCTGGGGCGGTGATGCTTACCCACTGCCCCGCCCTCCATCGGTTGATGAGCGTCCACGTGCTGACCCCGGTGCGGGCGTACCCGCTTACAAGCCCGTACTCGTTAGCGCCGCCCGCGATGGCGCCCCTGATCGTGAGGCTGATGCTGCGTGGGGGGCCGTTGCGTGCGCGTCCGAAGAATACTGCGGCGCTCAGATCGTTTACCACCTTACTCCGCTTCGTGCGGTCTGTCGCCTTCGCGGTCGGCATCTCGATGACCGCCTCGGGGCGTGGGCCTCCTCGGGCGGTGATCGCGCCGGGGCCCTGGGGGCTGGCAAGGTTGTACGTGCGGAGGTATGCCGTGTTGGCGAAGTTGGCGTCGTACTTACTGTTGAATCCCGACGCCTGCGCGAAGATTCGCTTGAGGAGTCGGTCGTGATCGTAGTTCACCTTGACGTCTCGGGCGGTCGTCGCCCATGCTGCGCCGGTGCCGCTGAATACTTCCGATGCTGGGTTGGTGACGATCTCGAAGGGCGCCGCCTCAGCGGCGGTCGGGTACGTGGTGGCGAGGGTGCGGACGCTCCCGTAGACTAGTTTCCCGCGCTCGTCCACGTAGTAGCGGCGCACGACGCCGTTGAGGCCCTGCGCCGCCTCCGCTACGGTGTCTAGGGCGCTCCGCAGGGTGCCCGCGGCGATCTCTACTGTCCCTAAGTCTGCCGATGCGCTCCCTACGTACTCTGCGCCCAGCGTGGCGTCGAATAGCGCCTTCGTTGCGGCGTCTTGTCGCCCGCCTACGAGGTTGAGCAGTGCGGTGATGATCTGTCTGTCGGTCTTACCGCTGTAAGTGATCGGGCCCACGTTGCGTGATGTCGTTGATGTGGCTGCCCCTCCGCGGAATACGATGGTGCGCTCCAGCCATGCGCTCGGGTCGGCGACGGTCACCTCCGTCTCCGTGCCCAATCCGTTGGGGAGGAGGTTGATGGCGACTGACTGCACGAACCCGCGGAATAGGGGGTCGGTGGCGCTGACGTCGTCGTCAAAGAATCGCACGACGGCGTTGTCGTCCATTGTCGCCGTCCACGGCACGCCGCTGGGGGTGCTGGGCTGCGTGACGGTGAACGACATGGATGCGCCGCTGCCCGATGCGTCCTGGGTGAGTTTTAGGTTGGCGGGCTCTACGTAGGGGTAGGTTGGGTTGCCCGCTGCCCCCGCGATGTCGAGTAGGTTGCTATTGGCGCCTGCGTTCCACGTCACCCCGCCGATGGTAAGCCTGAACGGGTGTGCCATTAGTAGCCTCTACGGCCCGTGCCCGCGTTGGCGGTTGAGCCCATGACCCTCGTGACCGTTGGCACAAGTTGCTCATTGCCGATCCTGACGTTTACGGTGGTCGGCGTGCCGTTTTTCGGGCCCGTGCGTACGGGCGTGAAGCCCGCGTCGCGCGTGCTCGGTGCGGCGCCTCCGCTGAGGAACTTGTCTACGCCGCTGAGGTCGATGCCTGCGAGCCCTGCGATTGCCTTGATGATGATGCCCATTGGGCCGTTCCAGAAGAATCCGATGATGGTCTTGATTAGCCCGATGACGAAGTTGAAGGCGGTGCCGAGGGCGTCAAATAGCCCGCCTACGGCGTCTCGGAAGCCTTCGCTGCTCGCGTATAGCGCCGCGAAGGCGGCGATGAGCCCGACGATGGCGAGCACGATGATGCCAACCGGGTTGGCGCTCATAACGATGTTCACGATTGCCTGCACCGCTGCGTACGCCTTCATGACGGTCTGTACTGCGGTCATGACGGCCTGATACGCCTTGAAGGCGCCTACCATTGCGACAATGCCCGCGACAATGGCGAGTACGATCTCCTTATTGTCTCGCAAGAAGCCGAAGAAGTTGCCGATTGCGGGGATAACCACGTTGCGCAGGATGTCGCCCATGGTGGCGAGGATCGGTGCCAACCCGCTGGCGATCTGTCGGATGACGCGCTCTAGCCCTGGGCGGATGTCCTTATTGAAGGTGTCTGCCATGCGCCCGATTGCGGGTACTACGTCGGTGGCTACGCTGTCGGCGAGTTTTGCGAGTGGGTCGAGGAGTGGCGTGATGCCGTTGCGGAGCATGTCGCCGATTGCATCCTGCGCTCGGGCTACCGACCCTGCGAAGCCCTTACCCGCCGCCTCGGCGGCCCCGTCGTAGCGCTCCTCTACCTTCGCGAGGATGATTCCCTGCGCCTCTGTGATATTACCCGCGGCGGTGAGTTTCTTGATGCGCTTTTCCTCCTGCGCGGTGAAGGTGACGCCCGCCCTGGTGAGTTTCGCGATGCCCTTCGTCGGGTTATTGAGGGCCTTACCGAGCAACTCGGTGGCGCCTACAACGTCGCCGCCCATCGTGGTGGATAGGTTGAGCGCTGATTCAAGCGTGCGGTCGAAGGTGCCGCCCGCTTTCCCCCCTTCGTTTTGGATTCCCTTGAAACTCGCGAGTACGTTGGCGCTGTTGATGATGAGTTTCTCGTCGATGCCCGACATTGACTCTAGCCCGGCGGCGAGGTCTAGTACGCCCTTCGTGCTGACCTGCGCGGCGTTGCCCGTCGTCTTGATTGTCTGGGCAAGTTGATCGCCAAGTTTCTGAAACTCTACGGCATCGGTGACGGCTGACCCGATGGCGCTCGTGAGTCCATTGAAGGCTTGGATGGCGATGCCGCCGACGAAGGTTCCGATTGCTGCGCCGATGGCGATGCTGCTCTTTTTGGTGCCCCTCGCGAGCCCCGACATTGACTTGTTGATGCGACCGATCTTGGGGCTGATGCCGTCGGTTGCGGTGAACGGGATATGGACTGATGCTGAGCCTGCCATTATCCCCTCCTCCCCCGCTTCATGAGCGGCTTACCTGCGGCTTTATTGACGGATCGTCTGAGGCGCTCCGTGTACGCCTCCTCCGCTTGGGCGATTGTAGCCGCTGCGGCCTCATCCATGAAGCGGTTATTGCGGGGGTTGCGCCCCGTGCCTCGCAGCGCCATGTATCGGTAGTATGCGCCCTTCACGTCGGCGCGGTTAGAACCGGGGTTGATGGTGGCGATATACCCTGGCTTGTCGTATCGGGCGGGCTTGACGCCGATTGCGCCCTGTAGCCTGCCCGTGATGACTGGTGCCTTCGGCTTCGCCGCCTTTACAACCTCTTGGGCGGCGGCCTTCGAGGCGTCGCTGAGCGCCCGGTTGATGACCTTACGGTCGAAGCCTGCGCGCAGGGCGATCTCCATGGCGAGTACCTCGGCGGTGTCCATCTTCACTCTGAACGGCGGCATCGTTTACCTCTTTTTCGGCTGCATCTCTGACCATAGTATCCACGTGCGGAGCACTTTATCGGCGGGCTCCTCCATGATTGACCACGGTGTCTGCCCGAAGGCCTCGCCTAGTATAACGGCGATCAGTTCGATGGACGGTGCCACTGGCTGCCCGAGCGCGATCCGCTTCGCGTCGAGCCTCAGCCGTTTGGGACGTCGGTAAGGGCCTTACCCCACTTCTCGATGAGTTGGCTCCATGCTTTGGTGTCGGCGTCCCCCATGTCGGTGGCTGCGCTGCCGTCTACGCTCTTGAAGTTGTGGGTTACGACGATGCGCTTGAGGGCGGCTACGATCCTCGGAAGGTTCTCTGACTGCACCTCCACGACTTCGTTCATGCTGACGTTGGCGCGCATTTCTGCGTACCACCCGGCGTACTCTCCGTCTAGGTCAATGCGTACGGTGTTTACTGCCATGTGTCTGCTCCTCTCGTGTTTTTTTGCCGCCTAGCGCCATCGCTAGACGGATTGCTATGGGCGGGCGCTCGCTGGGCTCGTGACTGCGACCTCGATGCTCTTACCCGACGTCTGGTCGTACGCTGCGCGGAGCGCCACGGTGTTCACGACTAGGCCGTCCTGGTCTGCCCCGAGTGGGGTGATGCTCTCGATGATCCATGAGCCGCGAAGTTCGAGCCCGTACCCGGCGCTTGTCGTCGCGGTCAGGCGGAGGAATCGCTGCTCGCCGATCTCGTCGATCCCCCATGCGCCGTTGGCGATTGCCGCGGCGTTGGAAGCGACGGTCAGTTCCATCGTGGCGTTGAGTGCGCCCGTGTATGCCGCGGTGGCGGCCACGAGGCTCGCGTCAAGGGCGCTGATCATCGTGATGCCGGGCTCGATTGTCGCCGTGAAGGACATGACGTGGTCGTACTCCGTGTCTCCTGAGCCGTCTGGGAAGGCGCTGTCGGTGTACAACTTGAACAACCTTGACGGCACGAGTGCCGGGGCGGTGGGCACTGCGGTGTTGGCGTCGGCGTTGGTTGCGATGTCGATGGCTGCCCAAGTGACGCCCATTTGTAGGGTGCCCGTGCCTTCGCCGCTGAGGGTGATCTCCGTTGGGACGCACCCCTTCGCGACATACTGCTGCACGCCGTCGGTGAGCAGGAGGCTGTAGCCCTTGTAGGTGTCCACCGCGGTCTGGCTTGGGCTCCACGTCCATACGTACGGGCCTGCGCCGGTGTCGGTGATTGTCGCGAGTGAGTCGAAGGGGATGAACGCGGCTGCCATGTCGGCGTCGGTCTCGCCCCACGTGACGATTGGCGCTCGGGAAGTGATGACGGGTCGGTTGGCGAGCACCTGCGTGCGTACGCCTACTGTCCTATCGTCGCCGCTGTTGAGTTCGATGCCGAGGTCGATCGCGCCGAGGGCGTCCACCATGATGATCTGCCCGGTCGTCCCCGCGAAAGATGCCGCGGTGGCGTAGGTGCTCTCGCTCTTGGCGATTACCTTCGTGAAACTCTTTGCTCCGAACGTTGGGCTAGGCATCGGTGTTCTCCCCTCTTGCTATGCGAAGGACTTGCCTTCTAGGTTTACCACATCTACTTCCGCTGCGATAGTGACGTATTGCTGGTCTCCCCACGTTGCGTTGCCGATGCTCGTGCTCGTGACGCTCGCTTGGGCGGCCTCTCCGCCGAGGAGTACCGTACCATCATACGCGTTTCTTAGCCACGTGCGCCATACAAGCAGGTCGAGGTATCTGCGCTCGCTTTCCGCCTGGAAGGGCAAGTAGATGGTGACGGTGCAGGTCAAGACGGTGCGCCTGCTCGCCGCTCCGTACTCGATGCTGTCGGTGCCCGGCAAGACGACGGCGGCGGGTACTGCGCCGAGGTTGTCTGGGGGTACTGCGTAGGATGCGCGGATCGTGCCGCCCCTGAGGCCCGTGGGCTGCGTTAGGGCGGTCAAGCGGGTTGCGAGCGCCTGGTGGATGGCTAGGTCGCTCATTGGCATTAGACTGCCGAGCCCTTTCGGTTGCGGTATGGGTCTAGGAGCGCCTGCGCGGCTGGGTGCATCCTACTGCTCATGCGGGTGACGCCGCCTGCGTCGCCGGTGCCCACGACCCCGAAGGGCGCGTTGCGCGATGCGTATAGTTTCGCCACTTCCATGAGGGTCGCCTGTTTGATGGCGGCGGGGATTGCCGCCCATCCCCACGTGCCGATGATGCGCACTCCTTTGGTGGAGTCCTTTGGGAAGTTGAGGATTGACGTGTCCGATGACTCGATGCTCGTGTATGGGTGCCCTGCGAGCGCCGCGTTGTACGGCATGAGGTTGTAGGTGCCGGCGGCCCAAACCTGGCTGTATGTGCCGTCAATCCCGTCGTCGGTGGCGAGGCTCGTGACGGTGAGTAGGTCGTCCACGTCGATGCGGTAGTAGTCGTATGCCGTGTAGTAGCGTGTCTGGCTGCCCTGGGGGCCGAATCCCGCTGGGCGGTCGCAGTACTGGTCGATTGCGCTTGACGCGGCGGTGATGAGCGTGTCCACGAGCGTATCCTCCGTCGTATCGCTGCTCGCGATTCCGAGGATTGCCTTCGCCTCTGCTCGGGTGGCGTAGTCGGTCATGATGCGTTGCCGATCTTCATGACGTAGCAGGTCTCGGTGCCTGAGGTGCTGACGGCGTAGAGTTTCGCGTTGGCGGGGAGGCTGATGTCTACGGTGCCGTCGTGATCGAATAGGAAGCCGTTGGCGGTGGTGACGTTGGCGCCCCCGAGGTAGATGCTGTGGGCCTGCTCTTTATGTACGAGCACGCGGCATCCGTCGGTGTCGGCCTGCACGAGCAGGGTCGGCGTCGTTAGTGCGGTGATCTGCGCGGTGGTGATCTCTGCCATCCCTTACCCCCTCTTTGCCTTGCGCCCCTTGCGCTCCACGGTGATTGTAGCGGTCTCTATGGCCTCGGGTGCGGCATCGCTAGACGGATGCTCCTCTCGGGGCTCTCCTACGAGGCTCCCGTACCCTGCGGCGGCGAGTTGGATCGCTTCGCTCCACGGTAGTTCTATTGTTCCGCCTGCGTACGGCCAGTCTACGCCGTTGCGCGTGCCGGTGATGTGGATGTTCATGCGGATCGTCTGGTACTTGTTGGCTGCCATCGCTCCCCCTCTCTATGCGGTCGGGGGGCGGGACTTCTCCCGCCCCCCTGCTCCGCCGCTATCTACCCTACTGGGTTAGACGTTTGCGCCCTTGAAGGACTTGACGGCGCTCGCCTGGGCGAGTCCCGTGGCCCCTCGGACCTGTACGCGGTACGTCACCAACCCGTTGGCGAAGGCGTACTCGTTCGATACTGCGACTTCGACGCCGCCCACGAGGAGGGTCTTGATCTCCTTGAGGTCGCCGAAGACGATGCTGAGCGCTTCGTCCCCGGTGTCGGCAAGTGCGCCTGAATACACTGGGAATCCGAGCAGCGTGTCTACGCCGCCCAGGTTGCCCGCCTCGAAGATCGGGCGGTTCTGGCTATCGAGCAACTTTCGGACGCCGCCGAGGGTTGCGTCGTTCATGATGAAGCCTGCGCCTGCTCCGCGGCGGTACTTCTGGTTTACCGAGTAGACGAGGTCTACGAGGTCGGCGTAAACCGGGGCCACTGCGGCGCCCTGCTTACCAACCGTTGCCGCAGCCGCGATCGCGGGGCCCGCGACTGCGCCGTGCGCGATTCCGACTTCCTGACCCGACTTCTCTGCGATCATCGAGGCGATGTCGAAGGCGGCATCGCGGACGAGTTCGTCCGTGACCTGAATCAGGGTGCCGTACTTCGCTGGCGTCAAGGAGAGGGACGACAAGGTGCCGTCTGACTCGCCGATGGCGCCCGCTTCGCTTACTGCCGCCGCGGTGCCGAGTGCCGTCACGCGTGGAAACTGGAAGTTATTGCCAGTGCTCACGCTGTAAAGGTCTACGACGCTCGCGTCAATGAATGGGTTTACCTGGCCCGCGACCACGTTCACCCGTGCGGCGATGCCGACTGGGTTGCCGAGTCCGGTGCTCTTTGTGACGTCGCGACGCTCGTAGTCAAAGACTAGGCGCCCGCCGTTGATTCCGATGCGTCGGATTTCTGACTCGTCGGTTGCGCGCTCTGTCTTCGCTGGCGCCTCGATGGCGACGGCGAATCGGGAGCGGGACTCTAGGGCTGCCTTCTCCGCGGCCTCGATCTTCTCGGCTGCGGCGATCTGGGCGGCCTTGGAATCCATGTCCGCAAACGCGCGATCCACGGTCTCGTTTTCCTCGGCGGTGAGGTCGCGCTTCGCCTCGGCGGCTGCCTCTAGGACTGCCTTTGCCGCGGCTGCTGCGCGCTGGCGCTCGTCGTGGAGCGCGTTGATGAGGTTCTCGCTCATGGTGTTTCCCCTTTCTCTATTCTGCCTATTGACCGCTCGGGTGTTCCCCTTCGCGTGACCCTCGTGGGGTCGAGGCGCTTGAGATCGGGCCTACGGTTATTCTCCGATGCGCTCCTTCAAGGCGAGCATCTTGGCCCGTACTGATGTCGGTACCACGACGCTCCCCTCGAACGCTGCGATGATAGCAGATGCGTCCTGCTCTGCAACCGTTTCGCCGCGTAGCCACGTGTGTACTGCCTTCCATAGTTCTTCCGCGTCTAGCCCGCGTCGCCTCGCGAGGTTGCGGACTGCGGCGAGCCCGATGGTGCCTGGGTACGCGGGCGTGTGCCCGGTGAGTAGGCTGACCTCGTGTAGCGCCGCTTCGTTGATGGTGCGGCGGTTGCCGTCCCACTCGTCGTCCATGACTCGGAAGCCGAACGACCAAGCGATTGCCTGGGGGTCGCGCTGCGCGAGTGCCAAGAGGTGATCGCCGATTGGGCTCTTGATGACATCGGCGGTGACTTGCAGGCCGCGCTCGTCCTGGCTGAGGCTTAGGCTCGTGGGCGTTGCGGCGAGCATCTGGCTTTCGTCATGCCCGTGTAGCAGTTTGACTACTTTCCCCGACGCTGCTACCTGACCGAGGCTGCGTGTGAAGGCGCCTGGGGCGATTTGCTCGATGAAGGGCATTGGGCTTGAGTCTGAGTTGAATAGCGCTGCGTAGCCGATGATCGTCCGGGCCTCCGTGTCTACGCGGAGTTCCCCCGTGTGGGCGCGTACCTCGACCTCGCCCTTTACGACGTCGTAGTTGGGCGTCTCTGGGGTTGCCGGTGTCTCCTCTGTTGCGGTGCGCTCTGCTTCGTTGTCCATTGCCGTCACCACCCTTTCTGCGTACTCATACGCGCGGCGCGCTTTTTCGGTCGTATCGCCGCTGCCCCATAGCAGGTGCGCGACCTGCCCCGCGGTGGGGCGCTCCGCCTCTGCGATTGGGCTGACGCCCGCTAGGTCGCTGAGGTGGCGCGCGATCCACGCTCTCATCCTACGCCATTTATCCTCCGTTGCGCGACCCCGCGCTAGGTCTCGGGCCTCGGTGATGGTGTTGGGGCGGAGCCCGTCGCCCTTGTATTCCAGTAGGTCGAGCCCCCTGATGGCGTTTTGGCGCATAAACTGGGGGACGCTTAGATCCGCGCGAGTGTCTGAGAGCCCGTCGCCAGTTTCGTTTTGGGGCGTTTTTTCGGCATCGTTAGACGGATTGCCTTCGGCGCGTACGCCGCTGAGTGTCTCCGCAGATTGCGAGATGTCGCCTGGGGTGTCTGCCCTCTCTGGGTCGTCGTCTTCGTCGTCGTCGTCTTCGTCGTCGTATGCCCGTGGGAACATGGTGACGGTCTCGTCTGGGGTCATGCCGTGGATGCCCAAGGCGGTTGCCATCTCACGCACCTCTGGGTCGTCGTCTACGGCGTGTGACCCCTCCGTGCCGTACTGCTCTGCGAGCAGGCCGTACTTGTATTCCTTGAACGCGAAGCCGGTTGCGAAGGGCGTGCCCTCGAAGTCGTTTAGATGCACCTCCTCTACGCCTGCGAGCCCGTGCTCTTGTAGCCATGCTCGGGTCTCCTCTAGTCGGTCGATGCTCCGCGCGCTGACGACGATGATTTGATACTCGCCGCTCATTACGGCATTGTTGAGCGCGTCGATGACTGGTTGGTTGGGGGTGTCGCCTGACGTAGTGAGCGTGCCGTCTACGTCTACGATGATCATGCTCATATGCCGCTGATCCTTGCCGCCTCATCGGGGGTCATGCCCGCTTTGATGAGTGTGTCGTAGATGTTGGCCTTACCCTGCGTCTCCGCCGTGCCCGCCGGTGCGAAACCAAGTTGCATGCGGTAGATGCCGCCCTGCCCGTCGGGTAGCGGTGGTAGGTCTTCGATGCGTCGGGCCTCGTCTACGCTGATCCATCCGACGTTGATGGCGCTCGCGAGGGCGTCGTATCTGCTCTTTGTGTCGGCGCGTAGCAGCCCCTCTACGTTGAAGCGGATGTATGTGTCGCCGCCTGGGATTAGTCGGGCGAGTCCCGTCTCTAGCCTGTCTAGGATTGGTTTGATGGTGAAGGTGACGTACTCCTGCGCTTGTAGTTCGACTGACGCGTATGATACGGCGCCTGGCTTGAGGATGCCGAGCAGATGCGCGGGTACGCGGAAGATGCGTGCGATTTCCTCCACTTGGAAGCCGCGTAGTTCTAGGAATTGCGCCTGCTCTGGCGTGATGCTGATGGCGTCAAACTTTGCGCCGCCCGTAAGGACGGCGATGCGGTGTGCGTTGCCGAGCCCTTCGTGGTGTCGGGCGAAGTTGCGGCGGATGCTTGTCGCCTGCTCCTCCGTGAGGTCGCCGGGGACGTTTACGATCCCGCTGGGCGTGGCGTTCTGACCGAAGAATCTGCCGCCGTACTCCTCCGCGGCGATTGCTACGCCGTAGGTTGCCTTCAGGTGGTCGATTGGGCTGAGGCCGCGGTGGAACCCTGGCAATCGGAATAGCGGGATGTGGATGATTTCGTCCTGCGTGTATGTTGCCTTCGCGCCGGCTGGCGTCGTGACTTCGTATACTGGTACTCCGTCTACGCGCGTGACGGTGATGGCGCGC
>Ga0315903_10008639_pt1 | contig 12484 bp, 14 predicted proteins | sample LakEriMetagenome_7_FD_203524 | JGI IMG/M metagenome (GOLD analysis project Ga0315903, IMG submission 203524) | Freshwater fungal communities from buoy surface, Lake Erie, Ohio, United States - Buoy 2 MA119 | ecosystem: Environmental > Aquatic > Freshwater > Lake | place: USA: Lake Erie, Ohio...
CGCCCGCTCCGCCTCGCGGATGCAATCAATCACGCTCATTGCCCAGCCTCCAGCTTCGCCCATGCCAGCGCCATCACCCGGTCATACCGATCCCACCGCTCACGCAATGGAACGCCCGCCAGCTGGTGGCGCGTAAAGCGGCGCGATGCCGCCCGGTGAACCCGATCCCAGCGATACCAATTCACGCCACCGCCTCCGGCACGAACCGCTTCACAGTCGCCCATGCCCGCTCAACCTGATCCGCCGGGAAATGCTCCGGAAACGACACCACAACGCATTGCGCCGCGCAGTCCTCCTCAAACCATTGCGACGATCCAGACCAGTAGGCCGCATAATCCTGCATCTCCTGCTTAATCCGGCCCAGCAAATCACGCGATACCCAGATGCCGCCATGCGATGCAGTCGAGACATACACGATGCCATCCGCAATGATTTCTTCGTCTTGAACAGTGCCCCAAGGCGATCCCTTGCCAACAAACATATCACGTTTTCCCTTCATCAGTTCCCGTTAAAACTGAAACGCAGCTATCTCATACATTCGCTGTGTCATCAAATTAAATCAGCACCAATGCGGCTGAAATTACCCTCATTATGAAAACGTAACAAAAACTGTTACACCCGTGACGCTGTAACCCGCAGAAATGCGTGGGGTGAAACAGGGTGTAACAGGGGGTGTTTCATGTTTTTACGCTACGGAATCAGCCAAAAATTGAGAAAATGAAACAGAAACGGAAAATATATAGCCCTATATATGAGCATACCCCCCTACCCTTACCCTACCCCCTCCAGCCCTCCTTACGGGGTTATATATATTTATAAATCGTTTCATTTAGATAAATATAATAAAAAGGGGCGGATTTCTGCGGGTTTGGGGTGAAACAGGGGGTGTTGCAAAATCGGAAAAGCCGTTTCAAATCCCCGAAAAATGGCGGATTTCTGCGGGTCTCGACTGTTTCACCCGCGCCAGCCTATCTATTTCAACCAATAAATTACGGAACAGGAAACGCCAGCGCGCGCCGAGCTATCCTAATCAAAAAAAGAGGAGGCCGAAGCCTCCCCAGTCTAGGCGGGATCGGGTCCGCCTGTTCAGTTGTAGATTAGCCCAGGGCATGGCGGCAGGCTCTCCCAAGGATTACCTTCGAAGGCTGGCCTATCCGCTTCAACCATTGCAGCCCCATAGCAGCCATGCTCGACGCTCTGGCTGGTGTATCTGGGATCATATGCCATGCGCAGGGCTCGAAGCCTCTCACGGGCTTCTGGGGGCGCTTCCTGTGCGCGTTGCTCCAGCCGCTCGAATATCTCTTCCGGCGTGTCGCCCTCCACTGAGAGAGGGCGATAGCGTCCGAGAAAATACAGGGTGCCGATGTAGTGGGTCATGCGTCGATCCCCACTGCCTTGAGGAAGCGCGCATGATCGAAGCGGGGGTTGTCACTGCGCAGCTGGTCGGCCAGCCGCAGGGCCACCATGTGAACGCCGGCGCGCTCACCGGACAGGATGGCTCGGGCTCGGTCGGTCAGGTATTCGCTCTCGCTGTCCTTGCGGATGTCGGCCAGTGCCTCGTTCAAGGCTTCAGCAATCAGCACATAGTCTTTGCGTGTCATGTTTGTATCTCCGGTTAACAAACAGGGCGGCCAGCTGGGCCAGCCGCCCCTTGGGGTTAGATCAGGTGGCGAAGGCCCTTGCGGACAACGTCCTCAGCGTCAGCTCCCAGTAGATCGGCGCTGATGCGCTCCTCGATCAGCTCCTCGACCGTCTGGACGATAGAGCCCTCGACAGCTTCCTTCACGGCCTCCGCGAAGCCATAGCTCTGCGTCAGGGCGTCCAGCTTCTCCTCCAGCTCGGCCTCAATGTGGGTGAACACGGTGTAGCTGTTCTCTTCGATGACAGACAGCATCCAGCGTTCAACGTCCTGATCGTCGAGGCCGAGGGCAACGCGGCACGATCCGCTGCGCACCTCAAGCACCTCAAGGACGCGAGACTGGAAGTCGCTGTCGTGGCGGTCCCCGTCCAGTCCGTCGAGCCGCGCCTCCAGCTGGGCGATCCGGTCGGCCATCTGCTGCATGGTGTGAAGCATGGTGCGGTGCAGATCAGCCGAAGCTCCGTTCGCAAGGTCGATGCAGCTGTTCAGGTTATCGGTGTTAATCATGTTTGTGTTTCCTTAGCACTGGTGCCGGGGGAGCGCCCGGCGCGCTGGGCTCCAAGCCCATGTCCGGTTTATCAGCACCAGCAGCAGCGTCAACAGTGATGACAGCAATAGCGTCAGCAAATGCGACGAACCGTTTAACGCATTGATATTCAACAGGGATCATTGCTTGCGCGCGCGATCAGATGCCTTTGCCTCGCCCCAGAAACACCAGCTGGCCCGGTTTGGGCGCGATCTAGACCCCCCACCCACCCACTTTTGCCCGGCTGGCGCGGTTTTATATCTATATATACCCCCTCAGCCTTACATTTTCCTTGAAATCCGTTTCCCCCTCTTGGCCGACCCCCACCCCCCAAAAGACCCCCCTTTGTTATATATCGCGGTTCCATATCGTTTATTTTATTGCGTTAACGAATTGGATGATTATGTTTGTTGACATGGATGATCTGATTACGGTTACGCCAGAGGAGCGGGACGAGCTTTTTGCGAAGGCTTATGTTGAGGCCCGTGCGCTGAAGAAGCAGAATGCTGCGGAGATTGCGTGTGTTCGTGCTGGGATAAGCAATCCTGAGTTGAACATGGCGATTGTTGCGGCGCGTCAGTTGGCGAAACCTGAGGTTCAGGATTTGATTCGCCATTATGAGAACGAGGGCGTTGAGATTGAGCGCCGGGATTATACTCGGGATTTGTTTTTGGATGAGTTGCAGGCTGTGGCGCAGGCGGCATTGGAGGCGAAGGCGTTTCCGAGTGTGATTAGTGCGGTGAAGACGCAGGCTCAGTTGCTGGGGATGTTGGATCAGACGGTGAATATCAATCACACGGTGACGGCGAAGGATTTGGATCTGCAGACGCTGCGAGCGATGGTGGCGGATCGTGCTGCGCGGAATGTGGTTATTGAGGGTGAGTTTAAGGAAGTGAAGGGGATTGGGGGCGACGCGGAATGAACGTCGATCTGTCGCTGGATGATTTGCTTGCGGAGCTGGTGGCCCGTGAGGAGGCGATGGAGTCGTTTGCGAAGTATGTTGAGTATGTGAGTGGGATGAAGCCGCCGCCGCATTTGCAGTTGGTGTGTGACAAGCTGGACGCGGTGTGTCGTGGGGAAATTAAGCGGCTGATGATTTCGATGCCTCCGGGGCATGGGAAGTCGTTTGCGGCGTCGCATTACTTTCCGGCGTATTACCTGTCGAAGTATCCGACGAAGAACGTGATTTTTGCGACGCACAAGCAGGAGCTGTCGGATTCGTTTGGTTTGAAGGTGCGGAACGTCATCAAGGGGGACGAGCATCGGCGGCTGTTTCCGGATGTTGGTATTAGTGCTGACAAAACGGCGGCGGGCGAGTGGATGACGACGCAGGGCGGGGGTTATCACGCGACGGCGGTTGGCGCGAACGTGACGGGCCGGCGCGGGGATATATTGATTGGGGACGATTTGCTGTCGGGTATTCAGGCGGCGGAATCGGATAGCGAGCGCAATAAGCTGTGGGCGTGGTACGGCGCGGATTTTTTCACGCGGCGTAAGAACAAGGACACGCCGATAGTTCTGATTGGGACGCGCTGGCATTTGGGGGACCACATGGGCCGCTTGGATCAGGCGGAGCGTGATGGGGAAGGGGAGAAGTGGGAGCGGGTGATTTTGCCCGCGCTGGCGGTGGATAAGGACATTCTGGGGCGCAAGCCCGGGGATGCACTGTGGCCGGAGCAGTTCCCGTCAGAGGAACTCGAGAAGATCCGCCGCCAGCCTTCCACGACTTCGCGTATCTGGTCGTCGCTGTATCAGCAGAACCCGGTGGTTGATGATGGCGGGATCATCGATCAGACGTGGTTTAAGTGGTGGCGCAGCAGCGAACCGCCGAAAGTGAAGTATGTGATACAGGCGTGGGACACGGCGCTGACCGCGAATAAGACATCGGCGTATAGTGCCAGCACGACGTGGGGCGTATTTGACGACGATAACGGTGTGCCGAACCTGATATTGCTCAGTGCGTGGCGGGATCGGGCTGAATGGCCGGTTTTGCGGCGCATGGTGCAGCGCATGGCGAGTGATTACAGGGACGATAACTATAAGATGCCCATAAAGCCGTCGCGGGGTAGGCAGCCGGATACGGTGCTGGTCGAGGCGAAGGCGAACGGTCAGATGCTGATACAGGATTTGGGGCGCGCGGGGATTGTTGCGACGCCGTTTAACCCGGATAAGCACGGCGATAAGATTGCGCGCGTTCGATTAGTGACTGACCTGATTGAAAATGGTAGAGTGTGGCTTCCGGCGATGAAGCCTGCCTATGATCAGTTGAGGCCGTGGGCACGCGATTTTATGGAACAGTGCGTGCAGTTCCCGGCTGCAGATTCGCGAGACTGGGTTGATACGATGACAATGGCGTTTTTGCGTATTAAGCAGTCGGGGTGGGTAAGTAATACGGAAGATCCGTATGAAGAGCATTACGATACGCCACTTGAGCGTGTTGAGTTTTACTGGTAGGAGAGATCATGGCCCGAAAACCGACGACGCTCGAAGACACGCTACGCCCCGCCTTTGAGGGCATTGGCGGCGTCGACGTTGACATGCCTGAAGATGGCGCTGACATCGAGATCGAATATGGCGGTCCCGAGATGGTGGACGGCGCGGAAATCAGCGAATTAGATGATGGTGGCGTCGAGATTGATTTCGATCCTGCCGAAGACCTGCCGGAAGAGGCTGCGCACGACGCGAACCTTGCGTTGTACATGGACGATATGGACCTGAACACGCTGGGCGAGACGTTGCTCAGCGGCGTGGAGGAGGATAAGCAGTCGCGTGGCGACTGGGAAGCGACGATGTCTGAGGGCATCAAGCTGATGGGATTGAAGATCGAAGACCGCACGACGCCGTTTAAGGGCGCATGCGGTGTTTATGACCCTCTCTTGGCAGAGGCTGTGGTACGCTGGCAGGCTGTGGCTTGTGGTGAGCTTCTTCCCGCCAGCGGCCCGGTTAAAACGCAGATTATTGGCGTTGCGAATGAGCAGTTGGAAGCTCAGGCGTCGCGCGTCAAGGACTTCATGAACCTGTATCTGACGGAACTGGCCCCCGAATTCTACGAAGAATTCGATCAGATGCTGTTCTGGCTGCCGTTGGTGGGTTCGACGTTTAAGAAAACCTATCAGGATCGGCTGCTGGGCCGCCCGGTGAGCCGTTTCGTGCTGCCGGATAACTTTATCGCGTCCTATGGCACGACGGATTTGTCCACATCGCCGCGATTCTGCCACATTACGCCGATGACGCCCCGGAATTTCCGCTTGGCGCAGCTGGCGGGCGTGTATCGGGACATCGACATCGGTGATCCACAGCCGGATGACAGCTCGCAGACCCCGATTCAGGCGCAGGTTGACGGTGTTCAGGGCGTTGAACCGGGCGCTGAAGGCACCGAAGAGTACCGGATTTACGAGGTTTATGCCGATCTGAATCTGGTCGGGTTTGAGAACGAGGACGGCATTCCGTTGCCGTATATCGTGTCGATTGAAGAGGGCACGCGCAAGGTTCTGTCGATCTATCGGAACTATGACGAGACCGATCCGACGTTCCAGCGCAAGGATTGCTTCACGCACTATAAGTTCATGCCCGGCGTCGGGTTCTATGGGCTTGGCTATGCGCACTTGCTGGGCAATTCGGCGAAAACGGCGACATCGATTCGCCGTCAGCTGATTGACGCCGGCACGCTGAATAACTTCCCGGGCGGTCTGCGCGTGAAGGGCATGCGCATCGAGGACAATAACATCGGTATTGGTCCGACGGAATTCCGCGAGATCGATACGGGTGGCTTGCCGATCCAGAACGCGATCATGACGATGCCCTATAAGGAGCCGTCGCAGGTATCGCTCGAACTGTTGAGGGAAACCTATGAAGGTGCGCGGAATCTCGCCAACACCGCAGAGATTGCGGTGGGTGAAGGTCGACAAGATGCCCCAGTTGGAACGACTGTGGCTCTTATGGAGGCGGCAACCCGCCTGCAGTCGGCGACCCTCAAGAGATGTCACAAAGCGTTTAGTCGCGAACTGAAGCTGATTGCGGATCTATTTGGTAAATATCTGCCGGATGAGCCGTATCCGTTCCCGGTACGTGGCGGCATGGCTGCCATTATGCGGGAAGATTTCTCGAATAACATCGACGTTATTCCGGTATCTGACCCGAACATTTCGTCGTCGGCGCAGCGCATGATGCGGGCCGAAGCTCTGTTGCGGTTCGCTACACAGCAGCCGGATCAGCACAATATCCGCGAAGCCTATCGTCAGATGTATGTCGAGATGGGCATTCCTGACGAAAAGATCGAGCTGATCCTTGCGCCTGAGCGCCAGAAGCCGCGTCCGCTGGATCCGCTGACGGAGAACCAGAACGCGATTATGGGTGCGCCGCTGGTGGCTGGCCCGTATCAGGATCACGACGCGCACATCGCGGCACACGCGCCGATTGCGCAGGATAACCCGTCACTGCAGGCGCACATCAACGAACACTTGGCGATGAAGATGCGCATTCAGGTTGAGCAGATGATTGGTCAGCCGCTGCCGCCTCCGGGTCAGCCTATGCCGCCTGAGGTCGAGAACCAGATTGCGGTCATGGTTGCACAGGCCATGCAGCAGCTTGCGCCGATGTATAAGCCGCAGCCTGAGCAGGATCCGATGCTGCAGATTGAGCAGATGAAGGTCCAGCAGAAGGAAGCTGACAGCACGCGCGATGCCGAGACGAAACTCGCCGAAGCGCAGATTAAAGCTCGGAGTGACGCGGAAGACCGTGCATCGAAAGAACGGATCGCAGCAATGAAGATGCAGTCCGAAGCCATGCGAACCTTTGGAGGTCAACAATGAAGATGACTGATTTGCGGGCCAAGGCTCGCGCGATTTTCGGTTCGGCGGTTGCCGAGCCCATGCCGAACATGCCGAACGGCGCGAAGGCGCTGCAGCAGCGTGCGAATGCGCGTCCGATCCCGACCTACAAGGACGGTGGCGTTGTGAAGAAGGCTGATGGCGGCGGTATGAAGCCGAAGCTGACGAAGGCTGACGTTAAGATGGGCGATGCGCTCATGCTGACCCGCAAGGGCCGTCAGGTCGTCGAAGCTCAGAAGCGCATGGACGCTGAGAAAGAAGACAAGCTGGCGAAAAAGCGGGCTATGGCTGACCGTCTCTTGGGCGTCACGATGAAGAAAGATGGCGGTGCGTTGGATCGCGTTGGTCGTGCTATGTCAGACATCGCGAATGAAGGTGTTAAGAAGAAGTACGGGATCGCCATGAATCGCCCCGCTTCTGCTGGGCGTGCTGCGGCCTCCGCTAATACGCAATCGGGTTCGACGGGCGCTGCCAGTCAAGCTCCTGTGGTTGTTCGTCCAAAGAAGGATGAGGAAATCACCGTTCGCCCGAAAAAAGAGCAGCCGATCTACGTTCGCCCGAACGTGAAAACCAAGACCGTTAAGCTGGAAGCCCACAAAGATGGCGGTAAAGCTTGCGGTGGCAAGATGAGCAAATACGCTGATGGCGGCAAAGTCGAAGACGCCCGCATCGCGGCGCGCATGGCTGCTGGTAACTATAAGAAGGGTGGCAAGGTCCAGACCTCCGCTGATACTGCCCGTAAGCTTGCCACCGAAATGGGCGGCATGAAAAAGGGCGGCGCGAAGAAGGCTCCGAAAGACGGCCTCGCTGTGATGATCGCGATTGGCAAGCCGATGAAGCCTGAGAAGAAGGCTGTTGGTGGCGCAGGCAAAACCCGCAAGGGTATGGCCCCCATCAAGAAAGCTCAGGGCGGCGCAGCCAAGGTTCGCAAGGGCATGATGACGCCGGAGGGCAACATCATCAACGTAATGAACAAAATGCGCGGTAAATAACGGGGGTGACCGGACGGCGGCCCGGTTAATAGCCGCCACATAAAAAAAAGACCGGAGACATAATATGAGCGCAGAAGAACTGCGAAACAGGTCCGTCCAGCGGGTCGCGGAATTACGTGACCGGGCGACGGAGTATTCCTTAAACGCGAGATTTAGGCCGTCCAGCTTTGGGGAGCGACACATCCCGGCTGTGACAGCGGAAGAGATTGCCCTGCAGGTTCTGGAGGGGAATGCGTTGGTGCGCGCCTATACGGCTGCAATCGAGACCATCAACGAAGAGTATAAGCGTATGATGCAGCCAGACGACGATAAATTACCGGAGCAAAGACGAGGGAGTCATTACTGATGAGCATGAGTAACATTGAGCCGCACGAGGAAGAGCTGGCGAAGAAGCTGATTGATGATCAGTTTATTTCGATGACCGGCCAGCCGTTCGACATGAAGCCTGCGGGCTATCTGGTCGCGGTAAAGATCTATGTACGCCCGGAAGAGCTGAAGACGATCACGCAGGAAGACGGCACGGAAGTGACGCTTTACCTGCCGGACACTGTGCGCGCTGAGGATAAATATTCCTCGGTTTCCGCGCTGGTCTGCGCTGTCGGCCCTGAAGCCTATCAGGGTGATAAATTTGAGCGCAGCGGGCCTTGGTGCAAGGTTGGCGACTGGGTTCTGATCCCGCGCTACGAATCGACGATGGTGTCGTATCGCGGCGTCGCAATGGCGCTGCTGCCGGATGATCGCGTCATGGCCGTTATTGCGGGTCCAGAAGACGTGATGTCGGGCAAATTTGCCGGCGATTTCTAAGGAGTAGAGCATGTCTGATGAAACAGAATCCCCAGAACTTCCGCTCACTGAAGATGGTCCGACAGAGGACATCGACATTGAGATAACGGAAGACGATCTTGGTGAAAGCCTAGCTGACTATCAGGAAGATGATGGCGAGCAGGAAGAAGAGCAGCAAGAAGAAGAGCAGGCTGAAGAGCCTGAAGAGCAACCTGAGGAAGCCTCTGAAGAGGAAGACGAGGAAGAGGAGGAAGCTCCAAAGCGTCGTCGTTCTCCTGAGAAGCGCATCTCTGAACTTGCACGCAAGGCTGCTGAGGCTGAACGCCGTGCGCAGGAGCTGGAGGCGAGGCTGCAACAGGAAGCGCAGCTGCGCGAGCAGTCCGAAGTCGCGATGATGACGCACTACAAGAACAATCTCACCGTCACTGCGATGGATCTCCGCCAGAAACTGGCCGAAGCCCGCACGATGATGGATAATGAGAAGATCGACGATCTCCAGTATCAGTTCACGAAAGTGATGAATGATCTGGAAGCCGTCACGGCTTGGGAAGCGGATCAGCAGAATAAGGCTGCCCAGCCGAAGCCCGCTCCTCAGCAGGCTCCGAAGCCGTCCGAGCAGCAGCAGGTTTCGCTTGAGCCCCGCACTGCCGGCTGGATTCAGAAGAACACGTGGTTCCAGCCGCAGTCGGAAGACTTCGATCCTGAAATGCACGAGGAAGCAACACTATACGCACGTCGCGTAGAACGTCGCTATCGTTCTGAGGGGCGTGAAGATGAGATCGGCAGTGTCGATTACTTCACGGAAATCGACCGTCACATGCGCCGGGAGTTTCCTGACGCATTCTCAGCACAAGCAACTCCATCAAAGAAAGCACCGCCAATGGGCCGTGATTCCAATGTCGCACCAGTCCAGCGCAGCGCGCCCGGACAGCCCAACAAGAACTCGAAGACTGTTCGCCTAACTGCTGATCAGCGTCGCATGGCGCATCAGCTGGCCCAGTCTGGTGCAATCCGTAAGCCGAATGGCGGTCGAATGACTGAGCTTGAGGCTGAAAAATACTACGCTGTTCACATGATGAAACAAGGTAAAGGAGCATAACAATGGCGCGTACATCACGCATGGGCGCGACACGCGCCGCTGAATCTCGTGAAGCTGGGATGCGCAAGCGTCCCGAAACTCACTTCCAATCGAAGCTGTATGTGCCGAAGGATAAGATCCCGGCTGGCATGACATACGCTTGGGTTCGTGAGTCGACACTGAACGAGCCTGATCCCGATAACATGACGGATCGCATGATTCGTGGCTGGCAACCGGTTCCGGCGAATCGCCACCCTGAAATGGTTCCTCCCCCGCTCCCGGGCTACGAAGGCATGGAGGTCACGGTTATTCGTCGTGGCGGACTGATTTTGTGCGAATGCCCGACGCGGGATGTCGAGGAGCGCAATCAGGAGCGCGATCTGGAAAACATTGAAACCTTGCAAGATGTGGCATGGACAGGGCAGAATGACCCCAACCTGCCGCGCTTTGAAGACAAGGATAGCGGCGTGGCGTTTGAGCGCGTTACGTCGTTCAAGGACTAAGCTCCGGTCCACAGTGTGTCTCTCCTCTGGACACTGTGGCGAACTGCCTCCGCCCGGGTAACTGGGCGGGGGCTTTTTTATCCCTATCTAGAAAACCGTAGAGATGTGTTTTCTTCAGGTGTCACAAGCTGAAGATTTGAAATTCTGTTGTCGTCTTTGACTGAGTTTATGTGATCGACATGCAAGTGCTGTGGCGGCCACTCGCCATAATGGAGCGCCCACGCAACACGATGCACTTTGTACAGGACATCAAATAGTTTGAACCTCAGGTATCCCCTATTGTCTTTTGTAGCCACAAACTTGCCGGCGCAACGGCTGTTCCAGCGGGATTGCTCACGTTCAGATTTGCAAAACCTCAATGGCCTTGGAAGCCAAACAAGCTGTCCAGTTTCCGAGTTGTATGAAATTAGTTGGCGTAGATCATCAATGGCTATATCATAGCGGACATGCTTCACCGGAGTCTTCCTTCCGTTGTAGTGGCCGTCGAGGTTCTCACCGCCTCGACGGCTTTTCTGTACTATAATGGGTAACGTATAGCAACCCGTTGACAGTGTTCCGGGTTGAATGTAATTTATAACTAATTCGACGCAGGTCACGTATCCTGCACCCCGATGGTGGTCACGTTATCCACCCCTGAGCTGGCAGCTCGTCCGATGCCGCGTTACGTATCGCGGTACCTTGGCAGGTAAAAGCCGCAACCTTTAACTTCAGCATGGAGAAACCGTATGGCTTACGGCACCAATGCGCCTCAGGGGTTTGTCCCCGTCAAGAAGCTGGATGGCTCTGCTTGGACCGGCGCAACGAATCCTTATCAGATCACAAGCACCTACGCGACTGCGCTCTTTCGCGGCGACCCTGTAACGATCCTCGCTGACGGCACGCTCGGCGTGGGCGTCGCTGGCTCGGCTTGCGTTGGCGTTTTCTGGGGCGTCAAGTTCACCGACAGCACGGGCCGCGTCCGTTTTGAGAACTACTGGCCGGGCAACCCCGGTGTTCTCACCGGCTCGGTCGTTGAAGCTCTCGTGATTGACGATCCGAACACGGTGTTCACCGTTCAGGAAACCAGCGGCACCGGCACTGCCGGCACTCCGCTCGCTCTCACTGATCGCGGTCTGAACATCAACTTCCTGTACACCGCTGGTTCGACTTCGACTGGCCAGTCGGCTGTGTCGATCAACAACGCGACGGAAGCTGACACCAGCACGCTCAACTGCAAGATCCTGCAGCTCGACCCGACTCCGGGTAACGCTGTCGGGGCCTTCGCGAACTGGCTCGTGACGATCAACAACCACCTCTATCGTGGTGGCGTGACCGGCATCTGATCGGCCTAGCAGGGAGATTTAAGAAATGGCTATTAATACAACCGCAATTCGCGACCTGCTCCGTCCCGGTCTGGCCGCAGTTTTCGGCGACTACCCGATGTATCCGGGTCAGTGGTCGGAAATCTTTGAAAAGCACACGTCCGATAAGGCCGTCGAAATCGAAGTCGAAGTCAAGCTGCTTGGCCTCGCCCAGATCAAGGCGGAAGGTGCTTCGACCGCTTACGGCGAAATGGGTCAGCGCTATGTAACGAACTACGTGAACCGTTACACCAGCATTGGCTTCATCATCACCCGTCAGGCAATCAAGGACAACCTGTATCAGTCCTCGTTCCCGCTGCAGGCGAAGGCTCTTCGTCAGTCGATGGAACAGACCAAGGAAGTCCTCGGCGCTTCGGTCCTGAACAACGGCTTCTCGGCCAACTTCCCCATTGGGGACGGCCAGCCGCTCTTCTCGACGCAGCACCCGATTGAAAACGGCGTGGTTGCCAACACCTTCTCGGTGCAGGCTGACTTGAACGAAACGTCGCTGCAGGACGCCATCGTCGGCGTTCAACGCTTCCGTGATGCTGCGGGTCTCCGCATCATGACGAAGCCGACCAAGCTGATCGTCCCCGCTGAACTTCAGTGGACCGCGACCCGCTTGCTGCAGTCGCAGTTCCGCGTCGACACGGCGAACAACGATATTAACGCGATTTACAACAACTCGGCGGTTCCGCAGGGTCATCGCGTTAACATGTTCCTCACGGACACGAACTCGTGGTTCCTGCTCACCGACGCTCCGAACGGCTTCAAGTACTACGAGCGCGAAGCTC
>Ga0315903_10008640_pt1 | contig 12484 bp, 9 predicted proteins | sample LakEriMetagenome_7_FD_203524 | JGI IMG/M metagenome (GOLD analysis project Ga0315903, IMG submission 203524) | Freshwater fungal communities from buoy surface, Lake Erie, Ohio, United States - Buoy 2 MA119 | ecosystem: Environmental > Aquatic > Freshwater > Lake | place: USA: Lake Erie, Ohio...
CTGTCCAACCGATAAGCCAATTATGCCGATACTTTTGGAAGATAATGTACTTTGTTCGCTATGGGTTATTTTCAGTTTGTTTCTGTTGGTACGCACTTCAATAAACTGATTTTCGGGTAACACATGGACCAAGGCATTTAGCCACGGGTAGTAAATCCAGTTGCCGTATTGTTCAGGCGGATTGTTTCCCAACATGGAGTGTATTTGCTGTTCTATCTCGTCAGGTGTTAATGAAGATGAGGAGTTATTGATGAGCACCCACTCCCGCAGTTGATTTCGAATAGTATCATAGATTTGAATTCCCGGATTTTTTTTGAGAGATTCAAACTTCAAAGCATCATTGTCGTTTGATAATGATAATATGTTGTGGAACATTAGTTGAACAGACATAATGTGATGATTATAGTATTGTGGTCGAATTTCATTATTTTCGGTGAAATATGTATGTTGCGAAATAGATTTTATTACGGGTATGGCCGCTAAAATTAAACTTCTTTATGTTGATGACGAAGAAAACAACTTGTTTTCATTTAAAGCTACGTTTCGTATACGATACGATGTGTACACGGCTATCAGCGCGGCAGATGCCATAGAAATGTTAAAACAACACAGCGATATTGCAATAATAATAACAGATCAACGCATGCCCAACATGACCGGAGTAGAGTTTTTGGAATCTATTCTGTTCGATTTTCCAGACCCAATAAGGGTATTGCTAACCGGTTATGCCGATATAAATGCGGTAATAGAGGCTGTAAATAAGGGTAAAATATTTCATTACTTGAGCAAACCCTGGAATGAAGAGGAGCTTGAGTTAACAATACAAAGAGCCTATGCAATATACAGCGATAAGCAGGCCGAGAAGGAGTTAAATAAGAATCTCATACGCACGAATGATCAACTTGAGTTCTTACTCAGGCAAAATCTGATATCTTAATTACGAAATTTCAAGTTTTGTAGCCCCTCCGCCATACTTAATGGGGTCAGCTGGCGTACATTTTACATGTACATGGGTTAATTCTGTTGCGTATTTTATAATCTTACTTTTTAGTACATGCTTCCCCACACCATGAATCATAATAAGCTCGCTCATATTGTTTACGATTGCTCCTTCCAGTGCTGATTTAACAGTATCCATTTGCCGTTGTAAAATCTGGTATTCGGTAAGTGTAAAGGCCTCGTTCGGAGCTAATTTTTCGATATGCAGGTCAATTACCGGGTCGGGTTTACTTAATCGAATTTCCGCTGGGGTATGCGCGGTGTCAAAATGGTGTTCACTTAATTTTTCAAGGTTGGGAGGTGGAGTTTTATCATCTATTTGAAATACATAGGCTTGTTTGTTTAAGAAAAAGCAATGCTTTAATGCAGAATGAAACCTTTTAGCATTAAACGAAAGTCTGTTTATACAGCACTTGGGTGGTTCATCAATAGTAGAGAAAATCCAATTCTGTTGTAAGACAAATTCGGGCCACATGGCAAAATCGTCCAGATTGATTTTATACAGCGAAAGCGATTCGTTTCGTCTAATCTCTCCGTATTTCTTTAGTGTATATACTTTTGAGCTATGCTCATACCATGCCAGTTGTAGTACATCGCATACGGTATTGTGTACCTGTATTTGCAGCTGAGATTCCGTAATTCGCTCAAATGCCAGGAAAATTCCGGATGGGACATTTTGTACAGATTTTTCGTCAGGTATTATCGCTTTTTTCGCAGCAAAGTGCTGCTCTACTTTTACCAATTCATTTACTTGTACAGGAATACTAAAATCACCTTCAACACTTACGTATGCGAGGTTACCGGTAATATCCGTTACAACGCCTTCCTGCTTTTCGTTCAGAAATCGTACGAAGTCGCCAGGCTTTATCTTACTGAGCTTAGTCATTAATTACTTTAATAATGTCCCGTAAACGTTGTGCCAGTACAATCAGGTATTTTGACTTGATTTCAGAGAGTTTGTTCTCGTTCGATGCTTTAATGGTAAGTGTTTCGGCACGCAGTAAGTGACCACTTGGGTCAAATAAATTGTAGTGAATCATATACTCACGTGAATATTCCTGTTTCAACCATTCGATGGTGTTTTTATTGTTTGTCGTAATTTCAAACTGAGTAATAAACAAAAGGTAATTGCATTTGTACTTTCTTGTCAGGTAAGGGAAAAGTTCTTTGTCGCCAATATCGGCCAGCATCACACTGGAGTCATTGGTCCAGAAGGTTTGTTCTTTATTTTTCCGGGCGATAGATTTAGTAAAGTTTTTAAGTTTCTCGGTAATGCCGGATGGTTTAGCCTCATGGTAGCTTTCCTGATCGGTTTTTTTGTATAGTGTATAGCGCGTTGCAGCGTAAATTCTATTTAAATCGTACTCGCCATTAAGAGTAGCTGAACGCATAATACTGATAACATTAAAGTGCGCGAGTAGCTGATGGTAAATGTTAATGTCCAGATCGTTTCGTAGGGTTTGCCTGACTGTATTTGGATCCGTTTTGCTGAATCTGGCTATATCCTGATCGGCATCCGAAAAATGCATCATTTGCTGATAAGGTATAAGCAGAATGGATTTACGTGCAGAATCCTGCTGTGCTGAAAGCCTTACTGAACAAAGCAGTACAGATATAATCACTAATTTTCTCATGGTATCAGTCGTATTTACTCATACAATGATACTTGAGCGCTTGCGGGAATAATCCACAATGTGAATTAATTGGTTAGCAGTTGCCAGATGTCGTTTCCGAAAATGAGAACCATCAGGGTCAGCAATATGACCATGCCGATGGTTTGAACGATTTCCATTGTTCGGTCGGAGAGGGGTTTGCCTGTTATCATTTCAATGCATAAAAGAACAACATGGCCACCGTCAAGCGCTGGTATAGGCAGTATATTCATAAATGCCAACCCCAGTGAAATAAGTGCTGTAAATAGCCAGAAGCGCGCCCAAATCCACTCTCCTCCGTAAAACTTGGCAATACCGATTGGTCCTTGAACTGCTTTATTGGCCGGGATATCGCCATTTGCAATTTTTTTCCATCCGGTAATTTGTAACGCAATAGTGCTGACAGCTTTCTCTACTCCTTTTGGGAAGGATTGAATAAATCCAAATGTTAATGTGTCGTATTTCAAATCATTCGTTGCAGGTATGAGGCCAATTTTACCGGTTTCATCAATGGGTACATTTAGTTTAAGTGTATCGGAATTTCGAATAATGCCCACTTCAATTGTCTTGCCGGCATATTTCCGCAAGGTTGATTGAAGCTCATCGAAAAATTTGATGGATAGGGTATCTATAGAATGGATGATATCGCCTTTTTTCATACCTGCTTTCTCTGCATTGTAACCGGCTACCAGCTCGGCTACCGAAAATGTTTGACGGGCTGCAAGGAAATCCGCACGTTGCTGCTTGCTAAGCTTAGAAATAAAATCGGAGGGAAGTGAAACCTTAATTTTTTCACCTTCCCGTAGTAGTTCGTAGTACGCATTATCGGCAAACATTTCGTTGGGGTCCATAGCCTCCTCCAGATACTTGATTGCTTTGCCATTAACGCTTACCAGTTTATCGCCAACCTTAAATCCAATCTCCTGTGCAAGTTCGGATGGAACTATGCCGTATTGCAGCGAATCGTTGACAGTGTAGCGTTCGCCATAGGTGTAAGCCATCATGGCAAAAATGAAAATACCCGCTATTACATTCATGAATACTCCACCAATCATTACGATTAATCGTTGCCAGGCGGGTTTGCTTCTGAATTCCCATGGTTGAGCCGGCTGTTTCAGTTGCTCTTTATCCATACTTTCGTCTATCATACCCGCTATTTTTACATAACCTCCTAGTGGCAACCAACCTATTCCCCATTCTGTGTTGCCCCGTTTTATGCTAAACAGTTTGAATCCCCAAGCGTCAAAAAAGAGATAGAATTTTTCGACACGTATACCAAACATCCTTGCCGCCCAGTAATGTCCAAGTTCATGAATAATAACCAAAATAGAAATGCCCGTTATCAGCTGGGCTGCCATGATTAATCCTTGCATGTTGTTTAGTTGATGTAAATTGAAGTCAAGACGGCAAAATTAATACATATTCCATTGTATCAGCTTACATTCTTTACAATATCCGCAGCAAGTTCACGTGCTTCGGTATTTGATTCAATATAATCTGATAGTGCGGGGTTTGAAACAAACGATGCACGTTGCATGGTTAGCGCATTAATTTCAGCTATTTGCAGAAAGGAAATTTGGTCTTTCAAAAAAGCATCTACGGTAACTTCATTGGCAGCATTGAGTATACATGCCATGTTTCCTCCTTGTCTAAGGGCATCATAAGCCAGGCCAAGATTTTGAAACGTTTCTGTGTCGGGTTTTTCGAATGTAAGTTGCGGATATGCGCTGAAGTTCATGCGTGGAAACGAGGAATGAACCCTTTCAGGGAAAAAGAATGCGTAGTGAATGGGCAGTTTCATATCTGGCAATCCCATTTGAGCTTTAATGCTGCCATCTGAAAACTGAACCATGCTGTGAATAATGCTTTGCGGATGGACGATAACATCAATATCATTTGGTTGTATACCGAATAACCAACGCGCCTCAATCACCTCCAGTCCTTTGTTCATGAGGGTAGCCGAATCAATCGTGATTTTTGCACCCATACTCCAGTTGGGATGTTTCAGCGCCTGCTCCTTTTTAACAGCAGCTAAGTCATTTCTTTTTTTACCTCTGAAGGGGCCACCGCTGGCTGTGAGTATTAACTTTTCTACTGCTTTGTACGATTCGCCTGTGAGGCATTGAAAAATGGCTGAATGTTCAGAATCAACCGGAATAATTTCAACCCGATGCTTTGCACACAAATCCGTAACGAGTTCACCGGCAACCACCAAAGTTTCTTTATTGGCCAATGCAATACGTTTGTTGTTTTCAATGGCTTTAATGGTGGGTAGTAGTCCGCTGTAGCCCACCATTGCTGTAAGTACGGTATCGGCTGTTGTAATCTCCATTAACTCAGCTATTGATTTGCTACCGGCAAAAACCTTTGTATCGGAATGGCTAAGTGCATCTTTTACGTAGGCATATTTTGATTCGTCAGCTATGACCACATAATTGGGGCAAAATTCTTTGGCTTGTTTTATGAGCAAATCGGCATTTGAATGAGCAGTCAGAACTTCTACTTCAATGAGCTCGGGTTGCTCACGCGCTATTTCCAATGCCTGGGTACCTATAGACCCGGTGCTGCCCAGTATGGCTATTTTTTTCTTCATTCTGCTGCTGTTCATGTGTTAAGGGTTTTGCACCATAAATTGTTTTAGTTTATCTGCAATCACGCGGTTATTGCTCAGTCGGGGAACTTTATTTTGTCCGCCCAACTTGCCTTCGCTTTTCATGTATTCGATAAATGCACTCTTTTTAAGTATGCGTATTTTCAGGTTTTGTAAAATATTCCCTTTTCGGAGGTCGGAGTAGTAAATATTTTTTTGTTGCAACGCCAAATCCACTTCTGTAGCAAATACTTCTGTGTTTTCGGGCAATTTTCCGAACTCAATCCACCACTCGTGGTAGGGCAATTCATTATCAGCTGGCGAAACCTGAGGGGCAACTGTAAATTCAGTAATATCAGCATTGCACCTGGCTGCAGCATGCAACACTGCGTGCTCTACTTCCTCACCAATTACGTGTTCGCCAAAAGCCGATATAAAATGTTTTATTCTGCCGGTAACCAATAACCTGTATGGATTTTTAGAAACAAACTTTACTGTATCACCTATATTGTATCCAAATAATCCGGCATTGGTATTTAAAATGACAGCATAGTTTTTATTTAATTCTACATCCTCCAGTGCTACACGGGTGGGATTTTCTGAATAAAATTCATCTGCAGCTATAAACTCATAAAAAATACCGTTGTTGGTTAGAAGCAACAGCGCATTTGTTTCTTGTGAATCCTGATACGCAATGAAGCCTTCGCTGGCCGGGTAGGTTTCAATACTGTCAATCTGTTTGCCGATGCTGCGCTCAATTTTTGCTCTGTAAGGTTCATAGTTCACTCCACCGTATACAAAAACAGAAAAATCCGGGAATATGTCCTTTACCGGTTTTCCTGCTGATGCCAGCATTAGTTTATCAAAGTACATTTGAACCCACGGAGGTATTCCGCTAATCAGTGTCATGTTTTCATGCAATGTTTCTTTTACAATGGCATCTACCTTTTGTTCCCAGTCATCTATGCAATTGGTATCGTAACTTGGCATTTGATTACTTCTTAAATATGCGGGCACGTGGTGGTTAACAATGCCACTTAAGCGTCCGGTTAGTATTCCGTTTTTACGTTCAAGGCCAGGACTTCCCGATAAAAAGATGAGTTTGCCATCAACAAAGCGTGAGTTGCCCGTTTCGGCTATGTAGCAAAGCAATGCATTACGTGCGGAGTTTATATGGTAACCGATAGACTCGTTTGTGATGGGGATATATTTGACGCCCGATGTAGTGCCCGAGGTTTTGCTCCAGTAAAGGGGTTTGCCAGGCCACAACACATTCATCTCGCCATCTATAGCTCTGCTAATGTAAGGATAAAGTGCTTCGTAATCACGAACAGGGACATGATTTTTAAACTCTGTATACGAATGAATTTTATCAAATTGATGATCTTTCCCGAACGCAGTTTGGCTACCTCGTGAAAGCAAACGATTAAGCCATTTTTGCTGATTTTGTATTGCCTTCAAAGATTCTTTTCTGACGTGTGAAGCGATGTAGGCTGCAAACGGTTTTGCCAGTACTGACTTTAATCCCATTTGGTTTGGTTTAATAGGGAGTGATGGGCTTTTCCTTCGGATACTTTACTTCAAAACTGAACCGAACAGAGTGAGATTTTTCCGCATCAATATTCAGTACCCACTTTAACTTACCGGTAGCTTCGTCATAGCTTGCTCCACCGGCCTGTACTAGTTTAACTTCAATTTCTTTCTCGGTAGTTACAGGAATAAGATCCTCCACTACAATTTGTATGGGCTCTTTACGTGTATTGCGTATTGTAATTTCCCAGGTAGTTTGCTCTTTTCTGGATGAACCAGAAAGTGTTTTGCTGCTGAAATCTTTTAATAATGTGCGTTGTATGTGTATACGTTTATCGCGGCCAAGTGATAACAAAACAGTATCTCCGGTGCTGCTGCTTAAATAAGATTCACCCATGTAGCTTCCGTCAAAATAAATTTTTGCAGGCCCGCTTACCTGATTAGGCATGTCGTTGTTTAGTACCTGTGCAGTAACAAATGCATCTTTGGTTAGGCGTGGCACCGCAGCATACGCATATATGGCATTCAATGTTGAAATGGTCAAATCAACCTGATGTTCATTGTTATCGCTGGGTATAGTGTATGCAGATGTAACATTAAACTCGAGATTAACATCTGTTTGAGTAGTTATCGCATTTTGAGGAATATTACCTGTTGCCTGCACGGCAGCGCCCTCTTCGTAAGAAGGCATAGCTTCTGTACGGTCTGCTCTCGATTTGCGTATGTCGGAAGTTGCTCGTTTGTATTGCAGTTGGTCAAGAGTTCGGAAACCTAAATAGTTGGTTTGTAATTCGGGTTTAGTGCCGCTTTCATTTGGGTTTGAGGTGGAAAGTTTTAGAACTACATTTTTCCATTCCTCGCCTGTTGATTGTCTAATTACGGCCTTATTTACTAATTGTAGTGGGTTTTTAGTGTCTTTCACACGAATGTCATACAGTGGCGACCAGCTGGCATTATTAACCAGGTAACTCCATTCAATTTTCGCATTTGTTACAGCTTGGAGCGACTTTAAAGTTACTATAACTTCTACTGTGCTATTGGCATTTCCCAAGTATTCATCAAGTTGTGCTTGTAGTTTGGTACGAATTGCCTGAAGTTTTAATTCTGTGGCAGATAATTTTAGAAGTTCTTCGCCAATTTCAATGGTGCGTTTTCGGTATAAAGTGAGTGCATCTTCCAGGTCGTCTATTTTTACACCTGAATTTGCCCCGCCCAAACTTTTATTGGTTAACAGCAAATCTTTTTCAACCGTGTAGGCCTCTTTTCTAATTTGCAGTTGCTGCAAAGCAAGATTAGTTTTCTGCAGTGTATCTTCTAACTCTACTATAAATCTGGGTTTCTCGTCATTTTGTAAAAAGTTGTTGCGCTGAGACACCGACAGCAATGTGATGTTGCTTTCTGTTTTAACCTGAATGCTGTTTAAATTTACGAACGGTGATACACGGTCGAAAACAAGCCGTGTTGTACCGGCCTGTAGATTAACTTTTGCCACTCGGGTAATTTGAGCCTGATTTAAAAAGACCGTTACGTTTGTAATGGTCGATGTGGCCCTAATTTCGGTTTCTATGGATTGAGCAGAAACAGCGGACCAAGCTATCAATGCAGCCATCAGTAGGTTATAGCGGAATGTTTCCATGTTTTTTACGGGGTAAATTGGCAACTTTATTTTCAAGCATAGCAAATGCTTTTATTAACTTAATACGTGTTTCTTCGGGAAAAATAACCTCATCAATGAAACCGCGTTCGGCTGCACGATACGGGTTAGCAAATAAGTCAGCATATTGCTTCTCCTTCTTGGCCAATTCGGCTGACTGGTCGCTGGCACTGTCAATTTCTTTTTTAAAGATTATTTCAGCAGCGCCTTTAGCTCCCATAACAGCTATTTCGGCAGTAGGCCATGCAAAATTCATGTCTGCTCCAATGTGCTTGCTGTTCATCACATCATAGGCACCGCCATACGCTTTGCGTGTAATTACTGTAACGCGAGGTACAGTAGCTTCCGAAAATGCATACAGCAATTTAGCTCCGTTGGTTATGATGGCATTCCATTCCTGGTCGGTGCCCGGTAAAAATCCCGGCACGTCTTCAAATACCAATAATGGGATGTTAAAACAATCGCAGAAGCGAACAAAACGAGCTGCCTTTTGAGAAGCATGAATATCCAGACAACCGGCCAACTGTGCAGGCTGATTGCCCACTATACCGATGCTTCGGCCACCTAGTCGGGCAAATCCTACAACAATGTTTTCAGCAAAATTTTTATGTACTTCAAAAAAGGTTCCTTCATCTGCGACCGCGTCAATAACATCGCGCATATCGTAAGGTTGATTAGGATTTTCAGGTACAATGGTTTTAAGCACATCACGTGTTTCGTTTCCACCCCTATAAGGGATACGCGGAGGTTGTTCTTCGCAATTTTGTGGCATGTAGCTCAGTAATTGCTTCAATTGCCGGATGCAGTCTACTTCATTGGCTGCAGTAAAATGCGCCACACCGCTTTTGCTGCTGTGAACAGAAGCACCTCCCAGTTCTTCGGACGATACCTCTTCGTGCGTTACTGTTTTTACAACATTGGGTCCGGTTACAAACATGTAACTGGAATTTTCTACCATCATAATAAAGTCTGTAATGGCCGGACTATATACAGCTCCACCGGCACATGGGCCCATGATGGCTGACAGTTGTGGAACAACACCACTGGCCAGTGTGTTGCGGTAAAAAATATCGGCATAGCCGCCTAACGATACTACGCCTTCCTGAATGCGAGCTCCACCCGAATCGTTTAATCCGATAACAGGGGCGCCATTTTGCATGGCCAAATCCATTAAGCGGCAAATTTTTTCTGCATGTGTTTCGCTGAGCGAGCCCCCAAATACTGTAAAGTCCTGCGAGAATACATATACCAATCTGCCATTTACAGTTCCATATCCGGTTACTACACCATCGCCCGGAATTTGTTGTTTTTCCATTCCGAAGTCTTTGCTGCGGTGTGTCACGAATGCGCCAATTTCTTCAAAAGAACCATCATCCAGCAGCAGTTTTATACGTTCACGTGCCGTAAGTTTTCCTTTCTTGTGCTGAGATGCTATTCGCTCAACGCCTCCGCCCAGCAGTGATTGTTCGCGCATTTGAGCCAGTAATTCTCTTTTGGTCATGGATGTTTTATCTGGTTGTGGTTGTGATTTCGAAGATGACATGCGTATGGTTTTACATTACAATATTAACTTTTTAGTGGCTGATGCATATTTTCCGGTAAACATTCGTTCGCGGGCCGGATATGTTCATCAGATACATGCCGGTATTTGCATCGTTCAGATTCAGGATGTGTATAGGTTCCACGGTTTCGGTACTCATAACTTTTAGTCCGTTGAGGTCATAAACAGTAATAAAACAAGGCTCCACCAGCCCTTCGATGCGAATGGCACCTGCTGATGGATTGGGAAATACGTTTACCATTGATTGCACATGTTTTTCTGGATTACCAACTGCAAATGAACTAAAGCGCAGGTTGTCGATAAAGAATGTTGCAAAGCCTGAGGCCAAAGTGCTGTTGGTAATTGTTAGCACACATGAGTCAGGTCTTTGTGCACTTCGATAGGAAGATGCTAAATTCACAGCATAGGCGTTCCACTTTAGTAATATTTGCGAAGGATTGCCGGGCTGAGTCACCGGTTTTAACGTATCGAATGCCCAAAGAACTGTATCGCCTGTACTAGTTTTAAACAGGATACTTACCGAACCAACATCATTTGCAAAGGATGGAATCATAAATGCATCAAAATACAGGGAGTAGGGTGTGTCGGTGAATGCAAATCGATTGGTCAGCTGTCCGGTCGCTCGGGGTAAACTTAACGTATCGTTGGTTAATTGCAGAAAGTAATTTCCATGAGTAGCAGAAAAGGGAATATTATTTATAAGTTGTACTGTTTGGCGCTTGGCACTACCTGATTGAATTTTCCAGCCCAATAGGTTTTCAAGTGAGTCGAATTGCTCAAATGAGGGGTTAAATTGTGCGTGAACGACCTTAATGGTATGCAGGAGAATAAATGTGAAAAGCAATGCTCTGTTCATAGTGTGGCAAATATATGCGCTTTAGCCAAGTAAGAATAAAAGTAGCACGTTCAATACCAGGTTGGGAATCGCATTAATTTTTGCCACTACATTACTCATTAGCTCAATATCTCTAAAATCTCGTCTACGTCAATGGTTTTAATAAAGCTTTCTTCGGTAGTGATAATGGTATTGGCCAATTCTTTTTTACGGTCTTGCAACGCCAGTATTTTTTCTTCCACAGTATCTTTGGTGATAAATTTATAGATGAATACTGTTTTATCTTGTCCGATACGGTGGGTGCGGTCAATGGCTTGCTGTTCAACAGCCGGATTCCACCAAGGATCAATAATAAAAACATAGTCGGCAGCTGTTAAGTTTAGTCCTACGCCACCTGCCTTTAGTGAAATCAGAAAGAATTTGATGGATTCATTTTTCTGGAACTCATCCACCTGCTGCTGCCGGTGTATATTTTGTACTGACCCATCCAGGTAGCAATAAGCGTAGGCTTTTTCATCCAGGTATGACTTGTAAATGTCGAGTTGTTTTACAAATTGTGAAAACAGCAAGACTTTGTGGCCTTCGGCATAGGCTGTTTCAATCATTGCGGTAATTTCATCGTATTTGCCTGCCTGGCCATCGTAATCGGCAATGCTAAGTTTAGGGTGGTTGGCAATTTGCCTCAGTTTTGTAAGTCCCTGTAGTATGGCAAACTGAGATTTGCCCAAGCCTAAGTCCTGTATGGATTTGATAATTTCATTCCGGTAAAATGATTTTGTTTTTTCATAAGCCTCTGCTTGTTCCTCTGTCATGTTGCAAAATTTTATCTGTTCAATTTTTGAGGGCAACTCTTTGGCCACCTGATCTTTTGTTCTGCGCAACACGAATGGTTTAATAATAGCTCTTAGCTGAGCCATTTTGTGCTGATCTTTGTTCTTTTCTATAGGATTAATAAATCGCTCAGTAAATGAGGAGAGGCTGCCAAGCAGGCTGGGATTAATAAAGGAAAGTTGGCTCCATAATTCGTGTATACCATTTTCAATAGGTGTACCTGTAAGCACAAGTTTATGAGAAGCCTTCAATCGTTTAACTGCACGCGATGAAAGCGAATTTGGATTTTTAATGGACTGGCTTTCGTCCAGTATAATATAATTGAATTTGTAGTTCGACAGAATGTCTACATCAACGCGTACCGTGCCGTATGTGCTGATAACTAAGTCGTACAATGAAAAAAGTTGGGGGTCTTTTATGCGTTGAATACCGGTGTACACCAATACTTTTAAATCGGGCGTAAATTTACGTGCTTCCTGATACCAGTTAAATACCAGTGAATTAGGCACTACAATAAGCGATGTTCGTATAAATGTTCGAATACCCTCAGGCAATTGCGTGCTCTCATGTTGTGGATTTGTCTGTTCATCTTCAACCATATCGGGCCTGCCTGTTGTGGGCGATTCTCCATCAAATAAGCTGAGTTGAGGTTTCAATTCGTGGGTAAGTGTATTTTCAATGGTATTTTGAATGTCAGGCGAAGCATACGTTTTACAAATGGTATATAGTTCTTTTTCTTTTTGAAGAAGTGCCAGCGTTTGTATGGTTTTTCCCAGACCCATATCATCTGCCAGGCATCCGCCAAAATTGTTTTCTTTTAAAAAGTAAAACC
>Ga0315903_10008643_pt1 | contig 12482 bp, 19 predicted proteins | sample LakEriMetagenome_7_FD_203524 | JGI IMG/M metagenome (GOLD analysis project Ga0315903, IMG submission 203524) | Freshwater fungal communities from buoy surface, Lake Erie, Ohio, United States - Buoy 2 MA119 | ecosystem: Environmental > Aquatic > Freshwater > Lake | place: USA: Lake Erie, Ohio...
CTTAAAAACCATGGCAGCGCCGAAGGCGTCAGATGTGCCGTTGTCCTTTGACGCTTCGATAGATGCAAAACTAGTTTGGAGGCCTCCGCTTGTGTAAGTGCCAATAAAGTTAATGGCTCCCCCGACACCAGAAGCCAACGCAGTTGAATCTGCGACCACTAACTGATTAGTGGGGATACCGCTGGAAAGCGTCTTAGCGCCGCTAACAAGAACCCTTCCTGTTTCGGTGGTTGAGGTTGCGCCCACCAGAAAATTCCCAAAGGCATCAAACCGCGCAGCCTCCGACCCGCCCTCCGAGAAGGCGATGGTATCAGCCGTAGGGAAGAAGATGCCCGTATTGCTGTCGCCCGTGGGATAGATGGCCGGAGCGCCCGCGCTACCCGCAGGAACCTCGTTAGCCAAGCCAGAGACGTTCACCGTCCCCGTAGCATCCGGCAGCGTAAGCGTCCTGTCACTATTCGAGTTGGGGGCAGCGATGGTAAACGCACCCGTGCCAGAGGCGTTGCCTTGGAGTTTGATCAGCGACATTATTGGGCCTCCTCTGGGGCTGCGTCAGCCTCTTGGATGGTGAGTTCACCAGCTTCGACAGCAGCCATAATGGCGTCGTAGTGCCTATTGCCGGGCGCTAATGGCACTGACCATTCGGTGCCGCCGATTATAGCTTTGATGCTGGACGGTTGACCCGTTTCGTTAACATATTGAGCCGAGGTGATGTTCATGGTGTTCATCTCTTACAACTCCGCATCTGCTGTGTAGCCATAACCAATGCTATGAACAGTTCCAGCACCATATTGCGTTGGGGATGTGTTAATGTGAACGCCGATGTTCGATGCGTCGACAGATGCCACAAAAGTCGCAGTTATGCCTACCCCGTCATCTCGTATAGCTGTTGATGAGGTAAAGGTAACGGATGGAGCTGCTCTCATAGTTACTGGATGAAAACGTTGCTTCTTGTCTCTGTTTGTGCCGACATCAAAACCATGATGTCTTGCACTTTCAAAATCATTACGCGGGCGAATGTAGTAATACCGCTGGCACAGTGCCAACTCCTGCCCATACAAACGGCGCTCGAAAGGCGTGGCGATGGAGCCAGCTTCGAGTTGGACGCCTGTGATGTAGAAGGTTGCGCCAGAGGTGTTTGCAAAATTTACTTGGTTGGTGGTGCGCCAATCATTAGCAGCAACCCAACTTCCCGCCGTAGCGTTAAAATCAGAGCCAGAGCCAAAGTCAAAAGTCACCTGAACCCCAGAAGCTGTGCCTGTTTCCCAAGTGCCTGTCGTATCTCCAGCCACAGTAATTGTTTTGTATTCCCAAGTGTTGGCTGCACTGATGGAATACTCCGCAACATAAGCGCGGTTGGCCGCATTATTTACAAGAGCCGCACAGTAAGTTCCCACTAAGGATGACCGCACCCAAAAAGAAAGCGTAACTGTAGAGGCGTTTGCAGAGCCAAAATTTAAATCTGCAATGTTGTGACCCTCTACTCGTTGAATTAATCTGTTAGTTTGCCCGGCGCTTGCGGATGCCGCCGTTGTAACAGTAATCAAGAGCGAGTTTGAAAAACCGGAAGGGGCAACACTGCTTCTTTGAACAGTGTATCCAGACCCACTATTTTCCTGAAACTCAAACCTGTCTACGGCATAACTTCCAGTTACACTCGCCCCGTTATTCCTCTGGTCGATGACCATGTTGCCGTTGATGATGCGGTTGCGTCCCGATACGTAAGGAACGGCGCTGCTCGGCACAGTGCCAGTTAGATCAGCCGCATCGACAGCCCCATCAAATGCAGGTGCAACGATGCCAGTTGTGCCGTTGATCGTGACAGTCATAGGATCACCCAATTAGAGCCAGAGGGGACAGTAACAGTAATGCCGGAGTTCACCGTAATCGGCCCGGTACTGAGAGCGTTTTTTCCGCTCGAAATAGTATAGTTCGTGGTGACCGTCTGACCGTTCTCAATGAAGATTTCGTCAGAACCGCCGCCCGTCGCACCGCCGCCTACGCTGCCCCAGCTTGTGCCGTTGTAGCCCTCAAACTTGGTGACATCAGAGTTGAAGCGGAAGTAACCAGCCGAGGGTGAGCCGTCGCGCTCAGCAGTCGTGCCCGTCGGGATGTCAGCGGAACCTGTAGCCGAGGTTTGGGGAACTGCGTCCCCCGGCTGGAGAGCGCTGTCAGCTGTGCTGCCTTGCGCCGCGGTCGCGTAGGCCGTGCTATCTGTCGTAGCTGCTGTGCCAAGCCCCAAAGTAGTACGCGCAGCCGACGCATCCGCGTCGTCGATGAGAGACGCCCCAAACACAGAGATGGTCGAGGTCTCGACCTTGTCGCTGTTTAGGTTGGTAAAGTTGGCGTCGACTTCCGCATTGGTCAGCGGGGAGCCTTTACCTGAGCGTGTTACGATGGTTGCCACGGTTCACCTCATGCTGCCGACAGGGTCACGGTCCACGTGATCTGCAGGGTGTCGCCCGACTGCTTGTTGACGACCGGGAACACAGTGCGGCAGAGCATCGTTCCGCTTGAAGATGCGTTGAAGATGCCGGCCTCCGTGACCGCACCGGTGGCCTCACCGGGGTCGAACGTCGTAACGTAGATGATGCTCTCGTTACTACCGCCGCTCTGCGTGGCGCTACCGAGCGCCTTGCGCGACCCGAGCAGTGAGCCTAGGTTAGTGTCGCCCGAAGATGCCGCGGTCGTACCGGCGCCGAGCCCCATGTGGCTCATAACGCCGAGTCCCGTGCCCAGCATGCGGGTCGTGATATATGCCAGTCCGGTGGCCACGACCAAGTTCTTGATCTCGCGCTGGTCCTTGACCGCGCCGTCCGGTCCGGTGAGGACGATGGTCAGGCGTCCGGAGAGGCCGAGTCTTTCTTTCGAGTTCATCTAGTATCTCCTTAGAAGGTTCGGGCTTCACCGACGTAGTCCTCTGCGAAGTATGTAAAATCGCAGTAGTCTTGCATCCGAATAGAGCCGCTATCCGCGATAGACGCTGCGTCCACAATACCAAGATTTGCGGCGAATACAACAGTGTCAGCCATGGTGGCGGTGTCTGTGGGACCGAGTGTCGTGCCCAGCACGACGCCCGCGTCGGTAGCAGTGACGGTCTCCGCTTGCGCCTTGGTGAACGACAGCTGGAACGATACAATCGTGTACCCCACATCGGTGTAGTCCTCTGCGAAGTACGCGCCTTCCTCAATCTTGGGGTTCTCAAACAGCCCCTTGCCGATCTGAAACGGTGATAGCGCGTCAGCCGCCTCTACGCCATCCGGGAGCCGCTTGTTGGGCACCACATCTGGAAAGTCCGCCACTGTGTACTGGTCAGCAAACGGCTTCGACAGCGACATGTCAGTGTCTGAAAACAGCCTGACCACGTCGGCGCGCGTCAAAAATTTAACAAAGACGCCAAGCACATAGTTGTAGACGATGTACGGGACCTGCACCGCAGCAGACATGACGGGTACCGCGGCCGCAGCTCGAACCTGTACCGCTGAGATCGCCGCGCGGATGCGCGGTATGGTCTCGTTTATCTTCACTCGAAGTCGTCCCTGATCCGGAACTGCAGCGGGTCGTACACAGTCTGGCGCACGCCGGTCTGCAACAGGACCTCAACCTCGCCCTCGTAGTACCCCGCAGGGTGATTGAGGTCGCCTGCCTGCCACACGATGACGGCCACGCCTTGCGTCGCCGTTGCCGACGGGATCGTCAGCGCACGAGAGAACAGCGTGTCACCCCCGACCTCGCGGAAGTGCAGCGTTGCTGTGGCGCCGGACAAGTTGATCGCGGCACCCGTGGATTCGTCTGTCAGCGTGAGGCTGACCTGCGGGCCGGTGTCGTTACGGACCAACTTGATCCGAGTATCAGAGATGCGTGGGTCCAATGTTTCCTCCTACGCGAACTTGGGGCCGCGGACGACAAGCGCAGAGCGGAACGCACCGAGGTTGGTCTTGGCCCGTGCCGACGTGACCGCGAACAGAAACTGCTTTGCGTGGTAGGCAGCAAGTTCCCGATCGGTCCAGTCCACGTTCGGCAGCACCAGCAGATGCTGCAGTGTGCCGTGCAGGATGGCATCCTCGAACTCGTCGAAGACATCTTGATCCATGTCGGCCGAGCTGCGAGTCGGCTTGAGTGCGAACGTCATTGACAGCGTGTAGGTCCGCTCTGCGTCGGGCATCGGGAAGACACGGTACCGGTTGGCGCCCACTTGTGCGATCATGCGTGGCTCAGAGCCAAGCTCGGCGATCTCCGCTGCCACTGTGGTGGTGGCCGGCCACTCCGTAATCATCGCGGCCGCGGCGTCGTAGGACAAGACCTGTACGGGGGTTCCGTTGATGTCAGCCCGCACCACAGCCTGCACCGTCGTATCGGGCGGTGGCGCAAAATCATACTCGGCTCGCCCGGGCGTTAGAGCGATAGGTGTGGCAGTGTGTCGCCACGCCAAGGTGCGATCGCAGACCCGGATGGCCGAGTCGCGGATATAGTCCACGAGCATCGGATAGGCGCAAGAAGGGGCGCTGGCCGAGACTTTGGCGCTGAGCGTGGAGAAGGCACGCGTTTCCATCAGGCACCTCTACTTTGCATGGGCATCGTTTCTTTGTCGGTGACGACGCGCGCCTGCAGGTCAACACCGAGTGACTGGCTGAACGAGTCCATGAACAGCTTAGCGCGGCCGGAGTCGACGTTCTCGTCGTCGATCGACGAGGCGAGGAACACCACACCATCCACCAGTTGTGGCAGGTAGCCATCGGACGGGGCGTCCATCGCCTCGTTAAGGGTGTAGTCCCCCGGCACTGCGACGTACTCCAGCATGACCGTCGTGTTGGGCAGCGGCTTGGGGTACACGAAGAACTTGGTCGGGTTGCGCTCATGGCGCATGAAGTTGAGGGGCGTGCCCGCCGGATCAGAGACCCACTGCGGATACGCACGCTGGAACATCGGCCGCTCGACCTCCGTGACGGAGTTGCGCCCCACGACGTAGTAGATGTCCACCAGTCGGTGAGCGTCAGCCGGGAGTTCCTGCATGACATCATTCGCCGTCAGCGCGACCGTGGTCATCTTGTTGAACAGATCAGGGCGCATGCTCAGCATGCGCTTGACGGTCTGGTTCACGTAGCCCAGCAGATCGGTGTCGCTGTAACGCAGGGGGGCCCGCGTGTCCTGCAGCAACTTCCGCGCTTCGTCGATGATGTCCGCTGGTGTCATTCAGGCAAGTCCCTTGAGGCGTCGGCCGACAGTTCCGGCGAAGTATACACGGGTTGCTCAGGGATGTCATCCGTGGCGAGATCGAGTTTCTTCACCCGCCGCTTGGCCTTCTCTACCACTGCCGTGGCGAAGCGCTCCGGGTACGCTTCCTCCTCGGTCACCTCCTCGCACTTCGGGTGCCGAGCGAGTGTTTCGTTCCACTCGTAGATGAAGCCGTCGACTTTGTTCCGCAGGTATCTCATTTCTTCTTTCCCTTCTTGGTGACACCCTTGACGGTGCCCTTGTTCTCGGATGCGTAGAACACCCGCTCACCTTGCTCTTTCCCATACTGCTTCTGCATGGCAGCCTTGATCTTCTTGCCCTTGGCGTTCAGCGGCATATCACTTTTTCCTTTTGCCCGAGGGTGTCACCGGCCACGACTTGCGCTCAGAGCTGGTCTTCTTGGCTGCCATGGTGCGCTTCTCACCGGCGGTCATCTTGGCTGCAGCTGCGGCCGGGCGGCAAGCAGGGTAAGAGCGTGAGGACTTCTCAGGCCCGGAGCGGCCGCAAGGCTTACCGGTCTTGACGTCGACCCACTTCTCCCCAAACCATTTGCCCAGCCCGCCGCTCATTTTTTCTTCACCCGGTTGTCGGGGCCGCTCCAGCCGCCACCGCGCTTCTTGTACTCCTTGGACGCCCACGCGTTGGCGTAGGCAGAGGGGTACACGTCAAACTTGGCCTTAGCCTCCGACTTGACCTTGCTCCAGAGCGATGGGTTGGTTGGCTTGGGGCTGGCCATGTCAGCAGTTCCACGCGCGCAAAGATTTGTTGATCCGGCTGTTCGGGTCGTTGGCCGTCTTCTTCGACGTCAGCTTCTTCTTCATGCCCTCCATCCGGGCACAGAAGCTGTCGCGTCGCGGGCCACCCTCAGGCTGCGGTGCCTTGAGCCCCGGCTTGCCGGGGTTCGCCTTGTTGTAAGACGCACGCCCTTTGGCGTTGAGCCCGCCGCTCTCGGCCTTACCCTCTTTGCGTTGCCATGCGGGTGTCTTAGCCATTACGCGATCCTCTCGGCTACGATGATGGACGACGGGATGGCAGGAGCGATGGCCCCCGCAGCGGTGTGGTCGATAGTTACTGCGACGCTCTCGGGGAGCCACAGGACTTGGACGTACTGCCCGGCTGTCACAGTGACGTAGAAAATGATCTGGAAGAAGGTATTGCCGCCGTCGGTGGCCTTGGGCACCGTGACCTTAGTCGCCGACCGAGCGATGTTGGTGCCATTCAACGCCAGCCAAACAGTGGTGTCATGGTCGGCCGTATCGGAGTTCGCAAGCTGCAGGTTCGGAGCGACCATGTACGTACCGGCCGCAGCGAAGGTGAGGCGCGTGAGGTTGGTACCGTCCGTAACCATCGTGATGCCAGAACCTGCGACCTCAGTGGTCCCGAACTTGACCGCCGTACCTGCAGACACACTGCCGGTCTGGTCTGTGATGTCAGAGAAACAGGCAAAGGCCCGGCCAGTGATCGTGCTGAACGGCACCTTGCCACTCAGGACGTCGATGTTCGTGACGTTCACCTCGCCCGTGCCTTTGGGCGTGATGTTGATGTCGATGTTGGTGTCGGTGCCGTCTGCCGAGATCGTGTTCTCGGTGATCGTGAGACCAGTCTCCGCATCGCTGGTGGCCAGCGTTGTGGACTCGATAAGTGTGATACCCGTGAAGCTGCCGGGAAAACTCGTTCCGGTGATCGTGCCACCGGTGATATTCACGTTGCCCATCACGACGGCGCCGGTGCCGTTCGGAGACAGAGTCAAGTTACCGTTGGTGTCCGTCGTGCTGATGGTGTTGCCATCGACCCGGATGTTGTCGACCTCGACGTTGGTTGTGCCGACCTTGAGCGCAGTCGCCGTGCCCGTGCCGCTGTACACCGTCTTGGGCGTAGCCTCAGGCCCGCCGTCGATATGCAGCAGTTGCGAGAAGCTGTCTTTAACTTTTTCTGCTGTCAGGTTGGTGGCCATGGTGCGCTCCTTGAAGAAGCGAGGCCCCGAAGGGCCTCGCAGATTTTAGACAAGGACGTAATCAAAGATCACGTCGATGTGCGTTGCAGTCGTCACGCTGCTGCCGGTCTTGCCGACAGTGACGGCCGTACCCGCGTCGTTTGCGGTGTAGGACGCACCATCTGCGAGGACAGCCGCACCAGTGCCGCCATCGGTGAGCACAGCGCTCTGCGTCAGGTTAGCCTGCGCAAAGGCAACGAGCTTGCGCCCAGTGCTCAGAGTTCCCAGCACATCCACCGTGGTCACGGCGCCAGCAGCACCGCCAACGGCGATAGCTTTGCACGACACCATGCGGATGGACTTGCCAGCGACGGCGGCGACAAGCGTCGCGCCGGCGTTCACCTCAGCGATCGTAAACCGCTGACGCACATTCATAACCACACCGGCCGCAACGACCGACCCGGTGACAGCCAGCGTCTGCAGGGTTGCATTGCCGCTGTTGATCCGGACGTTGTCCTGCGAGATACCGCTATAGACACCCATTTTCAGTCTCCTTTTGTTGGGAGATGGGGGCCGAAGCCCCCACCATTAGGCCGACGGAATGGTGCCGAGTTCGGCGCCCATGTTGACCACTGCCAGCGAGATTTTGACGCGAGCTGCGTCAACGCTGGCAGAGTTGAGGGTCAACAGGATGCCGGTGTCAGCGGTTACATAGTAGGCCGTTGCATCAGCGTAGCCACCGGTGGAACCAACCGTGCCGTTCAGGTCGAAACCGTCGACCCAGAAGTCGACAGTGCCGCCGCTGATGCCGACGTCGATGTTGGCCGCAGCGCCTTCCGCACGGACCAGCGTAGCAACGCCGGACAGAACGAACGAGCCTTTGGGCAGGGTGCCGATGACCAGCGTGTCGCCGGAGCCCAGCGCGGCTGCGCTGGCGGCGGTGCGGGCTGCCGCGATTTTTGCGAAGTCGAGGTCGATCTCGATCACGCTGACGCGGTCGGTGTAGTTGGCCGAGAAACCAGCCGAGTTCTTGTAGAACCCAAGGGAGTCAGTGTAGGCAACCATGATCTGTTCTCCTTATGCGAACTGGACGACGGCTTGTGCCAGCGCCTCGCCCTTAGTGACCTTGTAGCCGTACACCTGCAGGCCGCGCACGATGTTGCCGAAGGTGGACTGAGCGCGGATAGTTTCCATCTCAGTCATCTGCGACGCGAAGGTGAAGCCCATCTTGTGACCGGCGATGATCGAGGTCTTGCCGGACGAGACGTTCAGGTTGTGCGACACGTAGAGCGTGAAGCGGTCGATCATGCCGAGACGGCCGTTACGGATCGGGCTCGCGCTGTCGCCCGAGAGCGAAGCGTCCTTGAGTTCCGACTTCTTGATGAGACCAGCCATGCGGGCCGGGATCACGAGGAAGCGGTCCGACTCCGGCACGTTGGCCTCGTCGAGCACGGTGCCCATGTCAACGATCAGGTCGATGACCGGGGTGGTGCTCGAAGCGCCATCCTTGGTCACGGTCAGCGGCGAACCGGTGGTGCCGAGGTTGAACGCAGCCGACTGTGCGCCAGCGGTCGCGCCTTTGTTGGCAGCGTCGATGTCCGGCAGCATGTCGGTCAGAACGCGCTGGTCGATCTTGACCTTCATCTGCTCCGAAGCATCCTTCGACCACATGTCCATCAGTTTGATGTCCGACTGAACGCGGTCAATGTCGTCTTCGACGCAGGAGAAGTACTCGCCTTTGTCGATCAGGAGCTGCAGCTTGGGCGAGTCCGGGTTTTCGACGACGAGGTTTTGACCCTTGACGTACTCGCGGATGGTGATGTTGGGCTGGGTACGGATGTTAACCGTATCGCCCATGCGGCGGATTTCGCCTTCGTAGTCGGTGTTCGAGATCGCCGACAGCACGGTGGCGTCGTAGAAGTTCTCGATCAGTTTGCCGGACCAAATCTCGGGGATGAAGTTACCCGAGTAGTTGGGGCGGCCGGGAGCAACGGGATAGGCCATGTGGTGTCCTTTCACTTAGCCAGTTTATGTAATGCGGCCATCTCGCTGTGCAGCGAAGATGTCGCGTTCGATCCGGTCACGCTCCTGCTCACGACCCTTATACAGACCTTTGCGCACGTCGTCAAAGAACTTGGCGACGTCCGCCCGGGCGTAGGTCTTGCCGTCATTGGCGGCAGGAGTGCTCGCCGCTGTACGACCGCGACCCGGTGCGATCTGTTTTTCGAGTTGAGAACTGGCAACGTTCCGAGGTGATTGAGCAACAGAACCGCCATTCATTGACTGCCACGTCTTGAAGAACCCTGCGACCCGCCGTGCATCCAGCTGATTCTGCGCGTTATCGAGGTACGACTGCCGGGATACGCCGGACAGCGGGTCGATCTCAAGCAGCCAGCTGTGGAAGCCTTGCTCGGCGTTGATTTCACGCCAGTCTGGGACTTCCGCCGACAGTTCTGACCAGAACATTTGCTCAGCGTTGAGGGCCTGTCGCTGCACGACGCTCTCCACCTTGGGGACGACGTTGGTCTGCAACTGCATGACCAAGCGCTTGAGTTCCGCGACTTCCTGCTGCGATGCAGCAACTTCTTCGCGGGCGGCACGGCGCATGACCTCGATCGAGTCGCCGTAATCCTCAACGTCCTTGTCGGTGATGAGCTTTGCCGCGGCCACCTGTGCAGGTGCCTGCTGGGGCGCGGAAAGCGTCGCGATCAGCCGTTCGAGCTGACTGACGCGTTGGCCCATCTGATTGTTCTCCGCCTTGAGGCGAGCCGTTTCAGCGTTGTACATTCCTTGCAGGGATCGCCAACGCTGTTCGTAGGTCAGGTCTTCGTCTGTGTTACCGGATTGCCCTTGCCCTGTAGGCACCGGTGCAGCCGCAGCATCGCCCCCACCGTCGGCTTCGGTCGGCTGCTGGACCTCACCCTCCGCCGGAGATTGTTCTCCTTCGGTCGGGTTCAAGTCTTCGTACAGCTTCGAGATAGCCTCGGACTGCTTGCGAATTTGTGCGGGAATAGCCATTTTTTACGCTCCTCTCGGTGTGCGTGATTGGATCAGCTGCCCCTACGGGGCTGTGCTGCTAAGTCAGGGGACTCACTGACGAGCTTGTAAAGCTCGCCTAAAACCTGACACCGCCCCTGTGCAAGTGTCACGCTCTGTCCCACGCTTGGCAGCCGTTCAAGCTCAGACATCCGCCATTCTCCCAGCCACTCTTGGATGACTGGGTATTGACGGACGCTGTTAGCCAGCGCGAGGATTACTTCGGGGGTGGCCTGCTTCACTGCGGCCCCCCGTTTATGAGATTGGTACCACCGGCCGGCGCACCGGCGAGGTCCGTGTTCTGTGCCGCGGGCTGCCCGCCCCCGGGTGCCGGCATCTGCTGCGACGCAGCAGCGAGCCGCTCGTTCATCGCCAGCTTCTCACGCGACGGGACGATGTCGTCGACCGACATCTGCAGCCCCTTAGCGACCTCACGCAGCAGCGCGGCGCGACCCTGCGGCCCGATGATGCTGATGTCGAACTCGTTGGCCGTGGCGTTGAGGAACTCCACGCGGCGGACGTTGACCGTCTCCTTGACAGCGAGGTTAACCGCGCCCTTGGCAACGACCTGTGCATCGCCCTTGATCGACTCATCCGGATCGTAGCGCATGTTGTAGACGAACTGGCGCTGCACGATGGTCTTGAGCACGTCGCTGTCGATGTGCATCACCACCTGCCGGATGCCCTTGCCCGCGGAGCCCATCAGCATGGAGAGGCCCGACGCGGTGCGTCCTGCCCCCTGCACGTTGGTGTCGCCGTAGATATAGGCCGGGATGCCGCTGTGGTCGTCCGCCATGCGTGAGAAGCGGTCGTAGACCCCCACCAGCGTGTTGGCGTTGTCGTTGGGCTGGTTGAACCGCACTGCCGGAGCCGACGAACCCAGCGGGTCGTTCATAACCTGCCAGATTTTCCACGGCTGCAGCTGGGTGATGTCCTCGTTGGGAGGCAGACGTTCGAGGTTAACCTCGACCTGCGGCCCGGAGGCGATCGCCATGTTGTTGACCAGAGCCCGGGCTGCTGCGTTGCAGACGTTCTGGATGTCCTCGATGATCTCGGGAATGGCCTTGCCCCAGAAGGCGCCGGGCTGCTTAATGAAGCTGGTCTTGGCGTAGGGCTTCTCGCCGAGCGGGTCGTAGTTGAGCACCGCCTTGATGATATAGTTCCCCACGGTCCAGACGTTGGCGTCGTACTCGCGGTCGACGTCAGGCACTTCCTCCTCGGTCATGCCCCACTCGCGCAGCATCCGGCCGCTGATCTTGCCCCAGAACTCCAGCGTGTCGTAGACCTCGGTCGGGCGCAGCTCGGTGTGGAACTTGCGCTCCTCCTCCTCGCGTGAGTCCTTCTGCCACTCCTGCACCCATGACTGGGTGTTGCCCACTTCGAGCACCTTGCGGACGGCAGCGTCGTCGTAGCCCGGCACACCGATGAGATCGGCCAGCTGGGTGCGGGTCAGTTCGTGGTACTCGAAGATGTAGCCATCGTTGATCCGGGTGATGCCCGGCTCGGGGTAGATGTTGAACGGGCTGACCCGCTCATACTCAGGCGCAATGCGCTCGCCGGGGACGAGCTTGCTGCCCTCCCACTTGAGGTACCGCTGGCGCCGAACGATCGGCCCCTTGATGAAGGCTGCCGGGAAAGTCACGAGGTCGGTAATGAACTCGTTAAACGAGTCCGACCAGCCGCCCTGAGCGAACTGGTCCTCGATCTTGATCCGCATCTTGTCGACGCGATTCTGCGCCGCCTGCAGGATTTTGAACCGGAACTCCTGCCCGACCATCTCCTTAAGCTCGCCGATCTGGCTCTTGCTCGGAGCCTGCCCTGACGACTGGACGATCTCCATCACGCGCTCGGCGAAGGCCATCTGCAGCTCCTCCGCCTCTTTGGGCGACAGGTCTGGGATAGGTGTGGGCACGATGTCCCACGGTGGCGTGCCGTTGTCGAGCAGGATGTCCCGCAGCCAGCTCTCCGCAGCGCGGCACTTGACCTCGGTAATCATCATGAAGACTTCCGAGCCACCCTGCTCTTGGATGCGCTGGAGCTTGTCGGCCTCGTACTCACCATTGCGCTGGCGCATGGCCTTGAGCATGATGTCGGTGATGGGGTCACGCGAGATGCGCGCTGCGTCCCAGCACTCCTTGAGGTGCGCTGTCAGACCCACCATGACGGGGCTGCTCTGCCGCGCTGCGAGTTCACGCTCTGCCTGTTCGCGCTCTTGGCGCACAAGCTCATCGTTACCAACGACGCGGAGAATTGTCAGACCTGCCATAGTGAGTTCCTA
>Ga0315903_10008644_pt1 | contig 12482 bp, 18 predicted proteins | sample LakEriMetagenome_7_FD_203524 | JGI IMG/M metagenome (GOLD analysis project Ga0315903, IMG submission 203524) | Freshwater fungal communities from buoy surface, Lake Erie, Ohio, United States - Buoy 2 MA119 | ecosystem: Environmental > Aquatic > Freshwater > Lake | place: USA: Lake Erie, Ohio...
ACTCGATACTTCGCCATCTATGTTTGTATTTAGTGTTTTTTGCACGTCTCGTATGATTGCAGCCTGTTCCCAGAATTCATGCTGTGATGCAAAATTCAATGAATCATTTAAGAATCGAGCCTTGCGGTCAGTATCCCAATGATCTGGCCAACTCCATTCATCCGTTTTCATCACGTTGATTGATCGGCAAAACAATTGTTCTATATAGTTACTTGCTTCGGCATTCATACTATTATTATATGTAATTTGCACCAGAATTCAAAGTTACTTTAATTTTAGTTTTTGGCCTACTTGTATGGAAACACCAGGCAATGCATTCAATTTTTTAATTGAAGCTACGCTTACTGGATATCGATAACCACCTTTGATTAGTTTGTCTACTATGCCGGATAAGGTATCACCCGATTGCACTACCCATACATGTTGTTTGATGGCTGTTGCAATTCTGCTTGGTTTAGGTGCGGTGGTTGGATTGGTAGCACCAGCAGTTGATTTTTTCACAGCGCTGGATTTTGCTAGTAACGGACTTAAGAATTTGTTATAAAAGTCTCGATTTCTTTTTGTCAATTCCATGCCGCCGGCAAATCTTTTATAGTTTTTTGCAGCTTCTGACCAATTCTTGTATACTACAGCGGCTGTGAATTTTGGAAACTTTCTGAGCCCGCCTAAATTGAATGCAAAGTCAGTTAACATCTTTAACTGAGTGCTACCTAAAGTTTTACCAGGAAATTTTTCTGCTACATATGATTTTGCGATTGATTCTGCTTTGTTTATGTCTCGCTTTAATTGCTCTTCGGCTTTCGCTTCTGTCCATTTCATGCCAGGTTTAACACTGTTAGATGCATGACCATATCCTATAGTCCATTTACCAACCGAATCTTGATATGCTACATGGTATCCTCGTTTATCTTTTTTGGAGCCTTCTTGTTCTTTGATGTAGGCAACGAAATCCGGATCATCCGAAACTGCTTCTGTTAACAAGGATCGTAGGTGTATCATAATCTACTTTTAAAATAAATATCACAATGTAGGAATCAATCTATATGATTTTTTTCCAAATAGCAACATGGATCTAAAATCAGCTTGTTGAAATGCATCTAATGAGTGTTTTGATAATCGATTGAATCTTTTGACAACCGATATAATTTCATTCCAGTCCGTGTATTGCAACACTGTTTCTACATAATCGGCATCAATAAGAAGATCTTGTATGGTTGCATAGTCCCATTCGATGTGAACTATAGGCTGTATTCGATCCTCCGTTAAATAATCGATACATAAATCTAAACCACATTTAAAACTAGTACTGAGTATGCGTAACAATTCAGGCCTTCGTTTTGAATAAAGTTTTACTTGTTCAGCTGCTTCACCCGATAATGGATATCTAAAAACAAATTGGCTATGATCTAAAATTAATTCAGATGATTCATTTTGAGTTATCCATGGCTGAATAATCGCATGGGCGCCTTTGACTGCATCGCCATCTTTGTACCACGTGGTATCATGTTCAAATACAATGTCATTGTGCTTGTAATATGCTTGTTCGATTTCGTTTAAATCAAATCCCTCATGATCTACATGACACGTATAATTCAATAATATATGTTCAGCAACGTTGTCTGGAAGTGGTTTAGAAATTTGAATATCAGAATAATTGGGTTTTGATATGTTATAACTTAACATTACATCATGTTTTTTATAATAGTTGCAAAATTAGTTTTTGAATTGTTAAAATCTGAATCAGAATCATCAAACAATTTAGTTTCATATGAATTTTTATTTTTCGTTATCAAACAAACTGATGCATCAAATTGTTCTAATCCGTTTAATAAATATACAATTCCAAAGTATGCATATTTATCAGATACTTTAGCAATAAATTCTGCTTTGGAAAATATTAATTTTAATGTACCTAAATCTTCAATAGGTGCACAAAATATATGTTCTTTATTCTTTAATCCTAGATATGAAAATTTAGCAGTTGTTTTCATTTGCTTTGAAAATTCTCGAAAAAATGGTTTTGCCAATTGTTTTGGATCAACAACATCTCCTTCAGATAATATTTGTTTTAAATTTATCATTTTGTTAAATCCTTATCATCTAGAGCGCCACCTGTTACCCATGCAGTGCAACTCCGGGTACCTGCACATTTAAAGTGTAAAAAGTTGCAATATCCTAAATCAGCTTTTTCAATAGTAGCCATTGCATCGATATTTTTTTCATTTCCTTCGATTCCCTTAGCCATACATTTCCACATTTTATCCGAAACATCAAAGGCTGCACAATTAGCACATTTCATTGTTTTTGCTGTAGCTTCATCTATCTTCCATCGTTTAGCAGCATTTTTCCAATATGCGCCTGGTTTATCTGGATTCGCTGGACCGTAGAAATATTCATCTATTGCATGTTGTCTATTTTTAAGATTGACATGAATATCCTGTGTTGCAATAGGACACCCTGTTTTAGCTTCAATTAATAGATGTTTAAGTTTTTCCATTATTTTCTTTTTTTCTTGCGAGCTTTTTCTTTATGCTTGGAAATTTCAATCGCAGCAAGTTGCTTTAGTGCAGCGGCCTTCGAAGGATGTGTGCCTAAGGTACGATCACCAGCTGAAGTTTTAACTGCATACACATCGCCTTGCTTCACGATTCGTTCTTTCATGATGCCACGAAGATGTTGTCCGAAGCCCACAGGAACAAATTGTGGTTTCATAACATCACCACCGAAGCCAGGCATAGTGCCCTGTTTGTTCATGTGATGGGTGAGATAGTCTTTAACGCGATTCATGTAATCAGCTGCCAATGTTATTTTAGCTTCCAACCATTCCGGAAGATTATCAGTGTCTGATATCATGTCAGCAATTGCCTGGGCATCTTCTGCACATTCCATTGCATCGTGTTTGGCCATGCTGCCTTCTGGTTTTTGACAACCTCCAGCAGCACCGCCACAACCACAACCACATTCAGTGATTCGCATTTTCATGTTATGCCTTAGCGACAACAGACCAAACTGCACCAACCAATGTTACAACGCTACCGATGATGGTGGCTACTGTTGCTTCATCAGCAACACCTTTTGCTACTACTAAACCGCCGGCAAATGTTAATACGTGACGAACGATTCCTAATACTTGTTCTTGTGTAAGTTTCATAATGTTTCCTTTTTTTTATATAAATATTGATTGATGAATATTAAACCCTAAAAATTAGCGTAACCGTAGTATTTGCATCCAACCCGTTTACTGTGCCGGCAGACTGTATCTTGATTGACAACATATCTCCAAATGCTACAGTAAACGGTGACAGATCTGCTGGATTCAAAACATATGTATCACTTGTAAAATAAGAATCCGTATCCACCACTCCAGAAGATATCGATTTACTTACCGGAGTGCCTTGCCCGTCTTTTACCGCCCAAAAACTAAGCTTGGTACTGCCGCCTGGATTTTCGTTGAATGCAGCAATACTAGCCGTTACCAATGTGCCAGCTTTTGGTGCTGCTACTCCGATTCTGGTAATACTGATAGAAGGTTGAGTTGATCCATAGTTGCCGTAATAATATGGTGTTGTGGATGCTGTTATCCATGTGCCGTGTGTGAATTGTAACGAAAATTCATTAATGGCACCAGCACCAGCATTCAATGCAAAACTAGCAGTAGTTGCAAATGAACTAGATACTGCTCTGGATGCTGATGTAGCAAAAGATGCCGTGCCTGTTAATGCTCCGATTAACGATCCAGAAAAAGATCCAGTCGCTACAATGGTATCTGTACCAACACCGCTTAATGCATCGATAGCACGAGTTACATGTTCTGCTTGAATGGTACTACCATCCGATATACCGGTTTTATTTATTATTGCCATTGTTCATGTTCCTCTTTTTGTATATTGGCCAATTCTTTGTTTTTTCATTCAACCAAGCTTCTCGTTCATCGCAACCACAGTCTTCATCCAGAATCTCAGCAATGCGCTTTGCAATTTGATCTAATCCGGTTGCTTTGGTTATTTTTTTGATGTCGGTGCCTAGTCCTACAGGTTTATTTTGCATATTTACCTCCATTTTGTATTGCGTTACGCAGTTGCAGAATCATGGTTTGCCACTGAGCCGTTTGTGGAATTTCAAACACCTGAGTTCCTGGATATGTGTATGATTGACCCGGTTGCATGTATTCAGCATGACCTGTGTCATCGATGCCTAATACCGGATATTTAACTCGTTGCATGGTGATCTGATTGCTGGGTATCATGGTGCATTTACCCGGATGTTTCCATTGACCGGCAGCATCATGTATTCCACCGGTGGCTTGCATTATCCGTTCCCATCCGGCAGTATCTAGTTTACGTGTGCCGTTTACATGCATCATCAAAGATTCAGTGACATCTTTCTGTGTTTTGAATGCAGATGGTAATAGATACTTGTCAGCCTTCAAAGCCTTTGCTAGTATTGCAACCAAAGTGCCACCTGGGGCAATAGCCATTGTGGTTAGTCCCAACAGCTTAACAACATCACCCATTTGTCCGCGTATCCATTTCCATTCTACATCACTTAGCTTCTCGCCGTTCAGATACTGCAACAGCATAGCCATTGCTTGTTTGGTTTCCGCAGATTCAGTTTTCACTGCAGCCATAATCTTTTGAGCATGTTGCTTTGCTTTGTTTGTTAACTCGCGAGCTTTGCCGGCAGTTTTACCGGATTCTAGTTCATTTACAACATGTTCTACGGCAAGACGACCCATTGTAACCTTTTGTTCTAAACGTTTTAAACGTTCTAAATAGCCTTTATTACGTAGGTACTTGTATGCCATGTTTTCTATAGAATATTCGCCTTCTGCTTCTAATCCGGTTTGTCGCAAATGACGTAATCGTTGTTTTATGTTTTGTATGCGTTGATCTATGTGTGGATCGGTTTGTTTTAGCGAATCAATTTCATATGCATATGGTTCCGCCTTTTGTTGTATTGCAGCATCATCCACTGAAATGACATCAGCGCTTGGCTTTCGGATCCATTTATCATGCAGCAGTGAATATGAACCAACCGTTGAATGCATTTCCTGATTAGAATCCTGTGCATACAATTCAATGTTCATTCCTTTGTATGTTAACGGATAATTGTTGTTCCATATGCTTTTCTTTGCATGCATGTAATTGTTAACCAAATGCAAATTATCTCCAACCTGCAGGTAATTGATAACTACATGCAAATCAATGTCACTGTGCTCCGTCCAATTATAGTTTGCACTACTTCCTATGATGATTATGTCCAGAATAGTAGCATCCGTTTCCAGGAAGTTGTAAAACTCTTTTGCTATTTTCAGAAACCCAGCGCGCAGCTTCGGCCGAAGTCGATCTCCATGCCAAAGTTTTGGATTCAGTGTGCTCTGTGTTTCGTATTCGCGTAGCATATACTAATAAATATGATTATTTCCAAAAGAGCTGCACAATTATCAATACAAATGCCAATACCAATGATACTGCGGTTTTCATGTTGATGGCTTCATCTCGAAACATGTAAGTCATTAGTGTGAATATGAATATGCCGGCACAGAATGAAATGAATCGACCTGGCCAAAATAATCCTCCAAATCCGGTTACGATTGCTGAGGTAGCTTCCATGAACAACCAGGTAATTGGCACACCTAATATTATTAATGCCCATTTCCATGTTTTAGCCCAAGGCCATATTAACGGCCCATTCACTTGTATCCATACTAGTATCTGACCAATTAAAAACAAAAAGAATGCTAAGGCGATGTGCTTGTAATTCATATAACTAATATATGCAAAATACAATTACAATCAAACCGTATTGTCTCGTTCGCCTTTATGTTTATCAATTTTATCCAGAATGGTATTCAGAAGCTCGGCCTGAATAAATCCTGCCATGGATGCATTTTTAAGTGCACTTAATATCTGGAACACGATGAATGGTACCAATATAGTTTCACTCAACCAGGCAGTGCCTTTAAATCCAGCTTCCACTACCAGCAACACCGTTAAGAACAAGATCCAAACTACGGCTGTACGAATCACTTTAAGTGCTTTGTAGGTTTTGAATCCTTCTCGTTTGCAACCGGCAATGACTCCAAACAAACCATCTAACAACACAACGCAGATCATGGATAAATACTGCTCGGCATGGTTCATTGTCATGTTAAAAAAGTAACTAGCAACAAAAGCGAGTGTACTAGATACCGAAATCAGAACCATTAATGCTGTTGTTTTCAATTTAACTGTCTCCATCACAATGTTTTTAACATGTTAATCATTCTTGGACAAGGATGAATATCTGTTTTATCTTTTCTGTATGAATTGTGGGTGAATACTCCTGCCTCGCCTTTTAATGCTCGATCCGACACTACCCAAATATCTTCATTGTACTGCAGCGGAATTCCGTGTATGCGATTCCAATACACTAACAACTGCCTAACAGATTCAATCTGAGCATCAGTGTATGCATGATAGTAAAGATGACCTTTATAAGGTTTATCAAGTTTAGTTACCTGGTCGGCTGACACTTCGCGATCCACATAGTTGTAAAATTTGTCGCCTACCTTATCTAATGGCCCCCAACTGCAAATCTCAATTCCAATTGCAAGTTTATCCAGAACCTGATATTTGATGCCTCGTGAACGGAATACATCTGGTTTAATACCTAAATGATACGCCCAATGCTTAGAGGAAAAGGCTTGGCATATTTCTCCATCATGGGTATCCGTCGATTTACCTTTACCTGATATAGTAACGCAGGTAGCTACTCGTCCCCGGTCATCATTGTTCCATCCTCGGATAGTTCCGACACCAGATGAATTACCAGCAGTGTGGTGCAATACAATTTGTTTCTTTGTTGTAACCTCTTTGATATACTGTGATTCACTTAAAGGTACTTGTTTAATCTTAGATAAATCCAATAACATTAGTCTTCTCCGAAAAAGTTTGTTAAAAATTTCCCAACAACGCCTGTTACTAAAGCAGTGATTGCTACCCATTTGGCATTTTCATAAATAGCAAAACCAGTAATGGTAGTGCTTACGCCAAGCAGTGCATCGCCTAATTTTCTCCAACGGACAGGTGTTGGTTTGTAATAGTTTTTCTTCATATCAAAGTTCCACTTTGCCATAACGATGCCTTTTATTGGTAACTTTACTATAAATATGTAGTATTACAATTTAACCAGATCTTTTTCGTAGGTTTCGAGATGATTGATTGTGATTTGTAAATTTCCTAAACGAAATGTACCAATCTCTCCAGATTCTTGAATAATTTGCGGAAGCATGAAAATATATGCCGCATCCTGATTTGTCATTCGTTTAGCATCTGCTTCTACTACGATGTCATCATAATCATGTGGATTATTGTGTGTAGTAGTCATTATTCGTTTCGTAAGATCAAATTTTGTTTTAGATTGTTCCGTATCTATGTAATGAGATGTTATGACTTGCATTTCATCATCTATATAAATTCTATCACAATAAGGTTCTAATAATTCTAATACCGGCAACGTGCAATTTGTTACCTGTATACCAATATTATATTTAGGAGCATCTGATCTAGTACCCCATTTTCTAATGTAATTGCGATTAGATTCTAATTCTATTTGTTGTGTTCGTGTCTGATATTCTTCTGAAAATCGCGATGTCTTACTAACAAAATGATAACATATTGCATCCAACGCCGTAAAGCAATTCATCCCTAACATTTTCCAACGACGTATTAAATCATCATCTTCACAAAACATTGGATTAAACAAATTGTCCATTCCTCCGATATCAAGTAACTTAATTCTCGGCATACACATGAAAAATGTAATACCCGTTTCTGTTTTATCAGCATATTTAGATCTTTGTGCATCGACATATTCATACAAAGCATCTTTATCGAACGTCTCTAAGGATGTACCTAAATCATGAATCAATTTACCAGGTCGTTCATGTCCTGCGAATATAGGTGGCTCTATTGTGGTATATGACACTATGTTGTCGGGGCTTACATGTTTTTCTAGATTTTCAATAAACCCCGGGGCTAATACGATATCATTGTGTAAGTATGCTACATATTCTTTAGTAGCTAGTTCTGTCGCTTTATTAAATGTATCTGAAAATGTTTTGTTTTCTGCAGAATAGAAATATTTTAGATTGTTATCTGATAAGGACTCTAACCATTCGTGAGTTCCATCGGTTGATCCGTAACTTACAAAACATATTTCTACATCCGGATAAAGTTCCCGAGTTGTGATATAAAAATGTTTGTTATAATCTAGATTATTTTTTAATCCTACTAGTAATGATATATAATTCATAGTTTTATTATTCGTTCTTCGATGTATTTGTTTATATTTTTATTAAATAATTCTCGTTGTTCAGAAACATCTTTTTTTACAAAAAAATCTTTGTAATATGAATCAAAACTTTTTCCAACTAACGGGCCAATGCCATATTCAAATATTATTTGTCCATCCAGCCGATATTGTTGAAAATCGTAACCTTGTTGTTTAGCATATGTAGTTACTGCCATTCCATAGGCATCCCAAGCGCCATATCCGGCCCATTCAGTCGGAACATTCACTAACTTTTCATAAAACTTTTTATTGTATAGATCAAACCATCCAGCCCATTTATGTTGATTAATCGGAATTATCTTTACAGGTTCTTCGGAAGTACGTAGATAATAATCTACATCAAATATATCCGTTGTATGTTCCCATCCATAATGCGGACCTACAGCAAATTTAGGATGTGTTAATATCTCCCAAGATTCATCCCACATTCGACAGATCTGCGGTGTTATTACAAAGTACTCATTTGTTGTGTTCGAGGCAGCTTGTATTAAATATGAAAGTAAATGTTCATGAAAATACATATCCGGACATATATTAATGTAGTACTCAATATCTGTCTGATATGCATCTCGTACTAAATCAATTGAACCATATAGTTCATCCCCATCATATATTTTTTTATTATGTGTGTAATCATTTAATAACAAGGATATGGTATTATACTTTTCAATAAAATATTCTTTTGGAAGTTTAGTTTGATCCCAGTCAATTAAAAATGATGATAAATTTAATACAGTATCTATAGTAATGTTAATATCATTTGGTAAATAATATTTTGATTTTTTTAATTGAGAAAATGTTAAAAGTGCATAATCAATTTCCCATGGCATCAAATGGTATACGATTTTTATATTCATCATTTTTTCCTAAAAACTGCAAAATAATTTACCTGAGCAGGATCTAATACTAAATCAACTAATTCGAAATTTGTTTGAACGTCTTTATTTTGTTGATCATTTAAAAAACTAGAATAAAGTTTTTTAGTAGACAGAGTTTGCAATAACTCCTCGGCAATTAATGCATTATCATACTTAAACCATCCGCGAGACTTAAGTGGATTTTGTATATCTTCCATAAAATAATATCCTCCGGATTTTAACATTCCTATAGATTTCCATAAACTTATCATCATATGATTCGGCCAATGGCTGCCATCTTCGATAACAAAGTCAAAAGTATGCGGAAACATTTTATTTAGTTCATCCCAACTTTCAAAACTACCTTGGTCTGCATATATGAAATTTATTCCTTCTGAATTTAATTCTTTAATTTCATCTTGTTTATCAGTAATCGAATGCCCCCAGAAGTTATCAACTGCATACAAATCAATATTACTAAAATAGCTCATCCACATTTTAATAGATGCGTATGGAAATCGTTTATCGCATACACCAATTTCTAACATCGATACAGGCTGATTACGTTTTTCTTGCATGTATTTTTCATATGTGTTAGTATAATGCATACATCGATGTGTTGGATATTGAGTTCCCCAAGACAATGATAGAGAATCAGCTGTGCCTTTGTCTGTTTCAAATTTGTTTGCTAGTTCAGAAAGTGTCGAATTCGTATCATAAAAATTATTTTTAGATACAGTTTTTGAAAATAAAATCATATGTTTTTCTTTATTTTGTTATATACGTTAGTGATTCCTTGTTGCAAACCAATATAGTTTAATTCTAATGAATTGTATCCTATATATTCGCGAGCGTGTTTTCCAATTAATACCGGTACCGTGTATTCATCTAAGTTATTAATCATTTCTGCAATATCTCGTAGATATAATCGATTCCCACATACTGGATATATACAATCTATTTCTTTGGGCAAGTTTTTATTATTAATGTAATGTTCTATAATAGAGATTAAATCTGGCATATAAATAAAATCCATCATTTTATCTTCAAATACCAGTATTGGTTCCTTTTGAATGTATCGATTAATATTTGCTTTGATAAACCGAGTATCCAATTCATTTTCATCAAATACTGCAAATATTCTCAAATTATAAAAGTTGTCAATATCTCGTACAGATCTATTAATAACTCGTTTGCTTAAACCATATGGCGAATCTGTATTATAAATTTCTGCGCCGGATCCGAAATGAATTAATTTATCATAATGCGTTTTATGTTGCAATAAATTGTAATACATTGTCAAATTTGCATCCATCTCTTCGAATGAATCAACTTTCATTCTGTTTCCACCTCGTACGGCACAATGTATAACTACATCAAAATACTTATTTTGAAAAAATTTATTTACAGCATCAGATGCAGTTAAATCAAAATCATTTCTGGAAATACATGTTATATCATACTTTGCACATAGCGAATTGTATATGCTAGATGCAATGTAGCCATTTCCACCTGTAATTAAAATTTTCATTTTTTTCTAGCAAATACTACTTTACAAAACCCATGTGTGTGAACCAAATCAATTAAACTATGTATAACATAATTGTTTCTGGTTAATTTTTCAATGCAACGGTTATATAATTCGTCACCGTGTGTTTCGATATAATATTCGTCAATTTTACAAAATATATCATCATCGAGATCAAATAATGTAGATTCGCCGCCTTCGATATCACATTTCATACAATTAGGTTTATATGTGGATATTAAATTTGACATTTCAGTCACAGAACCGATGAATACACAATCAAACTTATATCTATCATCATCTTTAAACTGATTACTGAACCAATTAATTTCATTTATATCAGAATCAATGCCTATTGAAAGTGTTGCGCCTTTATTAATCCAATACTCTGGCGTTGTTGGCCAATTGGGATCGCGATGTTCAATATGTTCCCATCGTCCACATCCTAGGTCTAATACTATTCGACCATCTACGTTTACAAATTCCCAATGCAAATTAGGATTTTCATTGTCTACTTTTACCATAAATTTATATTTTCATATTAGTTAACTCACCTGGTATAATTTTTCCATTTTTATCGATTCCTTTAGCAACAACCTTTGGCTCATGCAATTCATTTGGATCAGTAAATACTTCTACCAGTACTGGTTTATTTAAATTAAAAAAAATTTTATCAAAAACCAAATTTATTTCATTATTAGTTTGTATCGAATGATACTCAAAATCAAACAATTCAGCAATTTTACTAAATTTAGGAATTGATACTCCCGAAGATTCGTTGCATGCTACTAAATGTTTATTAAAAAATGAATTTTGTGTTAATTTAATTGATAAGTATCCATCATTATTTAGTACAAATAAAATCATTGGTATATTATGATACCGTACGGTTTCTAGTTCCTGCAAATTCATCATGATACTACCATCGCCTTCAATACATATAATAGGTTGATTCATAGCAAAATAGGATCCAATTGCTGCCGGTAACCCATATCCCATTGGGGCAGTGCCTTCATTACTAAACAGTCTTTGATTTCCTCTAAGCATCATAGTTTTTAACGGAACAACATGAGCAGTGCCATCGCTAGTTACTATAACAGACTCATCTAACAATCTGGATTGTAAATTTTTTGAAAATACATATGTACTAACATGAGATGTTAATGATTCATGTTTAGGTAAAACTAGAGAATCAGTTGAACGAAGTTTTGTAACAGTATCATGCCACTCAGAAATATTTAAATTAATATCGAATGTTTTAATTAAGTTAAAAAATTCTTTAAGATCAATTTGCCACATAATTTTATTATCAAAATCTAATTTCATCATTTCATGCAAATCGATATCGATTAAAAATTTAGTAGCATCTGGCGCAAATTTTCTAGAATCATATCCTATCATTTTTGGATTAAGTCTAGAACCAAGTGAGATTACTAAGTCACTTTGTTGAATTATATGATTAGATGAATATTGTCCTAGTATTCCAAACCTGCCGGCGTAAAATTCATAATCACAATTTACAGCATCTACTGCTGAATGTGGACCGGTTAATACTGGTATTTTTGTTTTATTTAAAAAACTTCGTAATTGATTAACTGTATTTGATACTCGTATACCATTACCGACTACAACAACAGGTCGTTTACTGTTAGATAACAATGTTTTTAATGTCTCTAACTTAGAAATATCCATGGTATAACTGATAGAATTTTGAAATTCGATACTATTGTGTTCATCGAATAAACTACTTTGTATATCTAATG
>Ga0315903_10008648_pt1 | contig 12479 bp, 7 predicted proteins | sample LakEriMetagenome_7_FD_203524 | JGI IMG/M metagenome (GOLD analysis project Ga0315903, IMG submission 203524) | Freshwater fungal communities from buoy surface, Lake Erie, Ohio, United States - Buoy 2 MA119 | ecosystem: Environmental > Aquatic > Freshwater > Lake | place: USA: Lake Erie, Ohio...
TGGTGGCGCTGGCCCTGATATTGATGGTGGCGTTCCCGGGAATGCTCGCCCTGCTGCTCTGGGGAGCCAATCGCCTGGCAGTCCCTGTGCGCGAAGGCTTGCAGCTGGGTTTGGTCTGGCTGTTTAGCGCGATGGTCTGCTTCCCGCTCTTGCGACACAACTCGCTGTTGACCGGCTGGTCACTGGTGGCCGCCTCGCTGGTCCTCGCCGTCGCCTTCGCATGGGCCTACGCGGCCTGGCCAGGAGTCCGCCGGGCCGTCTCCCTCGCAGGAGTGGGCTGCCTGCTGTTCCCCCTGTTGTTCTTCACCACAACCAAAGCCAGCCGGGTGGTCTTCAGCAACCTGGGGAAGGGAACCTTCACAGGCAAACCGACCCCTGTCGTGCTCGTCGTCTTCGACGAATTCTGCGGCCTGTCGCTGCAGACAGCAGACCGCGAAATCAATGCCGACCGGTTTCCCCGGTTTGCCGAACTCTCCCAACGGTCAACCTGGTACCGCAATGCCACCACCGTCAATGCCGAGACCGCCTGCGTCGTTCCCGCCATACTCACGGGCCGCTATTACGACCCTTCGGGCCGATTCTTTCCCACCCGAGGCGATCAGAACCTCTTCAACCTGGTGATGGGGGAAGGGGGCTATGAGATGATTGCCTTCGAGCCGGTCTCGAGGCTGGCCTTCGAGGGAGAGGCCATGGCCGAGTGGCAGAAGCCCGGGATCCTCATTCAACTGCGCTCGCTGCTTCCCGAGGTCGGCAAGGCGATCCTGGCGCACCTCACTCCGGGAGAGATGCGGCTGAAGATTCCCCAGCATGCCCCGGAATGGTGGGGTTATCCCAAGACCGGTCCCACCGACGAAACCGTTCGCCGGGGCGTCGTGCGCTGGGGTTGGAGTTGCCTGAGGGTCCGTCAGTTCGAGCATTTTCTCAACTGCCTTCCCGAAGAGGGACACCCCGCCCTGCACTTCATGCATGTGGTCTTTCCCCATGTCCCCTGGATGTATCTCGACAATGCCGAACCGTATGCCGTGGAATGCGGCGACATGAGCCTGCTGAATTTCGAGACCGACGGACTCGCCCAGGATGTCTGGGGAAATGATCGGGATTTCGTGGTGCGGCAGCAGCAACGGTACCTTCTCCAGGTGCAGTTGGCCGATCGGCTGATTGGTCGGTTGATCGACCGCCTCGAAGAACTTGAGTTGTGGGATGACTGTCTGCTGATTGTCACCTCCGATCACGGGGTCTCTTTCCGCGCGGGACAGAACCGTCGCTACTACAGCGGAGGGAATGCCGACGAAATTCTCTCGGTCCCGCTGTTTGTCAAACTGCCCGGTCAAAAGTCCGGAGGATTCAGCGACCGCAACGTGGAGTGTGTCGACCTGCTGCCCACGATTGCCGATGTCCTGGACATTCCCCTGTGGGCACCGGTGGATGGAGAATCGCTCGCCCGGGAATCTCAGCGGAATCCCAACCAGAAGCAGTTCGCCCAGGACAACCGCATGATCCCGTTTCCGACGACGACCGTGTCGGAAAGCGGGGTGGTGGCCGAGTGGGAGGCACTCCTCGGACGCACGCCCGCTGATCTGTTCCGGATCGGTCCGTACCCCGAGTTGATCGGCCGGCCAGTCGCCGACCTGACGGTCGCGGCGGACGGGGCCCCGGGAGTCCTGGAACTGCACCGCAATTCCCCCGAACCATTCGTGCTGCCCGACGCCCCCATTCCATGCTATTTCGAAGGGACGTATCGACCTGATCACCCCTCGGCCGCTCTCCCCGTGATGGCCGTGGCGGTCAACGGTGTCATTGAATCTGTCGCCAGGGTGTCCGCCGAACCCTCGGTCCGCGGTCGATGGGAATCGTTGGTTCCCCGACGGTGCCTGAAGAACGGCCCGAATGAAGCCCGGTTTTACCTGGTCGACTCGAACGGCGACGGCTGGCGGCTGCAAGCCTGCCCCACCCGTCAGGTCGAACCGGTGGTGAAGCGGGGGGAATGACCCCGCAATCAATCCGGAGCAGCCCACGCTCGATCTCAGGCAACAGACATGCCCGCGGACCACCCAGGACTCGCGAAACCGTTCCCGGCGGCCTAGAGTCTGGTCAGTGACTCAGACGCCCCTGTGCCCAGAGAGCCCGCCATGATTCGCCCCAACCCGGCCAAGCAGGTTTTGCGAGAGGGAGGTGTGGTCTACAGCAGTTCGGTCCGGCTCCCCGCTCCCGGTTTGTGTGAACTGCTCGGGTTCGCCGGTTTCGATTTTGTACTGCTCGACTGCGAACATGGTGCCGCCGATGCCGCGACGATCGACCTCCTCGTGATGGGTTGTCATTCGGGAGACACCATCCCCGTTGTCCGTGTGCTCCGGAACGACGAACCCGAGCCGATGATGCAGGTCCTCGACCTGGGAGCACAGGGGGTGCTCATTCCGCATTGCCGCACTGCCGACGATGCCCGGCGTCTCCGCCAGGCGGTCGCCTACCCCCCCCATGGACAGCGCGGCTTCGGACCGGGGCGGGGCTCGAAGTGGGGGCTCCTGTCAACTGCCGAGTATCTCGCGACAATCGACGACACCATTCTCACCTTGGCACTCGTTGAAGATCCCGAAGGTATCGAGCGGATTGACGAGATCGCCGCCGTGGGACTCGATGTGCTGTGGGTCGGCACCTCGGACCTGGCTTGTGCCCTGGGAGTTCCCGGACAGCCGGGGCATCCCCGTGTGCTGGAGGCGGCCGCCACAGTTCTCCAGGCCTGCCAGCGTGCCGGCGTCGCCTGCGGCTTTCCCGCACGCGATGTCGCCCAAGCCCTCTGGGCCCGGGAACAAGGTTACCGCGCCATTGGGTACGGCTGTGCCGAGCAATACGTCATGCAAATGGCACGGCAATTTCTGGGGGGAGTGCGGGGGGCACGCGGCTCATCGGCCTAAGGAGAGCGCACACCCCCAAACGTTCGGGTTGAGAACTGTCTGGTTTGAAATGTCCAACCCGATCCATGTCTCCAACACAAATCAGTGTCAGAATGCCTCGCACATCGGTCGGCCAGCGTTTGCCAAGGGACGCAGAACCTGGCCCAATCTGACTCGATTCAATCTGAATTGATTACCTACGATCAGACGGATCTCTCAAATGATCGCTGTAGGTCATGGTTGATAGGAGCCGACTTTGCACAGCAAAAAATTGCACATCAACTCAGAAAAGTATCCTCGACAGGATTCGAACCTGAAACCTTCGGCTCCGGAGGCCGACGCTCTATCCAGTTGAGCTACGAGGACGTGAGTCACAACGGCGTTGTGGATCTCAATCTTAACGTCCTCAAACCTAGGCTGTCAAACACAACGGTTTGGGTGCCGTCGCACGGCAGCAAGCGGCCGCGCGACTCCGATTTCGACTCTCCTGTGTTCATGCCGTAAGCCGGCTGAAACCTCCGCTCCACAGACACAATCAGGGAGATCTCTCGCCGAATCGTGGGGCTACCCCCCCTACATCACCCCCGTGCCGAACCCCTCTTCGGATACCCCGTCTCCCTTCCGTTCGGCGGCGGCTGCGTGCCAATCATTGCCACCGCGCGACTCTCCCGCGATTCCCAACCCGAAGTGCGGTCCCGACAGAGTCTGGGCCGCCGGGCCAACCGGCACCCCGGCAGGGGTGTCCAAACGCAGGGTCCGTCCCTGGAAATCCCGCTCAACCACGGGCGTCAAGAGTTCCGAATCATCCAACACCGCAAACCCGTCTTCGCCATAGTCGTCGTAAGTGCAGATGTAGCCTGGCAGCGTCGCCTTGACCTGCTCCTCGGCGAACGCCTGCATCACCTTGACCTGGATCTGCTCCCGGCACCGGGCATTGATCGGGTGGGCGATATCGGCATAGAGCCGTGAACGACCATCCGTGTCTCGGCTGGCCCGATCTTCCTTGAGCCGGGCCCCGCACTGGCTGCAGAAACAGGCCCGCAATTGGTTCTTCGTACCGCAGCGGGGGCATCGGTCGGTCAATTTGCGGCTCGGCATCGCCACAAAAGAGCCCCGGGTCCCCTCGATGATCTTTAAATCGCGAATGACAAAGCAGTGATCGAAGGTGATGGAACAGAAGGCCTGCAGACGTTCCTGCGGGTCGTCCATCAGCTTGATGCGGACCTCGGTAATTTCCACGGCGATGCTCCTCCTGAACTGGTTCGACCGTGCCGGTGCGGTCAGGCACCGGGGACAAGTCCATCATGGTGGGAAAATGTTGTGAAGACTCACAATCCGACCGGTCCGGACACAGTGCACACCCCCGCGACGGACCTGGTCCGCAAGGGATGGATTCAAGCCGCACGCACTCCAGAGGCAACCGAGGTCACAAAAACGCTTCCCAGCCGGCGTGCGACCAGCCGGCCGGCAAGACGGCGGGCCTCCCCCAGATTGCGGCACAGGCCGAAGTAGCACGACCCACTCCCGCTCATCAGGTGTCCCGCGGCCGACAGTTTTCCGAACGCCTCCCGCAACCGCACGACGTCCACGCTGACCGACTCAGCGGCTGGCTGCAGGGTGTTGTGGAGCTGCGAGGCGGCCGCGGCGAGACAGCCGCGCCGCAGGTCGGCGACCAGTTGTGCGACCCCCGGGCGACGCCCTTCGGGCCGACAGTGACGGAAGACCTGCGGAGTCGAGAGCCCCTCGGTTGGCTTGACCAACACCAGGGCCAACCCCAGGGGGAGATCGAGCGGGGTGATCAGTTCCCCCCGTCCCCGGCAAATCGCAGCCGGACGCCCCGCAAGAAAGAATGGAATGTCGCTACCCAACCGCGCTCCCAACTCGCGCAATTCGGCCAGAGATAAACCGAGATTCCAGGCCCGGTTGAGACCCCGGAGGGCGGCGGCGGCGTCGGTGGAGCCCCCCGCCAGGCCGGCGGCCACGGGAATTCGCTTCCAGAGTTCCAGCCGAGCCCCACGCTGAACCCCGGTCTGATCCCGCAACAGCTGGGCGGCCTTCCAGACGAGATTCCCGGGCCCGGGGGGCAGGTCCAGAGGACGGGCTCCCGTCGCCAGCCCGGCAACGCCACGGGCGTCGTGGCAGACGAACTCGAGTTCCTCACCTGGCAGAGACTGAATTCGCAGCGTATCCCGCAGTCCGAGAGAGACCATCAGGGTCTCCAGCTCGTGATACCCATCGGACCGTCGCGACTCCACATTCAAAAACAGGTTCACCTTCGCCGGTGCGGTCTCCCAGACCACATCGGACCACCTGTCGGCTGTCGGGGACGACAGCTCCTCCTGTGGTACATCTTTCGACAGCACGGGCATCACATCCTGCGAGTCCACCAAGGCTGAACGAGTCACGGCCACGGGGGGAGTCCGAAGAACTCCCGCACCACGGCCGCACCACCCCCAAATCGCCTTAACTCCCGGCCATTACGGGGGATTCTGCCAAGTCACCTTGGCATTGCTCGTGCTGTTATCTGAATCCCTTGTTTTTGTCAACCCGTTGTCTTGGTTTTTCGCATTTCACCGGATGTTGGACCGCAAATCGCTGTCTTCTGGCCGCTTTGCGGCAGGTGCTTGTCAGTCCGGGGGCGGATCTTCTATTCTCGCCATGGTGGTGGGCAGGCCCGAAGCGGCGCACATTTGATGAGCAGTGCCGGGGCTCGCCCAGGCGGTCTAGATGCCCCTTGGAAGGACGGTTCCCTTGTTACGGACCCATACGTGTGGTGAGTTGCGGAAAGCCCAGGTCGGAGAGACTGTGACGGTGTGCGGCTGGGTCGACAGCCGGCGCGATCATGGTGGGCTGGTGTTTGTCGACCTGCGCGACCGGTACGGGAAGGTGCAGGTGGTGTTCGACCCCTCGGAAGGGGCCGACCAGCATTCGGCCGCGGGAGACGTTCGCAACGAGGACGTGCTGCAAGTGACGGGGCGGGTGGTCGCCCGGTCCGCCAAGGACGTGAATGCCAAGATTCCCACGGGCGAAATCGACGTTCGCTCTCAACGCCTGGTCGTGCTCAACAAGAGCCGCACCGTGCCGTTTGAACCCTCCACCAGCAACCCTCCCAATGAAGAATTCCGGCTGAAGTATCGGTTTCTCGATCTACGGCGTCCGCGGCTGCAGGAATTGGTGATGTTCCGTCACCGGCTGACCAAGCTGATCCGCGATTACTTCGACCGTGACGGTTTCCTCGAGATCGAAACCCCCATGCTGGGGCGCAGCACGCCCGAAGGAGCCCGCGATTACCTCGTTCCCAGCCGGGTCCACCCGGGGTGTTTCTACGCACTCCCCCAGTCGCCGCAGATCTACAAGCAGATCCTGATGGTGGCCGGATTCGATCGGTACATGCAAATCGCCCGTTGCTTCCGGGATGAAGATCTCCGGGCCGACCGCCAGCCGGAATTCACCCAGGTCGACATCGAGATGGCGTTTGTCGAGCGGGAAGACATCCTGCGGACGGTCGATGGCCTCGTTGGGTTCCTGATGCGGGAGGTCCGGGGGGAAGAGTTTCCCCTGCCGCTCCCCCGGCTCACCTACCGCGAGGCGATGGAGCGGTACGGGTCCGACAAGCCCGACCTGCGGTATGGCATGGAACTGCACGACCTTGGGCCGTTGGTGCGGAACTGCGGTTTCAGCGTCTTCAAGAACACGCTCGAAGCGGGAGGACGGGTCCGGGGACTGTGCGCCCCCCAGGCGGCCGACAAATACAGCCGGCGGCAGATCGACGACCTGACACTCTTCGTGAAGGACTTCAAGGCTCAGGGACTGGCATTCTTCCGTGTCACAGAGACCGGGCTCGATTCGCCCATCGCCAAGTTCTTCACCCCCGAAGAGCAGGCGGCGCTCAAGGCCGAGTTCCAGGCGAAGACGGGCGACCTCATCTTCTGCGTGGCCGACAAGCCATCGGTCACCTCCGCCGCCCTCGGTGCGCTGCGCAGCCGGCTGGGGAAAGAGCTGAAGCTGTTCGATCCCAACCAGATGCATTTCGCCTGGATTCTCGACTTCCCGCTCTTCAGCTGGAACGAGGAAGAAAAGCGGTGGGATGCCGAGCATCACCCGTTCTGCAACCCGGTCCCCGAAGATGTTTCCTTTTTCGAAACCGATCCCGGCCAGATCCGCGCCACCTCGTATGATCTGGTGATCAACGGCTACGAGGGAGCCAGCGGCAGCGTGCGTATTCATGATCCGGCGGTCCAGCAGAAGGTTTTCGACCTGTTAGGAATCCCGGCCGAACAGGCCGAAGAGCGATTCTCCTTCCTTCTCGAAGCCCTGCGGTACGGGGCTCCGCCGCACGCCGGCATTGCTCTCGGGCTCGACCGGTGGGTCATGCTCTTCACAGGCTGCGATAATATTCGTGACGTCATTGCGTTCCCCAAGACGCAGAAGGCCTCCGACCTGCTGAGCGGGGCCCCCTCGACGGTCGATGCGCGGCAACTGAAGGAACTGAGCATCCGCGTCGAAGAAGCTCCCAAGTAACGCCGAGCCCACGGACCAATCTCATGACTGGTCCCCACCTCACCCCCAGGAATTACCACCATGCGCCGCAGTCTGCTCCCCGGAGTTCCCCTGCTCGGTCTGCTCTGCACCGCCCTCCTCGCGGCGACGGCAGTCCAGTCCCGCGCGGATGACAAAGCCCCCGCCACCAAGCCCGCCAAGGCGGGCGACCTCGAAATCGCCGTCCCGGAAGGCTGGAAAAAGAAGCAGCCGAAGTCCCAGATGCGGCTCGTCGAGTACGAAGTCCCCGCCAAGGAGGGAGACAAATCCACCGGTGAATTTGTCATCTTCCACTTCGGCGGCCAGGGGGGCGGTCTCGAAGAGAATATCACCCGCTGGGTCGGCCAGACGGAACCCGAAGGACGCAAGGTCAAGCTGACCACTGGCAAATCGCCCAAGGGTGAGTACACGCTCGTGGATGTCTCGGGCACCTACAAGAAGTCCATCGGCCCCCCCATCCAGCAGAAGACCCAGCGGATGGACGGCTGGCGGGTCATCAACGTCTATCTCAACTGCCCGGGGGGCCCGTATTTCTTCAAGATCGACGGCCCCGCCAAGACGGTCGAGCAAGAACTCGCCGGCTTGCGGGCCACCTTTGGTGGTGACCCCAAGACCGAGAAGGAACGCCCCTACGACGGCAAGTAGGCGAAAGGAAGTCGGCCAGCCGCCACCCCCGGAAACAATCCTCCGGCGAGAGAACTGCCGCTCTTCGCGATTCGTGTCGCGAAGAGCGTTTTTTTATCCTGGCCGCGGCCAAATCCCGGACCGCCCACTCCCCAAACCAATCCCATCAATTCGCACTGGGCCCGGCGCGATCGGTCGCCGCCGACGACTGACCCAGCAGATCGAGCCGTTCGAGAGCCTGCACCAGCTTGCGGGCGACGGGACCGGCGGCGTGCCCCCCCGGGCCGGCGTGTTCCAGCACCACCACGAACGCCACCCTCGGACGGTTGGCCGGAGCATAGCCAGCGAACCAGGCGTGGTCGGGCCGACCTCCCCCCGGCTCGGCCGTTCCCGTCTTCCCGGCAATCCGTGCTTCGCGGCACCGGACAGTCTTGAATCCGGTCCCCTGCGGATTCTCGACCACCTGCTCCAGACCCCGGCGGACGAAGGCCAGCGTACGGGTCGACAATCCGGAAATCCGCTCGACCGTCTCAGAGGGAGAGGTCTCCGACTCAGCTTTCCCCAGGTGCGGGGCCTCGAAGTCGCGCTGCTCACGGGCGAACCGTGGGGTCACCAGCCGCCCCCCATTCGACACCGCCGCCAACAGCCGCGCCACCTGCAGGGGAGTCGCCGTCACCCGCCCCTGCCCAATCGCCAATTGCAGCGTCTCTCCCGAACTGCGAGACCGGCCCCGTCCCCCGGCACGACGCTCTTCCCGGGGAAGTGAACCGGTCTGCTCAACCGGCAGGTCGACGCCTGTCGCACGACCCAGCCCCAGGCGGTCGGCCCAGTCCAGAATCGGCTCGGCCCCAATCCGCCGGGCCGCCGAGAAAAAGTACACATTGCACGACCGGGCCAACGCCGAGACCAGGTCGACGTCGCCATGTCCCACACCGTGGTGCTTGAACGTGTAGCAGCGGTATCGCTCGGGACTGTCGAGATAACCGAGGCAGGTCAACGACTCCTCGGGATCGAGCTCGCCACTCTCGAGAAACCCAATCGAGCTGACAATCTTGAAGACCGACCCGGGGGGAAGCGTCATTTCAACCGCGCGGTGAAACAGAGGTCGGCGGGGATCGTCAAGAATGGCCCGCCACCCCGCCGGATCATGGTTCACCAGCACCTCCGGATCAAAGCGGGGACCCGAGGCGGCCGCCAGCACCGCACCGGTCCGCACATCGAGGGCCACAATCGAACCTCCTGTCGGGGTCGGCAGGGGCTTGCGATTGGTCTCGTCGACCTGCGGTCCGGACAGGGCGGCGTCGAGCAACTCCTCGGCCGCACGCTGCAGTTCCACCGAGAGCCCCAACTGCACATCCTGCCCCAGCCGCGGTTCGCGCACCACCTGCGAGTCGAGCAGTTCCCCGCGGCGGTTGAACACCAGCCGCCGCGCACCGCGCAGACCGCGCAGCCGATGTTCGTATTGCCGTTCGAGCCCGTTGAGTCCCGCCCGATCTCCCGGCTGATAGTCGAGCGGATCGCCCTGGGGAAAGCGGGCCCGCCTCTCGGCCAGGAATTCGTCAGACACTGGCTGACGAACTCCCAGCAGATGCGGTGCGAGGTCTCCCTGGGGATAGACCCGCTGGGGAATCGCCTCAAGCCGGACCCCGGGGAAGAGTTCCGGATGCCCCTCAATCTCGACCGCCAATTCCGGAGTAAGCTGCTCGACCACCACGTGGTAGTCGAGCTGTTCCTGGATCACCACCGGTTCCCGGGCCTCGCGTCGCGGCGGGGTGGTCAGCGTGGTCACCACCAGGCGATGGCACCTAGCCCACCACGATTCGTCCGGGTCCGGCGGGGCTTCCAGAGCCAGGCGTTCCGCCCTCTCGTTCTGCTCCCGCTGCGCGGCAACCCGCGCCTGCAGCCGTTCGACCCGACGCTGAATCCGCTGCCGGCGTTGCGCCAGCCCCTGGTCCTCCAAACCGGAACGCCCCGCCAGCCGCCGCCAGAGCGCTTCGCGCTCGTGGACCACCTCGGCCTCGGCCGCGGCAATCAGGTCGGCGTTCCGCCGGGCGCGACGGTCCAGACGCCGCAGCGCCAGCGAGCGCAGCCAACCCGGGTCGGCAGGCTCCTCCAGCCACCGGTAATGCACCTTCAGCCGGAAGAGATCCACATCTTCGGCCAGTACAGTTCCCTCGGCCGCCAGCAGCCGTCCATCCCGGCTGGGAATGGGCTCCCAGCGTTCGAAGGTCTGTTCAAACTCGCCGCGGTACTCATCGCCCAGCGTCAATTGCACCTGGGCGAAGCGCAGGCCAATCGCCACCAGCGGGAACACCATCGCCAGCGCCAGCCCCAGCAGACGCAGCCCCGGCCGCTCGGACGAGCGTTCGTCTCGCTCCCCCAACCAACCGACCACATCGCGCACTCGGGAATCCATGCGGGCGCACCCGTCGAGACCTTTAACCAGAAGAATTCGCCGCCGACCGACGCGGCAGCAAACCCGCCAGCAGCGCCAGAAACCCACCCCCCCACAGCGTCGACGAGAGCGTCGCGTGGGTGACCACCTCGCGCCACGCCGGCCACTGTAGCCCCGCATCGGTCGCCATCAGCGACCCCGCCGCCGCTCCACTCTCAATCGCAATCCCCAGCCCCAGCGGGAACAGCATCTGCGGCATCATCCAGATCCCCCGACGGCGCCACCAGCCGAACGTCGCCGCAAGGGCCAGCGACACCCCCGTCTCGACCCCGGGTGGCCCCGCTCCCAACAGGTCGAACCCCATCCCGGCGATCATCCCCCAGACCACCGCTCCCCGGGGAGTCTGTGTCCAGACCAGCAGGGCCAGCGTCATCGGCAGACAGCGCGGGGTCACCCCCGCCAGCGCCAGGTGCGGTGCGACCGTCGTCTGCACCACCCACGCCGTGTAACAGATGAATGCCGCCAGCAACCACCGCATTGGCTTGAGCCCCCGGAACCACCCCAACCTGAAAGGGGGCGGGTTGTAGAGCAAGGCATTTTCGCAGATCAAGCCGAAGTTCGAGCCCAACTCCCCCAATCCCCCACAGCGTTCCCCCAACCCCCCGGAAGCACCCCGCCCCACGTTCCGGTTGAGGCTGCCGTTCCCCGCTCCCGACTGTTTTCAGAAAACGCCGGTTTTTTTGTACGGCTGCGGGCGTCACCCGCCACCAATAGCAGGAGAGAGTCCAGCCACTCCTCCCCTCTTGGTCGTCGCTGGACCGACCTGGCATGACCGACTGCCGTGGCCACTGACCAGAACTGCCCCTCGCTGTTGGGAACCCAACCATGCGTTTGACCCTGCGAACCCTGCTGGCCTATATCGACGAGGTACTTCCTCCGGCTCAGGCCGAGGAGATAGGCCGGAAACTGCAGGAGAGCCCTGTTGGGACCAGCCTCGTGCAGCGGATCCAGGACGTGCTGCGTCAGAAGCGGCTGTCGAGCCCCACCCTGTCGGGATCGGGAATGGGAATCGACCCCAATGCGGTGGCCGAATATCTCGACAATACGCTGGCCCCCGATGGCATCGCGGCGGTCGAGCGGATCTGTCTCGAATCGGACCTGCACCTCGCCGAAGTGGCGGGCTGCCATCAGATCCTGTCGCTGGCCGTGGCCGAACCGGCCGAGCTGCCCCCCAGGATTCGCGAGCGAATGATCGCCCTCGGCCCCAACACCCCGCGGCTGCAGGTCCCCCAGACGGAAGCCGGGACCGGGCTGACCAGTCCCGCGGCGATGACGGGGGCTCTCTCGTCGGCCGGTCTGTCGGCCGTCCTGGCCCAGGCTCCCAGCCTCGGCACCGCCGACCGTTCGCCTCCCGTCCCCCTTCCTGATGCGTCCCGGGCGGCAGCTCTCACCCCCGCCCCCCCCCGTTCGTTTGAAGAGGGATTGCCCGAATATCTGCGTTCCGGCGAGAAGTCCCGCTGGTGGCCCTACGCCCTCGCCGCCGTAGTGTTGGCGGGCTGGGGCATCCTCACCTTCCAGTCCTCCCCCTTTGGACAGCGGAGCACTCAGGCGACCGCTCCCGGGGTGGCCTCCCCCGAAGTCGCCGCGGAGGGACCGAATGCCGACGGCGTTCTCTCCACCGACGCCCCCGTGGACCTGGCGGGAACAGCCCCCCCAGAAGCGACCGAGATCGAAGAGACACCTGTCGCCCACCGGCCGGCGTCGACCGCTGGCCGGAGCACTCCCCCCACCGACACCAACCTGCCCCCCGATGTCGAGAACGATCCCGATGTCGAAGCTCCTCCCTACCGCAAGCAAAACGGGCGGGGCACCGACGCCCCGGAGGGCACCAAAACGGCACCCCGGGGCCAACCCCGGCCCGACGCAAGTCCGGCCAACTTCAGTGCGGCCAGGTACATCTCAACCGATGGGGTGGCCATCGCCTACATGGAAGACGCAGAGTCATGGCGGGTACAGCCGAGTGGGTCGGC
>Ga0315903_10008650_pt1 | contig 12476 bp, 14 predicted proteins | sample LakEriMetagenome_7_FD_203524 | JGI IMG/M metagenome (GOLD analysis project Ga0315903, IMG submission 203524) | Freshwater fungal communities from buoy surface, Lake Erie, Ohio, United States - Buoy 2 MA119 | ecosystem: Environmental > Aquatic > Freshwater > Lake | place: USA: Lake Erie, Ohio...
TTAAATCTGAAATCGGAATCCACAGCTACTGAACCACAACCAGGAATAGGTTGCGATGCATCAAAATTATATGCATTGCTAACTTCAAGTGCATTGTTCCCTATGTACGCATCTGATGTGGCATAGCATATATGTGGAACTGGAGATGTCGAAACGACTGAATCTATATGCCCTAATCCATTAGTATTAATCCAAGCTGAGATTGATAAAAATATACCTGCCATTTCTTTGATGGACAGATTCATATTAATTAACGCACAAATTTTGAGTTCATTCCGAATGATTTCAGGATATGATTGCTTGATTCGAGTGTAGAAATTTTTATTCATACTCTCAAATTCCAAAATATCGAAACCACCTTTCTATAAGAAAGGTAGGCAAAATTATATCGCCAATAAAAAGAGCTTAACGATTTATGAAATGTCTCTTGAGGCTGAAAAAAAATTTAGTTAAAGATAACTTCATGAAGATTATGTATGCTTCACGAAAGGAATTGAATCAAGAAACAATTCTTTTCTAAAATACAATCTTGAAAAACTCGAGAGCAGCTTACAACTCCTTGCAATTTATATAGTTAAACCTAAATCATTTGATATATATGGTTTTTACAACAAAAAAGATGAGTATGATTAGTCGATAGATAGCAGTTATTTCACTCGGAATAACCAATTAAAAAAAGGTGTAAAATACTATGAAATTGAATATTTGAATGGATTCAAAATACCATTGGCATTGTTTGTGAATTTATTTATAGATAATCTAATGGAAGAAAAATAAGTAACCTGATTTGGTATAAAAAAATATTTTGACATCAATTTTTTGATAATTCAATAATAATAGTGATAAAAAATACGCATCACTTTTTAATAAATACCTTTTCAATTAAAGATAATAATGAAGCAGAAAAATTAGTGCCAAATCGCTTGGAAAAGAAACCTTATTCAGCAACTGCCTGGGAGCGATACGGCGATTTAATGAAAGAAAAGGAAAATAAATCTAAGGCTATTGAATATTACACAAAGTCTTTGTATTTCTATCCGCACGATTATAGTTTGATAAAAAAAATCAAAAGCATACAAGGTAAAAAAATAGAAATTGAGCTTTTGATACCAGAAACATTGAAAGAGATGTTCAAAACAAAAAAAGTACGTTCTATAGAAGTCCCTTCAACATTATCAGAAAAGAATTATATTACCTTACTTAAAAAATCATGCAATGTGGTCTATGTAGGTGGATTAGTGGCCTCAAAATATTTTTACTTTTATAAAATACTAAATGAAGCAGGTATAAATGAATTTAAAGAATTTTCAAATTTCGGAAATGACTTAATGATATTTAAAGAAGATGGCAAAGTGATTTTCCCCGAATTTGGTTATGGTTCATCTGTACTTACCGATTTGAAAATCGGCGATATAATTGGCTTAAAAGTAGAGATAGAAGGAAGTTCAAATTTTGAGTATATCAGTAATCGATATAACCTCGAGCTGAGTGTTTATAACAATGAACCAACTGTATTTTTAGAAGAAGATAATCTTATTGCTAAAAAGATAGGGATAAAACCCGATCTTCATTCCGAGGGTAATGTGCTTACGCTCACTTAAAAAAAATATGATGACGAATTTAATTTATATGAAGTGCGAGCTAAAAATCCACTTCATGTGAATAGCTAATTATATACTAGCAAACTCATTTTCAACTTATCATTTCTTTCATTAAACAATTTCGAATCCTGGGATGAGAATGCACAATGTTATATTGATATTGCATCACCCACTTTACAAACTTCAGATACAATTAAAGCCTTGGAAAAAAAATAGTTGGCAAACGGAGGCAAGTCAATACATGAGGGCAGAACTATTATATAAATGGATTGTTAAAAATATCAATTATAGTTCACAAGGTTTCAGACAAGACAACTATGTACCTCAGTTACCTATGAAAGTAATTGAAGATAAATTAGGCGATTGCAAAGATTTATCAGCCTTGTATTTAACAATATGCAAAGAAGCTGGCATTGATGGTCACTTTTGTTTAGTAAATATGGATCAACAAGCAGAAATCTCGCGCCACCTTCCTAGCACCGGATTCAACCATTGCATTACTCGTATTTACCCAGATGATAAGCCATTATTCGTAGAACTTACTTCAGAGAATTTAGCTTTTGCAAGACAAGCTAATTATGCCTCATATGGCTATGCTTTAGTAGCGGAAACATCGAAAAAGAATACTATCATAGATTCATATCAACCTGACTTTCGTGATAAAATTCATTTTAAAAGAAACATGAAATTAGTGAATAATTAATTGAAGTTGAACGGACAAATTTTTATCGAAGGCGTTACAACTACTTTTTTGAAAGATGGTTTATATAAGTTAGATAGTGCACAAGCTGTAGTTCCTATGCAAAGTTTCATTACAGAATTAGTGCCAAGTGCGCAAGTCACTTCTTGTAATTTTACATCTAAAGAAGTTGAGTCAGACAGCCTCACCATCAATTATGAAGACAAGAGCAATGTTCTTTATACCGATGTCGCTGGCTTGCAAGTTTATAAGCTGACTGAGTTTTTGAATATCTTAGCAGATAAGGGGATTTTTGCTAGTCCAAGTCGTAAAACAGACTTATCACTCATACAGTATTTGGGCATGATTGGTTTTGCACTCGATGAGACAGAGATTCAGATTCCAGTGGGAAAAAGCGTTTTTAAAGCACCTGATAATTCAACTGTTGATAATGAATATTTTACCTTTCGAGTACGAATTGAAAAGCGAGATAGAAGCTTATATGTTAGTAGAGATTTTACACTGAAAACTCAAGTGATACCAGCCGCAAAATTCAACGACTTTAAGACTGAGATGGAAAAGGTTTATAAAAATGATATCGTGACTATTGTCATGCAGCATTAATTTGTAAATGTGATGTATTAATATTGGAAGGATGTCTCAAGAATATCTGCGACTCCATCTGAGAATCTTGCCCACTCAACATCTTTACTAACTTCGTAAATCATATTTTACTATATTTGTACGACTCGCATGGAATTTTCGTTACTCATTTATGTTTTGATGGCCTTTTGTGTATCGGCTATCACCCATTACTTGGTAATTGACCTATCTCATAAACGTGGTATTTTTATTGATGATCACAACAGCGGTTTGCCTCAAAAACTTCATAACGTGCCCACTCCACGTATTGGAGGTCTTGGTATTTTCTTCGGCATTTTATTCATGGCAAAAGATTTAATGCAAAAGGATTTGCAACTTGGTTTATTTATCATTCTATGCTTGATTCCCGCTTTTATGGCTGGCTTCTTAGAAGATTTATTAGCGAAAATCTCGCCGTTACGTCGCTTACTCATTATGAGTATTTCTGGCGGTATGGCTATCTACATGATTGAGGCGGTTGTGACTAATTTTGCAATTTTTAGTGTGCCATACTGGGTTGGCATACTTATAACAATGGTTGCCATCATAGGCCTTATTAATGGGGCGAATATGATTGATGGATTCAATGGTTTATCCTCAGGTGTTAGTTTTCTTATTTTTACAACTTTTTTTATTACAAGTTTAATTGTTGGTGATAAGGAGATGGCATATATCAATTTGGTTTGCATGGCGAGTATTTTAGGTTTTATCGTTTTCAACTTTCCAGGAGGAAAAATATTTCTCGGTGATGGTGGCGCCTATAGTCTTGGCTTTCTGCTAGCCGTAATTTCGATTAAAATGGTTGAAAGAAATCATGATATATCTCCATGGTTTGCATTGGTTTCTCTCATTTATCCAGTTTGGGAAGTGATTTTTTCTTTTACAAGACGCACACTTGTGCATAGATTGTCGCCACTCTACCCAGATTCTAAACATGTACATCAACTTATATATAGAAATTTAGCCCGTGAAAACAATCCACGAACAACTTTGATTATTCTACCTATTGTATTATTATTCAATATGCTTGCAATTTATTTTTACAACAACACAATTATACTCATATTGATTTCTATTCTATTTATGACGATTTACACAATTTTCTATTTTGTTTACTCACGTCGTGAAATGTCGCAAGTCAAAATCGAAGAATATGCTAAAAAACCTAATTGAACCTTTTATTTATAAATTTCATCATTAGTAGCCGGTAAAAGTTTTGCTAAGACCTATTTTTCAGTATTATAATTTACAATTTAGCCATATTTAATTACGCTTAAATCCTTACTTTTGCGACTCAAAAAAAGCAAATACTATGTATCAACAACTTATAGATAAGGAATACAAATTGGCTGTTATTGGATTGGGATATGTTGGTTTGCCTATTGCACTTGAATTTGCGAAACATATTCAAGTAATAGGTTTCGATATTAATGCAAAGCGTGTCGAAATGATGCGTAATAAAATAGATCCAAGTAATGAACTTGAATCAAACGCATTTGACGGATGCGAAATTGAATTTACCGATTCATTCGAAAAATTAAAAGAAGCAAGATTTTTTGTGGTTGCCGTACCTACGCCCGTTGACGAGCATAATGTTCCTGATCTAACACCTGTATTACGAGCTTCAGAAACTATAGGTAAAGTGGTAAAAAAAGGTGACTATATTGTATTTGAATCAACGGTTTACCCAGGTTGCACTGAAGAAGATTGCTTACCTGTAATAGAAAAAATTTCTGGTTTACAAGGATTTGCTGACTTTAAAATAGGCTATTCTCCTGAGCGCATTAATCCAGGTGACAAGCAACACACTTTGCAAAATGTGATTAAAGTAGTTTCAGGGTGTGATGATGAGTCATTGGAAAATATTGCTAAAACCTATGAACTTGTTGTGAAAGCTGGTGTGCATCGTGCGTCAAGCATTAAAGTTGCTGAAGCTGCCAAGATAATTGAGAATACACAAAGAGATTTGAATATTGCATTGATGAATGAATTGTCCATTATTTTTGACAAACTCAATATCAATACTTACGAAGTTTTAGAAGCAGCCGGCACGAAATGGAATTTCCTAAAATTCTTTCCAGGTCTAGTTGGCGGACACTGTATTGGGGTTGATCCTTACTATTTGACTTACAAGTCAGAACAATTAGGATATAAATCTCGCGTTATTTTAGCAGGCAGAACTATCAATGATGAAATGGCGAGTTATGTAGCAAAAAAAACAGTGCAGGCAATTATTAAATTAGGTGCCGATATATCCAAATCCAAAGTGTTAGTTATGGGAACCACATTCAAAGAAAATGTTTCTGATATACGCAATTCTAAAGTAGCTGACCTTATTCACGAATTAAAAGGCTATAGTTTAAAAGTAGATGTAATAGATCCGCATGCCGATTCGGATGAATTACAACATGAATATGGTTATACATTAACTGAAAAGATTGACACACATTATCAGGCTATTATAGTAGCGGTAAATCATGATAAATATGCAAATTTAGAAGTGGCTTACTTCAAAGAACTTGCTTCTGAAAATGCCTTAATTGTCGATTTAAAAGGTATTTACAGAAATAAATTACAAAATGTTTCCGGTTTGAAATATTGGAGTTTATAACCCTAATTAAAGCTGATTGTACATAGTTTGAATCTTTTGTTGCCACTTAGAAATTTTCGTAACATTTGATTCAGATTCACTTTCATACTCTTTACGCATTTGAATATATTCAGAATTCACTTCGTTATAAACCTTATTCATTTCAGATTTATACTCACCTATAGAGTAGGGATAGTTTCGGAGTAGCTTCTCTAACTTCAATCCATAAAAAGTACACATATCAAACAAGACTTGTTGTTGTTCGAGCAAAAATGATTGCTTCTCTGAAGAAATCTTATCAGATAAATAGCTTCTATTTTTTGCTAAACACGAGTATGTATTTATAGCCAATTTAATCTTGTCGTTATCATCTATTGCGATTGCCTTATAACTTAAAATAAAACTTGACTTTATCTCTTTCGCATCTGGCTTTGTATTGACACTGTAATGATCAGCCGAAATTTTCTCTCCCTTTGCACATCGAATACTATCTTTCAAATTGACAATTTTATTATGATTCACTTTTACATCAACACTACCTGCAGATGACTTCTGTTGTGTATGCCAATCTTTGTGCTGCTTAAATTCATTGCTAAATTTTTTAATTGCGGTTTGTATAGCTCTTGCTAAATAGTTTTCAACCACAACATTTGGCTCTTCAAAATTCCCCATAACATTCTTTGCATTAAACGTATAAAGCGGAAAAAGTTCATTGTCATATAAAGTTCGAAACTCACATTGAAATTTAAATGTATCAGTTGCAGATATCTTGCCAACTTGAGTCGGCAAAATGGCTAATTGACTAATATGTAAAACAATAGGCGTGGACGTTTTGCACCCATTATAATTTCGTTGCAAGTAATCGTAAATGTGCTTCGATTTATCTAATGGCAATTTAATATCCACAATGGTTTTATTGGAATAAACTAAGGCACGGCCTAAAAATTCCGTCTGCAATGGCAAAAATGTAACCTCTTTAAAATAATATGGAAGCCCAATTGCATCTTTTGGTGTATTCATCAAATTTAAAATACCCCCATTCGTTTGTGAAAAACAATATTGGGATAGAATACTTAAAAGAAATACTGCAACTTGTTTCATAACGACTTGATTTAATCCAAAAGTATAACAACAACGCCATTTATCGAAAACTTTGCGCTTAGCGTCTTGCAATTGCAAGCATTTATGCTAAATTTGAGGATTATTAAAAATTAACTCAATGCGTAAAGCAATATTCATATTTATTCTTTTCTTAATGCTCTTCGGGGCCGGTTATATTTATTGGTTTTACTATAACTCATTCAGCGATGGCTCACGAGAAGGTGTATTATTTAAATTTTCACGTAAAGGAAATATATTTAAAACGTGGGAAGGTGAGATGATGCAGCCTGGCTTGCGCTCCATTCAAGGTGGAAGTATCAATACAAATAATTTCTTTTTTTCCGTTGCAGATTTAAGCTTAGTCGATTCATTAAATAAATCCATTGGTAAAAATGTAAAAGTTCATTACGTTCAATATAGAAAAAATTTACCTTGGCGTGGCGATAATAATAATGGACGAAATCAAGAAAATGGACAATATTTAATTGATAGGATTGAACGAGTGAGCGAGGCAAATATTCAGCAAGCTTTTTAATCCCACTAAATAAAAAAGGCTATCCGCAAGAACAACCTTTTTTTTAAAATAGTTTCTCTTCTTTCACAAATTTGTACTGATACACTTTATCGGGTGAAGAAATTTTAACAATACATAACCCGTTTGATAAGTGATTGATATCAATAATTTGTTGTCCCTTCGATAAATCTTTTTCTAACAAAAGTTGGCCACTTAAATTATAGATACTTGCCTTATATAAAGTTGAAAAATTGGATTGTTTCAAAACAATTTGCAAACTCGACTGAGCAGGATTCAGATAGATGTTACATGCATGATCAGCATCTAAGCATTGAATAGCTTGTGGATTCAAAAATGATAATGTCAGAAAAATTACACTGAATTATGAATCTAATAAATCTGGACGACGCTGTTGGGTGCGCAAGATAGATTGCTCATAACGCCACTCTTCAATGTTTTTAAAATGCCCACTCAATAACACTTCGGGTACTTTAATTCCATTAAACTCAGCAGGTCTAGTATAAACAGGTGGTGCTAATAAATTATCCTGATGAGAATCGGTTAATGCAGATGTTTCATCATTTAATACACCTGGTATCAATCTGCCAATGCTATCAACTAATACCGCAGCCGCTAATTCACCCCCACTAAGTACATAATCACCTATTGAAATTTCTTGTGTCACATAAAGTTCTCTAATTCGTTCGTCGATACCTTTATAATGTCCACAAATCAGAATTATGTTTTGAAGTAAAGAAAGCCTATTTGCGATTTGCTGATTAAAAGTTATACCATCAGGAGTTAAATAAATAACTTCATCATAATCACGCGCTGCCTTTAATGTTTCAATTGCTTTTGCCAAGGGCTCACACATAATCACCATACCAGCGCCACCTCCATATTGCATATCATCTACCTGACCATGTTTATTAATTGCATAATCGCGTAATTGATGAAGATGAATATTGAGTAAACCTCTTTCCTTGGCTCGTTTAAGTATGGAATGATTAAAAGGACTTTCCAACAATTCAGGCATCACAGTAATAATATCTATTCGCATAACTTTAATCGATCTTACAAATCCAACAAACCTGCTGGTAATTTCATTATTATTATTTTATTCTCATCATCCGATTTTACAATCAAATCAGTATGTACAGGAATCAAAATTTCTGTATCATCTTTCTCAATCACAAATGTTGTTGAAGCTCCCATTGAGACAACATCAATAATTTTGCCTACATGATTATCGTCATCAAATAAAGAAAAATTCAAATACCTTTCATATGAGTCGGACAGCATGACCTCAATAGAATAATTAGGTGATGAGTAAATATTTTTTCCCACTATCAATTTGGCCTCATCCCTATTTGTCACTTCTTCTAACTTGCAAATACAAGCTTCATCTGAAATGGGTTTAATGCTTTCAATAAAATACGGAATAAAACTATTTGGATTGAGTTCAATTAAAAAACAATCCCATTTCGTAAAATCGGTATTCCCTTCAAGATGATGATTAAATGTAACCTCACCTTTCAAGCCATGTACACTTGTAATTTTACCGATTGCCTGCTTCATGTTGTGTGCAAATATAAGCTCTTTTAAAACTATGTTAAGATATTAGCCACATTAACAAAATCAGCGCGTCACATCTCAAATTTAACTTACATTTGGCGACTAATTTTAAATCATATTGGCACTACTGGGTCATTTAATTAATAGATCGTTACGAATTCGCGAAAACTTTACTTTAAAAACAGGTTCGCCACGTAGCTATCAATTACATGTGCTAAAAACATTACTTAAAAAATCTCGGAAAACACATTTTGGTAAACATTATAAGTTTGATAATTTGTTGAATGACTCAGATGTTTATAACGCATTCAAAAAAAATATTCCATTCCATAATTATAATCAAATCTATAATCGTTGGTGGAAATTTTGTCATGAAGGTGAATCAAACATTTGTTGGCCAGGCAAAGTAAAATATTTCGCATTAAGCTCTGGCACCTCAGAAAGTTCAAGCAAGCACATTCCTGTTACTGACGATATGATAAAATCGGTGAAACGTGCAGGGATGAAACAATTTTTTTCGATGCAAAATTTCAACCTGCCACCACATGTATTTGAGCGAGGTATTTTAATGCTAGGAGGAACAACTACCCTTTTTGAAAATGGCGATTATTACGAAGGCGACATGAGCGGCATTAGTGCAAAGAATATGCCTAAGTGGCTATCCTATTTGTTTTATAAGCCAGGTCAAAGTATTTCGAAACGAACAAGATGGGAAGATCGCATTAAACTAATAGTACGAAAAGCCCCTACTTGGAATGTTGGTATCGTTTGTGGTGTACCAGCTTGGGTTCAAATTGTATTCGAGCAAATTATTAAATACCATAACGTAAGTAATATTCACGAAATCTGGCCGAACTTGGATTTATACATTCATGGTGGTGTCTCATTCGAACCTTATCGTGAAAATTTTAAAAACCTATTAGGCAAGCCCATTAATTATATAGAAACCTACATGGCTTCCGAAGGTTCATTTGGATTTCAGGCAAGACCCAATACCAATGGCATTCGGTTTATTTTGAATAATGGAATTTTTTATGAATTTATTCCTTTCAATGAAGAAAATTTTACAGAAGATGGCGAAGTGAAAACTAGCGCAACTGCTTACATGATAAATGAAGTGGTAGAAGGAAGAGATTATGCAGTAGTACTTTCAACTTGTGCTGGGGCCTGGCGGTATATAATTGGCGATGTTGTTAAATTCACTTCAGTAAAACACAGTGAGTTTATTATTACGGGAAGAACAAAACAATTCCTCAGCCTTTGTGGCGAGCATTTAAGTGTTGATAACATGAATAAGGCCATTGACGAAGTACAACGTAAAATGAATATCTCTATCAAGGAGTTTACAGTAGCGGGATATTTACATGAAGGCTTATTTGCACATAAATGGTTTATTGGTTGTGATGAAAAACCGAATGAAGATGAAATTTTGAAATGGATTGACGAAACGCTTTGCAAAATGAATGATGATTACGCGGTTGAACGAGAATCGGCTTTACCTCATATCTTTATAGAAGTATTGCCAAGTCAAAAATTTGTTGATTTTTTATATGCGACTGGTAAGTTTGGTGCGATGAATAAATTTCCACGTGTGATGAAAAATGGTCAACTTGATAAATGGAATTCTTTTTTATCAGAAGCATTGGTTGCGAATAGTTGATACTCAATATGCGCGAATCTGAACACGGAATTCCTTGCAGGACCCAGCTTATTTACTGTCGCTTCAACAACATCGAGAAACAAATCTCAAATACGAAAACATCCACTTATATCACCTTTATGTTTTATTTTGAATATCAAAAATTAAAAAAATAAACATTCAAAACTACTTCTCCATACTTTGGAGAAAAGCGATATTACTCATTTCAATTTCAGTCAATGAGCCAATTATACCATTTTGACATTAATTTTATATTATACATTTCGCTTAAGGAAAATGGTAAATGCCTATGGATACATATGTTTAGATTATATAGAGGAACGAAATTTTAATCTATTACATTTGTCTAATCGGTATTACATCTGTGGTTACGGGCTTATACCATTTTTGAGAAGAGAAATAATTTACCAAATCGGGTGATTGAAAAATTCTACCATGTCGAGCTAGAATTTCATTACGCATTAACCTCAATTCATATTTGTTTAAACCTAGTACATCATTAATATTAAGCAAACGAGTGGCTGTAAACGGATATTTGCCAACTACATTACCACTAGTCAATGAATTTCGATTTTTATTAATCAATTGCGATTGCTTTTTGGCTTGCATAATATTGCTAATCATCGCGAACAATGATTTATTGCCTTGTGTACCAAATGCATTACCGGTATTAATGCCAATAATAATATAAGCAATCAAGGTGAGTAATAAACCTCCAATCAAACCACTGAGCGACTGTGAAACCCAATTTATCAATATCGCTCGTAGCGGGTCAGCCACTCATCGCTTGGAAAAAACAAGGTATGGATGGCATCGAAATTTTCAAACGCAGTGCCGATAGCGATTGGGTCATGCTCATTTTTGACCAACGCCCCAATCATTTAGATAATAACCCATTGCCTGCTGAGGACACAAAAGCTACTTGGATATACAAGGCTATTTATCGTTTTCAAGATGAGCGCGTTGGGCAATGGAGCGATGAGGTGATTGTGGTGGTGAGCGGCGCAGTATAATTTTAGTCATTCTATAAAGAGCAAAAAGTGTTTGGGTATTCAAGCACTTTTTGTATCTGTCTTTGTTGATTCTACAACATGATTTGTGTTTCACGAAAATCGAAATTCATGTTTACAAAAATGTTTGTTGAGGGTACAACCCAAGGCGGTATCTTTAAATAATAAGAGACTGTTGCAAAACTTAATAAGATTAAGAAAAATAGTCAATTGACTTCAAATTTATTTGTTACTCAAATTTTTTATCGCTTCATTATCAAGGAGATAACTCATCGCTAAAAAATTTGAAAGCCTCGAACTTTATTACCAACTGACTTTGCACGGTCTCAATAAACGAATCAGATAACTTTCTTAATGATTAATTTTCAATGCATTATGTAATAAATGAAAATTTGATAATTACTTTTATAAAACCAATTAAAAAATAAAATATGCTCAACCGCAAATTCTTCTTCGATTATACTCGTCAACAACTTTTCAATAAAAAATTAAAGCAATCGCAAGTCGATGGCATGAATGCCATACTTGACGAATGGGAAACAAATTACAATAAATCTGATGATAGATGGCTAGCCTATATGCTGGCAACTACTTTTCATGAAACCGCTGCCACCATGCAGCCTATTGAAGAGTATGGAAAAGGCAAAACACGTCCTTATGGTAAACGTCTTAAAATGGGACGCGATAAAAATGGCAATCGAATACCTTATTCAGATACGAACGAAATATTTTATGGCAGAGGCTTCGTTCAACTTACATGGTACGAAAACTATAAAAAAGCAGGGCAGAAACTAGGTGTCGATTTTATGCATAATGCAAGTGGTGTCATGGATTTAAAAATTGCCACCAAAATTCTATTTGTAGGTATGATCGAAGGCTGGTTTACAGCAAGAAAACTCAAAGATTATTTTTCCCCTACCCAAGAAGATTGGAGAGAAGCGCGTCGGATTATTAACGGCCTCGATAAGGCGAACTTGATAAAGCAATATGCTTTGCATTTTTATGCCGCACTGAGTTACACTAATTAACAATTTGGAAATTGGGTAATTTGGTAACTTGGCAATTTGGCGATTTGGCGATTTGGCGATTTGGCGATTAATCTCA
>Ga0315903_10008654_pt1 | contig 12474 bp, 11 predicted proteins | sample LakEriMetagenome_7_FD_203524 | JGI IMG/M metagenome (GOLD analysis project Ga0315903, IMG submission 203524) | Freshwater fungal communities from buoy surface, Lake Erie, Ohio, United States - Buoy 2 MA119 | ecosystem: Environmental > Aquatic > Freshwater > Lake | place: USA: Lake Erie, Ohio...
TAAATCTTAAAGGTTTACCACCTGCCTATATTGATGTTGGTGAAATGGATATGTTTCGTGATGAAGACCTAGATTTTGTGAAAAGACTAGGTGAAGCAGATGTCAGAGTCGAATTTCATTTGTGGCCAGGGGTTTATCACGGCGCAGAAATTTTTGCTCCAGATGCCAGCATTAGTAAAACTATTATGGCCACCCGACTTGGTGGTATTAAACGATTAGTGGAACTAATTAGTCGTTAAATAACTGAATCACATGAGTAAATTAGTAGGACAAATTTCCTACTAATTTACTCATAATTTTTTTGCTAAAGCTAAGTAATAGGGATGGGTGTTACTCCAGGAAGGAGACCACAGAGCATCATCAAGGATTTGTTTTAAAACAGATTCGGGAACTTGATCTTTCTTGAAATCACGAATACTGCGGCGTGATTTGTTTAAAGCGGAGAAGTCCAATTAATTCTCCAACTCAGTTAAATCCTTGAAGTCTTCAAAAGATTCTAGAGGGGAAAAGAATAGTTCAAAATTATTGTCGTCTAATTTAACGATTCTTACAGAATCCCTTCCCACATTTGCCAAATCTTTATAACTGTAAGGTTTTCTTCTGGGTGGATTATCGAACATGGTCTCCGTAAATTCTGGATCTATAACTCGATACAGCCATTTACACAAAACATCATTAGGGTTTGTCATTAAAGCCTTACCTGCATCTTGACAAACTTTAGCTGAAACTGTATTTGATAAATTTGGTAACTTTAAATTAAAATTCGTATCTCTGCTAGGGAAAAAATTGGGAAAAGATTTATGGATATGGCTAGGAATTGGAATATACGCTTCGCCAAACTTTCGTTTTCGGCCCGCAGCATTCCATTGATTAATGCCAGATTTTTCTTCAACTTTCTTAGTCTTTCCTTTCGCGTTGTAAAGCGGTAAAATTACATAATCTTTTCCAGGAACGAGCTCTTCTAATTCTTGATTTTGGCTCGAAATTAACTCGCTAACAGATTTTCCATGAAATTTTAGGCCCTCTTGTAACAATTTTTCAAAGATATTTTCCTCTATTTGTAATGGTCTAAGAGACTTAATTTCAGAATCACTTATTTCAAATTTCTTGAACAACACATTCTTTGATTTACTGTACTTATATTGATTTATCCCATCGCTAAAATCAACATTCGACGGATTTTCAGGAAATTTTGAAAGTCTTTCGCCCTTTCTGTTAATTGGATAAATTCCATCGACATCGATTAGGGCATAAGGCTCCTCGTGGATAATAGCTCCTTTAGGAGTTCTTATTAAGCAATGATAAATAGAACTTGAAATCTCAATACCGTATTCTCTTGCATCAGTTTGAATAGTCTTATTTCTTTCAATGGAAGCATTAAGTGCAATTTCAGCTGAACTTAATTTCGAAAAACCTCCCGCTCCTGCAATTCTGGTAAATTCTTGAACCTTTTCAAACTTATGGGATGCATTACCATTGAGCACAAAAGTTTTAACACCAACTCCTATATTATTTGGTAGTAATGCATCAAACGCAATATCTGATCGAGATAAGTCTAAACCTTTCGCGGCAAAAACAAACAATTTTTCGATGAACCTGTAATGAAAAAAAACTATGTCTGAAGCACTGTAAAGTCGAGAAAATTTTGCGACACTGTTTAAAAGTGCAAAATAGATTTCTTGGTCGAATTCAAATATTCGTTTCATGAAGTAAATCTATACTTAATATTGGTATAAACCAAGTATTAAAATGATTTTAAGATTTCTTTCGCAATTCTCTCAATCACAGGCACTACAACCGAATTTCCGGCTTGCTTGTATAGATGACTATTAGCAGTAGTGTCCGGAATTTTAAAAGACTTAGGGAAACCCATTAAATTGAAACATTCTCTTGGTGTCAATTTTCTGATTCCATGTCTTGCTTTAATCAGAGGAACGTTATGTCCGCCAGTCCCCATGTTAGCTGTAAGAGTCGGACATACTCCAGATTTATTTTCTCGTACATATCTTCTTCTCCATTGGTAGACTGTTTGCTTTGACTTTACATTGTTTAACAAATCAGAATACATGTAATTTTCCTCTGTATAATAGTAAAAATCTGGAACTCTATTTTCGAAATCAATAAAATCTTTTAGTTCTGACTTTAAATTAATTCTCGATGGAAATTCAAAATTTTCATATTGTTTTCTTGATCTAAACCCAACTATATATATTCTTTCTCTATTCTGCGGTACATTTCCATAGTCTAAGGAATTTAGAACTTCAAATTTTAAATGATAACCACGTTCTTCTAATGCGCTTTTTATAACTTTGAAGGTTTTCCCTGAATCGTGATTTACTAAATTCTTAACATTTTCTAAGAAAATTACTGATGGCTTTTTAGCGTCTATAACTCTGGCGATTTCCCAAAAAATATTACCTCGAGGATCCCCAAAACCTTTCCGATAGCCGGCGACCGAAAATGCCTGACACGGAAATCCTCCAGTTAGAATGTCAAATTTAGGAATACTTTTCGAGGGTAGTTCAATTAGATCTTCAACAAATAATGCATTTTTGTGATTTAAATTAAAAGTGATTGAAGCTTTTTCGTCAATATCATTTGAAAATACAACTTCGGCACCAGCTTTTTTGAAGCCTAGTTCAATTCCACCTACGCCAGAAAACAGTCCGGCTAAAAGTGGTTTATTTATACTCATTCTTGCAGTCTATTAAGTATCCCTGACATTCGAATCCGCCAGAGCTCAATTCTTACTCCAACTTCCATTTTCGTCTTTTTCTAGTATTTCTTCTTTTTTTAGACTTGTACGAATCCAAGCAAGCCTATAGGCAAGTTCGGTCCTGTTACCTTTTTCTGCGTTATGCAAGAAATTAACCTGCTCTTTGCTTAACTTTAAATTCTCTATTATGCGTGAATCAATTTCCTTTGAACTTAATACTTCACCTTTTTTTATGACTGAGAGCAGAGTGTCTTTCAGTTCAGAATTTTTTGGTAAATTCACTTTGTTCATTGTGCCTCCTGGATATATCACTTTATCTTAAATTACCCCGGGCTTAGTATTCGAATGCCTGAGCCACAAAATAATAGAGGGCTTTTTAACTGGTTGGTCTCACATATTAGAACTTGATTAAAAAGACTTACTTTCTTGTCAGTGCTTTAAAGTAACGTCATTACTAGGTGAAAGAAATACTTTTCAACTAGGGGGTTTACAAATGAATGATAAAAAGAAGCAATTCTTCAAAGTCCCTCAAGACATCAAGACCATGACTGATGAACAACTAGATCAGTGGGCAGATGAGATTATTGAGGCTTTATCAAAAGAACGCACTAAACATCAAAAAAGCTAACCCCCCCCAATTCAAAAGAGTGGGACGAAGTCAAAAAGTTCTGGTCAAATCAACAATAGGGGTTAGAGACTCAGGGCTTTCTGGAGAAGTAGAACTTTTAGTTCAATAAATTAACTTTCGCTTAAATATTTTTTAAGATGAGTAAATAAAATTCAGTTGCTTCAAGGAGGTCAGAAAGCAGAACTTTTTCGTTACTACTGTGCGCTTCCAAAGGATCTCCTGGTCCGTACAAAATCGTTGGGATCCCCTCCATGGCCAACCAAGACGAATCATCTGAAGCTTGATCAACATCTAGAATTTTTCTTGAATTAACTTGGTTTAGTTGGTGAATACTAGTCAACAAAAAATTATTATTTTTATCTAAATAATATGCTGGCCATTCTCGGACAATATTTAACTCATAAGAAAAGGGTTCTTTGATAATACTGTCTAAAAAGGAAGAAATTTTAGTTTTCAGATCCAGTATTTGGATACCAGGTAAAATCCTTAAATCAAATCCAAATGTAGTGCTATACGGAATTGTGTTTAAAGTGGTGTTTTTAGTGTATAAAGTAGTTATATTAATTTTACTATTTGAATTTGGAAATTCTTTATGAGTCATATTCAAATCAAACTTCGAAAACTCATTTATTACTTCTGCTAATTTTTCAATCGGATTGAAAAAATCTGTTCCAAAACCAGCATGACCGCTTTTACCAAAAATTTCGACTTTACCCCAGATCAATCCTCTGCTTCCGTTATAAATATTTAAATTTGTTGGTTCTCCACAGATTGCAGAAGAACCATTTACTAGGCCTTTACTAATTAAAGCTTTAGTTCCTCTGTCGCTTCCAACTTCTTCATCCCCAGTCAAGATAATTTGAATATGCTTTCCATTAATCTCATTACTAATAATTAACATTTTTAAAGCTTTTAAAAAACAAGCTATGCCACCTTTCATGTCGGTAACACCTCGACCATACAAATATTCGGATTTTTTAGTTAATTTAAATGGATCTGTTAACCAATCAGCGTTACAAGGGACAACATCTACGTGACCTAAAAAAATTAAAGAGGGCTGACTGTTTGGAGTTTTGCCAAAATCAATAATTAGAGATTTCAATTCATTTTCTACTGAGAATTCATGTTGAAAAGACAAGTCTTTCAAGTAAGAAAGTACGATTTGATAGCAGTTATCAATATTAGTATTGTTTTCTACGGTAGATTTTTCGCTAATTAGACTTTCTAGTAATTCTAAAATATCTTCATGATTATTTTGAATCTGGTCCCGATAACTTACAGCATTTGGATTACTCATGAATTAAACTTTATTAAGGTTATAAACTGACATAGCGTTATCACGTAATAAAGCTGTAGCAACATTCTCACACTGTTTCAATGTATATTTCTTTTCCTGTAATTTATACGATAATACCTTTGTCACGATTCGTCGTCCTTCATTAGTTGCTGCCCAAAACAACTCTGGCGACCAGGCATCTGTTCCGAAAAGTAATTTATTATAGGGAACAAAATCTAACCATTCATTTAAACATTTGATCAAAACATTATCTGAAAACATACTTAACCATGAAAAATCTAAGTAAACATTTGCGTAAGTGGAGGCATACCAACCAGCTAAAAAGTATTCTGGCATCCCTCCGTGCAATAAAATAATTGTTGGATGAAAGAAAGAAGGATCAGCAAAAAATTTCTCTAAATTTAAAGGTGTTGCATTTTTCCAAAGCAATCCCGGAGCGTCCCCAAATGCCGCATGAATTTGAATAGGCAGTCCAATTTTGGCACAAGATCTTATTGCAAAGCATGCAAGATAGTCCTGAATTAACTTCAGTTCATTTTTCTCTAACTTTGAAAAATCAGAATCCCATATTTTTTGTGCAGAATTTTTATCCACATCGATGAAGTCAAGACTTCTGACATACGCACTGTTTATTTTGCATGCCGGATAACCAGATTCCTTCCATTTCAAAATCGAGCTATGAACAAATTCGCAATAGGCGTCCAGAGTTAATGTTTCTAAAGCAACTGATTCTTTTTTAAGGGTGTTAAAAAGTGCTTTTTCATACATCCCGATAGTTCCGTGGTGTAGAGCATCTTGCATTCTTTCAATCGGAGAACTTTTAGCAAAAATAAATTGATCTAAATATGGGACCCATTTGAATACTGGATTATTTTCATACTCGTTCGGGAAAGCCGGCAGGTTTGCCATAACAAACTCAATTTTACTGTTCTTAATAACATTGTCATAAACTTTTGAAAAATGTTTGTTACGTTCAGCGTCCACGACTTGGGCATTAGCGGATCCATATAAATGCTTGTATGAATTTTCTTGAATAATTTCGTAGTGGCAACAAGATCTCATATTTGCCCATTTTTCAATTTCAGGATTGAAGTCATTCAAAACTTTTTGCGAATTCGCAATTAATTCAGTTTGCTGCGAGTTTGATAGTACCGATAAGAGCATTGCTTCAGGAAATAAATTTTTTAAATCCTTATGCTTTAAAAAATACCCTCTTTCAACATCCCATAAACCGGGATGCGCATGACTATCAACAACTTTAATATCATTTACAAAATCCTGAAGGGACATTTCAGTTTTTAATCTTGTTTCCCAATTTGTAGATGACCCCTGCAACTAAAATTCCTGCGAAAACACTCACATCGCCGCCCGCAAACCATGAATTAGCTAATGGGCCAACTAAGAGGGGAGTATTTATTGTCAAAACACCAGCGATGGCACCGGCAATCCAAGCAATCATTCCAATCGGATTAAATCCAGACTTGTACCAATATTCAGATGAATTTCCCTTAAAAAATTCACCAGAATTATAAGTTTGTCCTCTTTGGTAGAAATCAATAAGAACAATGGCCCCCCATGGAGCAAGCCAAACAACCATAATTCCTAAAAAGTTAATAAAGAATGTTACAAAATCTGTGCCGAAAATAGCGTAAGAAGCGATCCCAAATACAACTATTCCATCAATAAAAACAGCTGTTGCTCTTTTTACTTTCAAGCCCATGGCCAACAAACTTAAGCCAGAAGAATAAATATTAATAATATTATTAGTAATAATTCCTAATATTGCAACCAACAAAAATGGAATCAGAAACCATGTTGGAACAACCTGTGAAAAGGTCGCCAATGGATCGCCGGCCATATCTATTGCAGTACCAAGAAGAGCACCCAAAGTCATTAGAATCGTAAGTGGAAGATATCCACCAAGGAAGGAATATCCAAAAATTGCTTTTTTGTTAGCAGATTTTGGAAGATATCTTGTGTAGTCTGCTGGATAATTTAGGTAAGAAATTCCTCCACCAGCCATAATAATTCCCAGAGCTAAGAGGAATGTTCCAATCAAGCTTCCGGTTGCAGGGTTACCTACTGCAACACCTAAATCAATTTTTGGGATTGCAAAAAGTACTGTGATAGTTAAACCTATTGCTATGACAATAGTGAATATTGATTGAGCTTTTATAACAGTAAATATGCCTTTGATTGCGATGTAGACAACTAATGAGATTGTGATAAATAAAGCTAACAGAGTTTGAATAGTTCCAGTTCCAATGCCGATAATTTTAAATAACTCAAGAACTGCAAAGGTACCGATTACAGCATTAACGGTTTCCCAACCCACGGCTGTAAGCCAACTTAAAAATGATCCCGGCCAATATCCTCTTATGCCCAGCGAGGCACGAGAAATAGTGATCATTGAAGTCCCAGCTTGTGGTCCAGTCACACTTAATAATCCAACTAACAAGAAACCAAGATTTCCAATCAAAATTGATAAAATTACAAGATTAAGGGGTAAGCCTAAGGTTCCAACTATTCCACCCAATAGAAATCCAGTCATAGTCATGACGGTCGCGGCCCATACCGGGAATAAAGACTTCGGAGTTCCAGTTCTTTCAGAAGAAGGAATTATATCTATTCCTCTAACTTCGTTTGCTGAGTTGTCTCTAGCCATTTTGACTCCATCTAGTTTTGGACGATTATCGATGAAAGTACTATCGAATAAAGGTTATGTCAATAGACTTACAAAACAAAAATAGTTTGCGAAATGTTTGATTATGAATATTTACTGTCCAATATGTCCGTAAAACTTATGCACTGCCACACGATCAAGTGGTTGAAAAACTCAAGAGAGCAAACAGAATTTAGTTAAGAACTTAAGCCCCTGGCTCAACTCTTATAACGTCGCCAAAATCTCCTGCCTCAACAACAGTGATTTTAACTCCGCCGTAGCTAACGCTGTCACCTTTAACTAATGCACCTTTTTCAGAGATGCCTCTACCAGGACACCCCTTCTTCTTAGAAGTGGCAGGAATATGAATTGTTCTTTCATCCCAACCGCCTCCATATCGAGAAGCAACATAAACAAGAGCACCTTGTTGACACTTTGGAATTTTGTAACTGTATCCATAAGGTCTTATTGATTCCACAGCTAAATAATCTGAACCTGAAAGTGGCACCATCAGTAGTTTTTCATAACCACCTTTAATAGTGGATGGTTTTAACCAATGAGTAGTCACTTTGCTTTTTGCAGCGCAACGGACTTGATCATCAGAAATCATTTGCAGAATCCATTTATGAAGGGCTAACCAGTCGCCATCTTTCTTCTGCATTAAGCCCCAATCCATGCTTCCTTCTTTTTCTTGAGAGCCTCCAAAAACTGAAGCCATCACTGTGAAGGTTCCAGATGAATGTCCCCATTCATGCATTTGACCTAAGGCACCTGATCCATCAAATAAGTTATTTGCAATGAAATTTCCATATTTCTTTTGATTAGTATTTCGATTTCCTACGTCAAAGTTATAGGGATGATCAGTCACATATATGCGAGGCATATTTTTCTCTTGAGTTTGAATAGTTTGGTTATATAAAGCAAAATTCATTAAATTTTTTCTCTTTGTGTTGGGAGGACCAACAATCCACATGTGATTTGCTTTTGAAAAATCAATTGATGGATCAGCGACAGCTACGGCATCTTGGGCTAATTTTAAGTAATTAGGAATCGCAGAATCGGGATGAGTATTTCCATCTTGCATTTTATTAAATCCAACATCATATGACTTCAAATCATTTGGAAGCATAAAGTATTTATCTGGAACAGCAATTTTAAAATTAAATGGAAGGTCACTTGATTTATTCATTACATCTTCCATGGCTTTTACCCAGTCTTTATAATCTTTCTGGGGGTTTGAATTAACTTTAAAATCTGGAGTTTGAAAAGGCACGAATTGTAAAGTGTAATTAGGACCTAATATTTCTCCTCGTGCTTGTTTTGCTCTCTGAGCACCAAAGTAATTTGCGATCATGCATTGATCTACACCTAATAGTTCTGATCTTTCACTTTGAGCAGTTTTAGGAGTTTTAGAAGTTAATTTCCCACTGACATATCTATATGGATGTGGACAAGCCGGATAATTCCAGGTGAAGTCTTGATATTTTTTCCAAGCAGCAGGAACCTTTGGATCCTTTTCGCATCTTCCAGCACGAGGATCTTTTGGAATTTGAGTTAAAGCAGAAGTTGGAACAGCAATGAAGCTAAGTAATAGTGACAAAGTTATTAAAGATGCTGAAAATCTATGTCTCATATTGCAAAGACTATTACCTATAGTGCTTAATTAACATATATGAATCGAACTATTAAAGGTACTTATCAGGCATTTTGACTTACCTGAGTAACTGATCAACTTTCTTTGCAGCACCCAGTTCAAGTGCTGGTTCTTCAGATGCTTGCATCACTGCCACCACATCACGTGATTGTTGAGAAATATTAAACAATACTAATTAAGTCTTTTCCCTGTAGAGGTTTCAAAGTAGTGATGATCTTCCAAGTGACTGTCTATCGAAATGCTTGATTTATCTGTAACTTGCTTTAAATGTTCATTATCAACAACGGCTGTTATTTGTTGATTACCTGTTTGAATAGTCAAAATGGCTCTAGGGCCAAGTTGCTCCATAATTTCAACTCTGCCTTGAGTAGAGGAAGCATCTTTACTTGTAATTTTTATATCTTCTGGACGAATTCCTAGCGTGATTTCTCCATTGAGTTTAGGATCAACCTTGATTTGAAAGCCCGATTCTGCAGAGAAGTTTCCTGCACTTGCTCGACCTTTCATTAAATTCATTTTTGGGCTCCCAACAAATTCAGCAACAAAAACATCTTTAGGCTTCTTATATATGTCATCAGGTTTACCCATCTGCTTTATAAGACCGTCTTTCATAACCACCATCACATCTGAAAGAGTCATAGCTTCTTCTTGATCGTGGGTTACATAAACTGCAGTTGTTCCAAGTCTTCTTTGAAGTCGAATAATTTCTGTTCTCATCTCAAGTCTGAGCTTGGCATCAAGGTTTGATAATGGTTCGTCGAATAAAAATACTTGTGGATTTCTAATGATTGCTCGACCAATTGCAACTCTTTGTTGTTGTCCACCTGATAATTCTTTGGGTTTTCTTTTAAGTAATTCTGAAATTCCTAATGAAGCAGCGACTTCTGCTACGCGAGAACTGATTTCTTCCTTGTTAACTCCCTTTGATCTCAATGGAAAACCAATGTTGTCTGCCACGCTTAAATGGGCATAGAGTGCATAGTTTTGAAAAACCATTGCAACATCTCGATCTTTTGGTTCTAACTTTGTTACATCCTTATCACCAATTTGAATGACTCCTGAATCTACTGTTTCTAGTCCCGCAATCATTCTTAAAGTTGTTGTCTTTCCACAGCCAGAAGGGCCTACTAACACAGTGAATTGCCCATTAGGGATCTCTAAATCTAAACCTTTAACAACTTCAACATCACCAAATGATTTCTGAATCTGCTTTAAACTAATCGATGCCATTTTTCTCCCTAGTATTTAACTGCGCCACCGCTAATGCCGCGCACTAGCCGTTTTTGAATAAAGAAGCTTACGATTAAAACTGGAATGACTGCGACTAAAATTGCTGCACACATTGCTCCAAGCTCTACACCTCGAAAAGTATTAAAGCTTGCAATCTTGACTGGCAAAGTTGCTGAATTACCTGGAGCAAGGATGAGGGCATAAAACAAATCATTCCAAGAAAGAACAAAACCAAAAACTGCTGCCGCCCCAATTCCAGGAGCAACTTGTGGAATAACTACTTTTCTAAATGCTTGGAATCTTGATAACCCATCAATAAGTGCTTGCTCCTCAACTTCTTTAGGTGCAGCATCAAAGAATCCGATTAAAAACCAGGTAATTACTGGGAGAACAAAACTTAAGTGTGAAATTATTACTGCAAAAAGAGTGTCATTTAATCTAAATTTATAAGACACTTCTAAAAATGGGAAAACTAACACAGCTGGAGGTAAAACCTGTGCAGCTAATATTCCAAATCGGGTAGAACTACCACCAGTTTTGTATCTACTAATTGCGTAAGCTCCCATGGATCCAATAACAACGGATAGAGAAACTGTCACTAATCCAACAATTGCGCTTCGATAAGCAGATTCAAGTACGCCACTTCTTAGTACTTCTTTCCAATTTTCAAGAGTTGGGCTAAAAAGCAGAAGTGAAGGATTATTTAATTGAGCTCCAGTTTTAAAAGAACCAAGTGAAAGCCAGAAGAAGGGTAAAAATACTGACAAGGCCATAAGGACTAGTAAAGAATTTCCTGCCAAGGTCCAAGTTGGTTTGAATCTAGTTGAACTTAAGGTGCTCATGGATTCTTCCTAGTTGATTCAATTCTTTTAAATAGAATTACTACAATTACCATGACGATTATCAATAATAAATACGACATAGCAGAAGCTAAACCTAAACGATAAAATTGAATACCAGTTTGGTAGGTGTAGTACTGAATTGTCATTGTTTGTATAGCTGGACCACCCCGGGTAATTGCAAAGACGTACTCAAATACTTTCATTGCATCAAGTGCGCGAATCAAAACTGCTACCGATATGACAGGAACTAACAGGGGAAGTGTAATTTTTCTAAAAGTAAAAAAAGCACTGGCTCCATCTACTTTTGCGGCTTCGAAAGGTGATTTAGAAAGTCCCTCTAAACCAGCCAATAACAACAAAACCATAAATGGAGTCCATTGCCAAACATCAATCAAAACAATTGAATACAAAGCTTTACCAGGCCCAAAAAAGTCGTAACTCAATCCAAATTTATCTAAGAATGTTGGGATAACACCAAGCTGCTGATTCAACAAAAATCTAAACATCAAGCCAATTGCAATGGGAGTTACAAACATTGGGGTAAGAAGAAATGAACGAGTAAAGTTTCGAATTCTTTTTTGTTTTTGTAAAGCTAAAGCTATAAAAAGACCTAACCAGAATTCAATAAACACCGCTAAAAGTACAAAGGTACCCGTTACTTGAAGTGCACTCCAATAATTTGGATCTTGCAAAGTTGCTATGTATTGTTTTAGTCCAACTAAACGCGTGTTATATCGAGCGGTGATTTTGTAATTAGTAAGTGATAGGTAGAAAGCATAAAGGAGCGGGTAGCCAACGCTTGCTGCAAATACTGCCAGTAACGGCAACATCAACTTCAAACGAAATGACATACCCACTCCTTTAATACTTAGAGAAGAACTCTAAACAAAATTCTTATTCTGCTTGAATTTTGTTTGCTTGTTCTTCAGCTGCTGCTAATGCGTCATCAACTGATTTTTCACCAGCAAATGCTGCGTTTAGTTCGGTTCCAACAGCGTTGATCATTTCATCGCAGTTTGCACCCTGACATAGCGGTTCTGCATTTGAAAGAATCTTTGCAATTGTTGCGAAGTAAGCAGGATCTTTAGCAGTTGCAGCTGCATCACTAAACACGCTTGTACGTGTTGGTGCGCCACCTGCGGTTACACGCTTTGCTTCTCCAGCCTTGGAAGAAATCCAAGAAACAAATGCCCAAGCTGCATCACTTGCATTGGAGTTGGTTGGGACTGCCCAATGCCAAGATCCAAGTACTTGTTTGCCACCAGGCATGGTTCCTAGTTTGAATTTGCCAGCTAAAGCACCTGAATCACCATCAGGTTTATTTAGTGTTGGCAACATCCAGTTGTAAGAAACCATCATTGCTGATTTGTCGCTTGAAACAGATCTCAATGCATCATCAAATCCCCAGTTAAGTGAATCTTTTGGTGCACTTGATTTGTACATTG
>Ga0315903_10008655_pt1 | contig 12473 bp, 13 predicted proteins | sample LakEriMetagenome_7_FD_203524 | JGI IMG/M metagenome (GOLD analysis project Ga0315903, IMG submission 203524) | Freshwater fungal communities from buoy surface, Lake Erie, Ohio, United States - Buoy 2 MA119 | ecosystem: Environmental > Aquatic > Freshwater > Lake | place: USA: Lake Erie, Ohio...
CAGAGTTTGATTCGCTGAACCGCAACGGCAAGAACAAGTCACAGACGCATGTGATTTGTAAGTTGCTTGTACTAGTGCGGGAGCAAGTGAAGCGAGATCTGGTACTGCCTAAATAGGAGAATGTATGAACGATCCCAACGCACGAGGGGGTGTTCGCCGTTATTTGGATACGGTCAACCCCGAAGAATACAAACCTCGTACCGGCGAGGTAGACCTTACCGAACTGTCATTGACGGGGCTTGCTGACCTTTACGGCAGCGACAAAGGTACTATCAAGCATAACTACACCAAGCATTACGAGCGCATCATCCAAGACATTTTGGACACAGCGTACGGCGGTTTGCATCGTAAGTCTGCGTCTTTGTTTATTGTGGAAGCAGGTGTGGCGTGTGGCGCGTCACTCCGTATGTGGGGTAACTATCTCCCTGCATCGCAGATCATTGGCTACGACATCCGTCCAGAGTGTTCCAAGTTATGCGAGGACATGAAGAACGTCGAGATCCGCATAGACGACTTGTGTAAAAAAGGTCTGGCAGAAGAGGTCGATCTGTTCATCGATGACGCCTCGCACATTGCCGAGGACATGATGGATATGTTTGGCAACTGCTATAAAAGCGTAGCAGACGGTGGTTACTATGTTATCGAAGATATGGGATGTACTTACAATCCCGCATACACTGAGCAGTTCCGAAAATACTTTAGGAATGATGCGGTAAACAGTAGAGACCGAATTATTTCTTTAGTTGAGCATATGTTAAGAGAGGTAGATGCGCGAGGTTCTATTGCGGAAATCCGCTACTACCCTCAGATGTTGGTACTAAAGAAGAGGTAGGTATGGACGAAGTGTGGGGGCAAAACGGTGGAGAGAATATCTTTAACGCTTTTGCTGCAATCCGCAGCGCAGGTTTGTGGGATGAGGCAGACATCCTCACCAAAGAACTTCTGGCCTGTCATGCCGAGATAGTTTTTTTGAGGAAGCGGAACGAAGCCTTACGTAGCAACTACAACAAATGGGGTGGGGAAGATGGAAGTTGAAGACGATATTTTGGATATGATCCGGTCGCTGCCGAACGAGATCAATGACGCATCAACTACAACCGAGATGAAGTTCCTCACCGTAGGTGGGGTTCTTTGGGCCTGTCACGACGAGATTCGTCGGCTACGACAAGAAGTCGCTATGTTAAAAAAGGGTGGTAAAAGAAAATGATTTACTCTGGTGCGGGGCCACTGCCCCGTCATACGTATTGCTATGTAGAGCCGAACACATTCGGCAACGACAAGTGGGAGCGTGTCGCATGGTTTGGTCTTGTCAGTCATCCCGGCAGAACGTGGGGATGCCACGTGATGTTGGAGTGCGGAGCCGTTTATCGGAACGTGCCGCTGCATAGATTGGCCCATTTGCTTGAGTGTGAAGATGTTTGGAAGCCCGATGATGCTCAGACTTGGGACTGCTACGGTCATCACTTTAGCGTGGTGGAGTACCCGTTTCTGGAAGCCGTGCCTGTACACGTGAAGTTACGAGACAAGGAAGAACGGTATGGGCGATACATGTTCACAGCGATACCCATGCTTGACGGGTTTAGCCTAGAGCCAGAGCAGTCCAAAGAGTTTTACTTCATCAAGTTGGACAACGGCAGGTTCACGGCACAGCCTACGAATCACATCCTTGTTAAAGACAAGTCTTTTACCACGGTAGTTGAGTGGCCTCGACTGCAACGGCAGACCGAGACATGGAGCGTTGACCCATGAGTTTCGTCACGCTTGATTTTGAGACTTACTACGACTCCGACTATGGCTTGAAAAAATTTACGACTGAAGAGTACATCCGTGACTCTCGCTTTGAAGTCATTGGCGTGTCGATGAAGATAGACGATGACACTCCGGTATGGTTTAGCGGTACACATGCTGAGATCAAAGCATGGCTGAATCAAGTTGACTGGAGTTCATCGGCGCTGCTCTGTCACAACATGATGTTTGACGGGGCTATTCTTTCTTTTATTTTTGATATCGTGCCAGCGTACTACTTTGATACGCTCTGTATGGCCCGTGCCAAGCATGGGGTTGACGTAAGCGGATCTCTAGCAAATTTGGTGAAGATGTATGGGCTTGGTGAAAAGGGGACGGAAGTCGTACAGGCTTTGGGCAAGCGTAGGAAAGATTTTATTTCTGCTGATCTTGCTGCCTATGGGAATTATTGTATTAATGATGTCAATCTTACTTTCAAGTTATTTAACCTTTTTATCGAAGATCACTACCCGCAGAAAGAACTAGATCTGATCGACATGACCCTGCGTATGTACACGCAACCTGTACTGTACGTAGACGACGCGCTGTTGGTCGAGCGGCTTGAAGACATTAAGAATGAAAAAAGCGAACTTTTGACGGGATTACAAGGCAGACTAGGTTGCAACACTGAGGAAGAAGTCCGTGCGAAGTTGGCTAGCAATCCGCAGTTCGCTGCTGTATTGACGGATCTGAACGTCCCGGTACCGACTAAAATTAGTCCTACAACTGGTAAAGAAACTTATGCACTTGCTAAAAATGATGAAGGGTTTATTGAGTTATTAGAACACGAAGACCCGTTCATACAGCAACTGTGCGCGGTGCGTCTGGGTACTAAGTCCACCATTGAGGAGTCGCGGATTGCGCGGTTCATCGGCATCGGTGCGAGGAACAAGGGGCTGCTGCCTATACCGTTGAAGTACTACGGCGCACATACAGGCCGTTGGGCGGGATCTGACTCAGTTAACTTTCAGAACCTACCAAGCCGTGATAAGAAAAAGAAAACCCTCAAGAATTCAATTATGGCCCCGCCCGGTCATTACGTTATCAACTGTGACTCTTCTCAGATAGAAGCCCGTGTACTGGCGTGGCTTGCGGGACAGGATGACGTAACCCGGCAGTTTGCCAACGGCGAGGATGTGTATTCGATCTTCGCGTCCAAGGTCTACCAGAAGCCCATTAGCAAGGCCGATCCGGTTGAACGGTTCGTGGGCAAGACTTGCATCCTTGGACTTGGCTATGGCACCGGGGCAAAGAAGTTGCAGCACACACTGAAGACTCAGCCGCCGGGGGCTGACCTGCTAGAGGAGGAATGCAAACGCATTGTCGATCTGTACCGCGAATCTAACCACATGATCACGGATTTATGGCGTGAATGTGATAACGCCCTGACTCATCTATCCTCATGGCCTCATCAATTACAATCTTATTCTATAGGCAAAGAGGGGGCCGTATGGGCTACCTCTTCGGGTATACGTCTCCCAAATGAATTGTTTATACGATACCCAGAACTACGCCTGAGTGACAAGAAGTATATTTACAAATCACGACGAGGGGTAACTTCGATATGGGGAGGTGCGATGGTTGAGAACATCGTTCAAGCCTTGGCCCGTATCATCGTCGGTGAGCAGATGCTCAAGATTAGAGAACGCTACCGACCTGTGTTGACTGTGCATGACGCGGCAGTAGTAGTCGTGCCCGATAAGGAATTAGAGGCCGCCCTTGCGTTTATAATACAAGTGATGTCTACTCCGCCAGAGTGGGCCGAGGGTTTACCTGTAGCCTGTGAAGCCAAATACGGTAGGTCTTACGGAGATTGTTAGTGATTCAGTGGTCGTTTAGTAGCCTCAAGGACTTTGTAAACTGCCCAAAGCAGTACTACCACATCAAGGTAGCAAAAGACTTTGAGAAGAAAGCCACACAGCAAATGCTGTACGGTACGGAAGTTCATAGGGCGTGTGAAGAATACGTACGAGACGGCACTCCGCTTGTCAAAAACTATGTACGTTTTAAGCCACAGTTGGACGCACTACTTGAGATTAGTGGTACGAAATACTGTGAGCATGAGATGGCGTTGACGGCAGAGCGAGAACCGTGCGCGTTTGATTCCGATACTAGGTGGGTGCGGGGCATCGTTGACTTATTGATAGTGGACGGGGCCAATGCGTACATCGTGGATTACAAGACCGGGAGTAACAAATACCCTGATCCGAAGCAGTTGAAGTTGATGGCACTGATGACTTACGCGCACTTTCCGAACGTTCAGTCAATCAAGGCAGGGTTGTTGTTCGTGATGCACAATACGTTTGTCACAGAAGAGTACGATAAAAAAGACATTGAGAAACTATGGCAAAACTTTTTACCAGACCTACAGCGTCTTGAAGTCGCATACGATAACAACGTGTGGTTCCCTAAAGCAGGGCCGTTGTGCGGGTGGTGTCCTGTCAACACCTGTAACTTTTATAGAGAGAGGTAGCAGATGATTGAGGATGACAAGGATATTGAGATAGCGGAACTTCAACTGTTACTCGCAAAGAAGCGTCGTGAGATAAAGAATTTAGAAGAAAAAGTGGCGCATTTTAGTGCAGCCCGTGCATACGAGGTGGGCCGATGCAAAAAACTCATGACCGTGTACAACAAACTTGCCGACAGGTTTAATGCTAACTTTAAGTTTCACGAGTACATTAAAGATGTACTAGATCAAACAGCAAACTTGATGGAGAACTACGATGCCGTACGTGAACAAAAGCCGTCCGTACAAAAAAGAGTACGATCAGCAGGTCAAAAGAGACGAACACGAAAATCGAATGGAGCGCCAGCGGGCGCGTAGATCCTACGATAAGAAAGGTATTAGCCGAAAGGGTAAAGACATTGCTCATGTAAAGGCTCTTTCAAAAGGAGGTAGCAATGGTGACGGAACTCGGCTACAGTCTCCATCTAAGAATCGGTCGTTCCGCAGGACTTCAAGCGGGGCGATGAAATGAGGCACTAGACGCGAGTGTGCTTGAGGGTTCCCACCCACTTCCCCTCTTAACAACAGCGTCAGTTGACGATAGGCATTTGCTACCAAACCCCCCTAGGCGTCAACCGTCTGGCCCACGTTACGGGCTTTTAACTTAGTAGGTATAGTATGGAAATAGTTGATAACGCAGCGGTGAAATTCACCGCATCAAATTCGTTCGCTTCTGAAATCACTACGCGCTTAGAACGTAGTGAAATAGTACAAGACAACAGACATAGTAAAGAATTATTAATCTGTTGGGATCACGGCGAGATGAAGACTCTCGCTACTTACTTGGACAACTTTCTTCCAAGTCAAAATATCCCAAAAATACCCTCACCCATGCAGCGTGATTACACGTGGCCGGGGTTCTATAAGCCGTTCGATCACCAGCGTGATACGGCGTATTTCTTAAGCATCAGACAACGGGCGTTCTGTTTTAACGAAGCAGGAACCGGCAAGACTTCAGCGGCTGTCTGGGCTGCTGACTATCTGATGAATCAAGGCGTGATCAAGAAAGTGCTGATCATCTGCCCACTCTCTATCATGTACTCCGCATGGCAAGCCGACATAATGAAAACGGCTATTCACCGTACGTGTGGTGTCGCACACGGATCATCTGTAAAGCGTAAGAAAGTAATTAGCGAAAACTACGACTTCACGGTGATTAATTACGACGGCACAGGGGTAGTTCTACAAGAACTTCAACAAGCGAAGTTTGACCTTATCATTGTAGACGAGGCCAACGCTTACAAGAGTCCGAACACAAAGCGGTGGAAGATTCTTGCCAAACTGATTGAGCCTACGACATGGTTGTGGATGATGACCGGCACACCCGCCGCCCAATCTCCGGTAGACGCATTCGGTCTTGCTAGGCTGATATCTCCAATCAGAGTTCCAAAGTTTTCAACGGCTTGGCGTGATCGAGTGATGGCACCAATAAGTAAATTCAAGTGGGTGCCAAAGCACGACGCTACTGATCAAGTGTTTCGTGCACTGCAACCGGCTATTCGCTATACAAAGAAAGAATGTCTGGATCTACCCGATGTTGTTTATCAAACACGAGATGTGCCGCTCACGCCACAAGTTCAGAAGTATTACAACGAATTAAAAAAGCAATTACTGATAGAAGCAGCCGGAGAACAGATCACTGCTGTAAACGCAGCAGCATCACTCAATAAACTTTTACAGATTTCAGCAGGTGCGGTGTACACAGACAAGCATGACGTTGTGCAGTTTGACATCTCGCCCCGCCTCAACGCCCTCAAAGAAGTGCTTGAAGAAACTACAAACAAGGTTGTAGTATTCGTTCCCTTCCTGCATTCTATCGATATAGTTGGAGAGTACCTAACTAAAGAAGGGGTGACGAACGAGACCATCCAAGGGTCAGTTGCTGCAAGAGAACGCTCTGCAATCATTGGACGTTTTCAAACAAGTACAGATCCAAGAGTCTTGATCATTCAACCGCAATCGGCAGCGCATGGAATTACTTTGACGGCTGCTGACACGGTGGTGTTCTGGTCTCCAGTGATGTCAGTTGAAACGTATCTACAGTGTATTGCGCGTATTGAAAGAGTCGGCCAAGTAAACAAAATGTCAGTAGTGCATCTGCGTGGATCTGAAGTTGAGAAGAAGATGTACGCAATGCTGCAAGGTAAAGTTACACACCATCAAAAGTTAGTAGACCTGTACAAGCAGGAGTTGGAGGAAATTAATGATGAGTAGTGAAAAATATGACGGTATGTTAGGACGTATCTTTAGAGATGAGGGTATGGCGTTAGTTGAAGACAATTCAGGTTTGTGGAAAGAGGTGGCTAAAGGCGGGATAGACGATTGGTTTGAAGCCCAACCTGTCAATACCTACTTTGTTGGAGAAGATATACGACTTCATCTTGAGAAGAACGGTATGGAGGCTCCTCATCACCACAATGCGTGGAGTGCAGTTATAGGCGGTAGAGTGCGTAGTTGGCTCAAGTCTGGTGAGATAGAGGTGTACGGCCTGTCAGCCGGTAAAGACCCCAAGGCTCATGCTCGCCGTATGATCATGTATAGGAAATTAAAATGAGTAACGTGGGTAACACAGATGAACTAGTCGAAGCGTATTTACTAATACGCTCGCAGCGTGAGAGGTTGGCTCGTGAGTACGAAGCCGAGGACAACGCGCTGAAAGAAGATATGGCGAAGTTGGAAGCCGTGATGCTTGAGATGTGTAACGCAGTCAATGCAGATAGCATCAAGACCAAGCACGGCACAGTTATGCGGAAGTTGAATGAGCGTTTCTTCTGCCAAGATTGGGAGAACTTCTACAAGTTTGTTCTCGACAACGAGGCAGTTCAGTTACTCGAGCGGCGCATCCATCAGAGTAACTTTAAGGAGTTTATAAAAGACCACGATAGCGACGGGCTGCCTCCCGGCGTGAATGTGATGCGTGAGTACGGCGTTTCAGTACGTAAAGCCAATCAGTGAGGACTTATGAGTAACGATATTATTGCTAGTTTGAAGAGTGAACTTGCCCAGATTTCGGGCGGCGTCGATGACGATACACGTGCCGTTGCTGGTGGCGGCGGTAATACTTCCAAGCGTATCAGCATCAAGGGCGGCGTGTTTCGCAAGATGGCCGGTGGTAAGGAGATTGGGTCTATTGAAGACCGGTACATGAACGTCATCTTTGTGAAGATGGCCCACAACGCAAGCCGCACCTACTACACTGGCGCGTACAAGGAAGGCGAGAAGATCGCTCCTGTGTGTTGGTCATCTGATTCCAAGACTCCCGATGTTGAGGTCAAGAATCCGCAAGCCACCGCCTGCGATAAGTGTCAGTGGTCTGTTAAAGGATCTGGGCAGGGCGGAAGCGGAGCAGCGTGTCGTCTGTCGTGGCGTACTGCGGTAGTTCTGCCGCAAGATCCCGGTGGTGATGTTATGCAGTTGGTTCTGCCAGCAACGTCGTGCTTTGGTAAGGAAGAGGGTGGCAAGTACCCGTTCCGTCCGTACATTCAGATGCTTGCTAACAACAACATCTCAGCAGGGCGCGTCGTGACCAAGATGCAGTTCGACACTAAGTCGCCTGTACCGAAGTTGCTGTTCTCACCTATTGGCGTCGTGTCTGAAGATGACGTGAAGATTGTACAGACGCAGAAAGAATCGAAGGCGGCTGAAAACGCAGTTAAGTTGACGGTGTATCAGCAGGATGAAGGTGAAGAGGCGACCGTCGCTGCACCTGTTGCTGACGAACCGGTTGTGCGTGAGACAAAAAAGACTGAAGCCGCACCTGCTGCTGATGTCTCTGACGTTATCAAAAAGTGGTCTAAGAAGGGTTGATCAATGCCTCGCACATACAGCGACAAGTTGTTGATTCAACTACAACAAGCAGACCCGTCGTTGCTTGGGATCAGGCTTGCACGTTTATGTGTTGAGGCTAACCTCCCCGTAGCGTACGTCGCCCCGGCTCTTGAAGTGTCACGCAACACAGTACATTCGTGGTTCCGTGGTCGGGTCATGCACGAACACAAACGTAAGATCGTAGAAGCCTTTATGTATCTTGTCGAACAAGACATGAGGAACGGGATACTCCCTGCATCCAACCTCAAGAAGGCTAAGACTTACGTGGAGGGAATGTTAGGCCAAAAGATTTAAGCCCCCCTCGGGTTAGTAGCGGGGTGGCCGTCGCCCCGCATTTTTTATTTAAGTGGGTTGATGTTCATGCGAAAACAATTTTACGAGAAAGTATTACCTTCGCAGGGCGTCTACTGTGTAACCGAGATCTCCAAAGACAAGCGGGTAGTCAATCGGTTTGCAGAGAGTCTTGATGAAGTCGAGAGATTGGTTGAAGAGATCAACTCTGAAGGCAAGAATGTATTTATCGCTTTAAGCAGTTTTAGTGGGCATAGTCGCATGAGCGAGTATGCTGTTTCATGCCGTTCCTTTTTTATTGACTTAGACGTAAAGCCCGACAAGCCCGGTCACTACAAGACTAAAGTCGAGGCTATCGAGGATCTGGATCATTTCTTAAAGGTAACGGAACTACCGCCGCCTGTTGTGATTGATTCGGGTAACGGTATCCACGCATACTGGCCGTTTGAAGAGGCTGTGCCTATTGCCGAGTGGAAGGCATACGCTGACAAATTCAAACAGTTATGTCTTGACAACATGAAGATCGACCCCGTTGTGACAGCAGATGTCACACGGATCATGCGTTGCCCCGAGACGCTTAACTTCAAGACTGACCCACCTAACCCCACGCAGTTTCTTACAGAAGAGATCTACCAGTACGACTTTGCTGCCTTTAAAGATTATTTAGGCGAAGTGCTGTACTCTGCCGGATCAATTCTTGACCTGATACCTAAAGGACTTGACGAAGATACTAAGAAGATAGCGCGGCTCGACAATTACGAGACTACGTTTCAAGACATTGCAGAGAAAAGCATTGACGGACATGGCTGTAACCAGATCAAACACGCCATACTCGACGCCAAGATCCTACCAGAACCAGTGTGGCATTCCGCACTATCCATTGCCCGGCACTGCACGGACTGGGAAACAGCGATTCATCTGCTATCCGAAGATTATGTCGGGTACAACCACGAAGCCACAATTAGGAAAGCCAATGAAACTTTCGGCAAGCCCCACAGTTGCGGAACCTTTGAACAACGCAACCCCGGTGGATGCGACGGATGCCCCTTTAAAGGACAAATTACCAACCCGCTCGCCATCGGACGAAAGTTTATTGCAGCGCCTACCGAAGAGGTTAGTAAAGAGGACGCAATTCGGATCGAGAAGAATCCCGAAGAAGTTCCACCTTTTCCTAAAGCGGTCTTACCCTTTATACGAGGACGAACCGGAGGAATCTACTTCATACCCCCTGCCGAAATAGGCGATGACGGGGAGAAAATTAATTCAGAACCTGTACTGATATCGACTAATGAGTTCTTTCCTATCAAGAGAATGTACGGCGAATCAGACGGTGAACTGTTGTTGATCCGAATCAAACTCCCGCACGAAGTCCGAGAGAAGTACATCTCTACTGGTGACGCCCAGTCGGTTGACAGCATGAAAGAAATTATTGGTAAGGCAGGGGTTGTCCCGCCGCACCAGAGTCTATGGCCTAAGTTGGTGGAATATATGACTAAATGGGTACATTACTTACAGAGTCAAAACTCTGCTGACAAGATCTGTCACCAGATGGGGTGGACGGATAACGAGACATTCTTGATTGGCGAATCAGAAATTGTTGGTGACGGGGAGGCTCGCAGGGCGGCATCCAGTCCGTTAATACGTGACATATCGAGGTTGATGCGGGTTAAGGGTGACTACCAGACGTGGAAAGACTGCGTTAATCAACTGAATCAGCCAGAGTTAGAGATGCAAGCCTTCGGGCTGTTTGTGTCTTTTGGCTCTCCGTTGATGCGGTATACGTCCACAAACGGCATGACGTTTTGTTTTACCGGGCCATCTGGCGTTGCCAAGTCGGGGTCGTTGTATGCAGGGCTATCCGTATGGGGCGCACCGAAACCGCTCAGTGTTTACGATTCTACGGACAACGCTTTCAATAGCCGCGCCATGTCCCTCAAGAACATCATCATGGGTATGGATGAGGTGCAGGAGAAGCCGCCCGAGCAGATTTCTAAACTTATCCACCTTGTATCACAAGGTAAGGGCAAGATGCGTATGCAGAGTTCGGTTAACGCCGAGCGCGAGCAACAAGAGATAGCCTCCATGCTATGCCTCATGTCATCGAACGTATCGCTCTATGATTTGATTTTTAACAAGAAGGCTAACGCCAGCGGCGAGATCATGCGATTGCTTGAGTATGTTCTCATGCAGCCATCGTTCCTTACTATGGAAGTTGGCAAACAGATCTTCGACCCCCTACACAGAAACTACGGTCATGCTGGCCCAGACTTCATCGGCAAGGTAATCGGTCTAGGAGATACTGAGATACGCGCCCGTATCGACAAGTGGAGCAAGCGCATCACTACTACCAAGTTGGGTACGAATGCTGCCTTCCGTTTCTACGAGACCGCGTTTAGCGCCATCTTTGCAGGGGCTGAAATTGCCAACGAGTTTGGCATCATTAGTTTTGATATTGAGCGAATATTCGACAGGGTAATGCTTGAGACAATTAAGGTAAGAGACAACACCCAGAAGAACCGGGTTACGGATTACGAAGGCTTGATTGGTGAGTTCCTTAACGACCATTGGCGTAAAGGCACGTTGATCTTCGATGAAGGCCGACTTGTCAACGAACCGCACGGTGAACTTGTAGCCCGTGTGGAAATTGGAAATTCGACTCAATACATCTCTAAGAGTAAGTTTAAGCAGTTCTTGGGCAGCAAGAGCGTAGGTAGCGGTGAGTTTGAGAAAGCCTTGGAGAAGTCGGATGTCAAGTTAGAATCTAAAAAGATGCGTCTATCAACGGGCTGGAAAGCGGGTATGACAACCCCGCCTATTCATGTCTACGCCTTTCAGTACGATGTCCCTAAAGAGTTATTAGATGACAACAAGAGTGATGGAACCTGAATGGATCTTTCCATTTGAGGGCATGGCGGTTGGGGATAGTTTCTTTATCCCTACTCTGAAGATCTCCGAAATGCTGTATGTTATAGATTGCCGCGCCAAGGTTGCCCAAGTAAGGGTAAAGGCTTACGCCTCGTCCAAGGATGGACACCTTGGCGTGCGCGTCTGGCGTGTCAATTAACTAGCGATCTTCTTCTAATTTGTACTCTTTTTCCAACTGACGGCGAGCCTTTTCAGGCACATTGATTCCGTAGATAGAGTTCTTGGTGTTGTTACGCCGCCTGTTAAACGAATCCTGCATTTCGTCGTAGCCAATAACATTACGAGTCTTCTTTACAAACTCGTTCTGATTGAAGCGCTTGATGTCTTCTCTAACTTCCTTCTCGCCTTCCTTGTCTTTGTTGATCCTTGCCAAGTAGAGCCTGTTAAGAAGCGCTGTCTTCCTATCGCTGACGCTGTTAATTCTACTTGCTAATGCCCCGGCTAGTTCAGAGCGTCGTGCGGTTTCAACTGGCGTAAATCCAAGCGTCTGCATTGCAAGTTCGTACTTATTAAAGTCGTCGAAGATCTTTTCACCGCTTCTACTCTCTGAACCTTCCGCAGCAAACCGATGCGCTTTCAAAATGTTTCTGATGAAAGCAGGAGTCACTGCCTCCAGCGCCCGGTCGTAATGTCCTTCCTTGTAGTCTTTATAGCCACGGAAAAAGCCCATGAACGCTGCGTAGGATGGGCCAAAGACTTGTTCAGCGGCAAACAGCACCGGGCCAACTTCTTCTAGCCGCTTATCATCATCCTTCCAAAGCAAACTGTTGAATCCTGTACGTGCTGCAACGTCAACCATGAATAATTCGTTGACTACACCCTTGTGCGCGAGCGCACCAACAGACTGCCGTACGATCTCGTTAGACTTAACAGGATCATCCTCGTCACCAAATAGATCAGCCAAAAGATCAACAAGCAGCGTACCGGCACTGTAGAACGGCAGTCCGTGAATACCAGCAAACACAAACGCCATCGTCATTATGCCAATCATCTGCTTAGCAGCGAGTTGCTTAACCTCTGGGGTCTCGCCTCTTGTCGCTTCTCTAAGCAACTTAGCCTGCAAATAAATCTGAGTCTGGGCAAAGTTCTTAAACGTAAACGCTACTTTACCAAACCCAGTCTGAAACACTCGGGG
>Ga0315903_10008656_pt1 | contig 12472 bp, 16 predicted proteins | sample LakEriMetagenome_7_FD_203524 | JGI IMG/M metagenome (GOLD analysis project Ga0315903, IMG submission 203524) | Freshwater fungal communities from buoy surface, Lake Erie, Ohio, United States - Buoy 2 MA119 | ecosystem: Environmental > Aquatic > Freshwater > Lake | place: USA: Lake Erie, Ohio...
GACCGCCATTGGGGTGGAGGCGCAGGCGCCAAACCACCGCATGGCGGCCGTCGTAGGGCTCACCGGTGATGCCGCCGCTGGGGATCAGGGGCTGGATGGTGCCGCTGCTGCTGGCGCCACCGCCATCACGGTTGTTCAGCAGCTGTTGGGGCGGTACCGGGCAGCCCACCAACGCCACCGGAAGGGAGGCGATCAACATCCCCAGCTGCACTTGCACGGTCACATCGGCTCGTTGGGCGTAGACGTGCCGCAGCCGCGGTGCGGTGCGGGAGGTGGCAGGCCAGGGAAGCAGATCGCTGCTGCCATCCCCCCAGGTCACCGAGATGGGAGAGGTGATGCTCTGGCGGGGGTTGATCAGCAGCTCGATCGCAACCGAGGCGATCGGTTCATTCCAGCGGCGATCGGCCGGGAGCCAGAACAGCTCCAGGTCGTTAGCCGGCACCGGGCCCTTGCGGTAGCCGAGTTCCTCCCAGCGGCCAAACTCCATCGGCAGCACCCACTGCTCGGTGCCGGGGCAGCCGAGGGGAGGGAGCAGCCGCACCCGTGCCCCGCCCACCGTGGCTGGTTGCTCGGGCAGGGGGTAGGGCATGGCGAGGGGATCAGATCAACGGGTCAGAGAAGAGGTCATCGGGCAGGGCGCTGAGGGCTACCTCCCCTTCTGCGGTGGAATCGTCACCGGGATCAGCGGCTGTCTCGGCTGCCAGGTCAGTGACTGCGGCGGGATCCGAATCGGCCTGCTGCTCGGCATCAGTGTTGGTCGGGGCCGAATGTGCCTCTACCCCGGCAGGGGACTGGGGCTCCTCTTCCTTGCGGCGGCGCCCGCGCTTGCCGCGAGTGGCTGTGGGTTCCGGGGGCGACGCAAGGTCAGCTGCTGATGCGGTCATGACCTGTGGCAGTGGCTCTGCCGCCGTGTCGCTGGGGCCGGCAACTCGCCAGCCGAGCGCCAGCCAGCCCGGCAGATGCACCGGCCAGACGTAGCGCTCCTGATGGCCCTGCTGGATGCGCAGCATCCCGGCGGGGAGGGGCCCCTGGGCCGCAAGCCCTTGGCTCCTGAGCCCATGGCTCTGTGGCTGCGTCATGGTCAGGCCGGCAGCGTGGCGGTCAGGCCGACGACCATCCCCTCGGGCGTGGAAGGGGTGACGACAGCTTTCGCGAAGCAGAGCGCCGGCAGGTCGGCGTTATCGGCATCGGCGGCATCCAGCAGGATGTCGTGGCCGCTGATGTAGGCCTCCACCCGACCGCCTTCCGCTGGCACGGCAACGGTGGCCACCGGGATGAAGGTGCCGCGGGTGCCGTCGCGCAGCTGGGGTGCCAGGTGCAGCACGACCGTCACCGCAGCGCTGTGGCCCGGATGGGAGACGAGCAGGGAGAAGCGGGAGGCGGCATCGAGCTTGGTGTTGAGCTTGACCACCTCACCGCTGGTGAACACCTTCTCGGTGTCCCGGGTGGCGGAGCGGTTGGTCCAACCCACCAGCACCGTGGCGGCATCGAGGAGGGCATTAGCTTTCAGGAGGGTCATCGGTCGGTCTCCAATGAGGGGGTAGGGAGTGGTGCTCAGGTAATGGGGGCGATGGAGTGAAGCCGGCCGGCGGAGCGGGGGTGCATGACGCCAAAGCCCACGTACCAATCGATCCGGGTACGGAAGACGGGAGCATCGGGGACTTCACCGAGGTCGCGCACGGAGATGCCGTAGCGGCCCTGGAACGGTCCCTGCAGTCCGGTGACGGCCTGGTCGCCAAATGTGCAGCAGTAGATCGAGCTGGTGCCCCCAGCTTCCCCGTACCCGAGCACTTCCAGGCCCTGGGCGTCGCGGTCGACGGTGAGGATCTGGCACTCCTGGTAGTGATGCACCATCACGCCCAGGTTGTTGGTGGTGACGTTGTAAACGCCCTGGCCGACCGTGGCGCGGGCGAGGGCATTGAGCTGGCGACGCATCGCCTTGCTCATCACCAGGTACTTGCTGCCGCCGTAGGAGTTCACCGAATCGATCAGCTCATCGAGCTTGTCGAAATCCAGTGGGCCACCACCGTTGTTCAGCGCCATCTCGGTGCCAGGGGTGAGGCGTTTGGCCAGCCCGTCAAAGCCCCGCCCCTGGTTGGCGGTGGCATCACCGTTCACCAGCGCGGCCTCGAGGGTGAGGCGCATCGAGCGCACCTTCATCTCCACCTGGGAGGCGCGGGCCTCGGGGCCCTGCAGGTCGACGATCGAGCGGTCCACATCCACATCCCCCCCAAAGAGGTGGACGGCTTCTGACTGAGGATCAACGACGCCATAGCTCTGCTTGTAGCCCTCGTTCACCGCCCGGAAGCCCACCGAGGGGAGCTCCTTCTCGACGGAATAGAAGAGGCCGCCGCCAGAGATGTTCATGAATGGCAGCCGGCTGAGCAGTTCGCCCTCAGCAAAGGTCTTGATCACCGCCAGGTGCTCCAGGCGGCTCTCGTACTTGGCTGCCTCGATCACGGTGAGGCCCATCGGTGCTGCACTCCCGGGGATCGGCCCCAGTCACGTCATGGGCTATTGCCAGCGCCGCCGAGAGGTCAGGACTGTGGGCTCACGGGCTGATCCGGTTCGAGTCGCAGTACCTCGATCGGCGCCTGGGCGAGCTGGAAGGCGCGGTCATTGGTGAGCAGCGAATCACAGCCCCAGTGCACTGCGGCAGCCAGATGGATGGCATCAGCTGTCTGGAGACGGGTGGAGGCCCGCAGTTCCGCGGCCCGCTCCATCACCTCCGGATGCAGGGGCACCACGCTGCAATCGGAGAAAAAGCTGCGAAAGGCGAGCAGTCGGATTTGATCGGCTGAGCGCAATGGCCCCACCAGGCATTCCATGCGCACCAGATCGCTGATCACCCAGTCCGCTTGGGCGTAGCGCTCTAGTTGCTGGAGGGTTCGTTGCTGAAGGTGCAGGGCGCCATCAAGGGCGTAGATCAGCACGCAGGAATCGAGATACAGGCGCATGCCTCAACGCCAGGAGGCCCGCTCGTTCTCCAGTGCAGCATCGATCTGTTCCTTGCTGAGGCCCTCTCGAGTCGGGATGGCGGCCTGGAGGTCCAGCAGCTTGGCCAGCAGCCTGCGGCCTGTCGGAGCGGCCTCATCGGCCGGCGTGATCGCGACGGTCACACGACCCATGGGTGTTCCGGCCGGCAGTTGCAGGGTCCGGTCCTCCTTGATAACCGTCGTGAAGGAGAAGGATCCCATCGCTGCTGATTGGGTCTATCCACGTTAGGAGCAGAAGCCGTGTCCGGTCGGCTCTCCCCATGGAGGTGAGCAGCGCGGCGGCGATGCAGCCACCAGCTCCTGAACGGGCTCCGCTCCGGCCCTCCTCATGGTCGGGGGGCGCCTCAAGGGTTGAAACATGCCCGCCGGTGCTGACGTTGGCTGCGCTCCGCTCCGCATTGCAGTGGTGGACGGGCCCTTGACCCGCCCCCCGCCGGCAGAAAGGTCCTATGCGGAGCCCTCCCATGGCTTCTCTGTCCCGCAAAGCCCGCCTGCAGCAGTTCTCCTGGCAGGTGCTGGAAGATCTGGTGTTCTGCGGCGAGCGCTGGCCACGGCTGGCTGAGCTGGCGGCCCAGGGGCTGTTCGAGCAGCAGTCAGCCCGGCCGGCGGTGCCGGCCGATCCGGCGCTGGAGGCTCTCATTCCCTTCTGAGGCCGGCGGCCGGGCGGGGCTCCCTCGGGGGCCTCTTTCAGGACGGCGGACGACGACCCCAGCGCGGCCGGTCGCCATGGCTGATCCACCGGGGAGCATCGAGCCCGCTGTCGGAAGGGTGGAGCACTGGCGGGGCCCGGAAGCCATCACGGTCGGCGAGGGGGGGGAGGAAGGCCCGCTGCCCCGGCCGTCTCGCCCCGGACCTCAGCCACTATCTGCAGCCCCATGGATGGACGATTGTCATCAGGTTCTGCCGGGTCGCAACAGCCGAGGCCTGACGCGGGTGTCCCTCGCCTCTCTCGTGATGGCCTCCTTCTATCCCCGCTGCGAGATCCGCCAGCTGGCGGTCTATGTCTATCCCGGTGGGATCAAGGCGCCCACCGCAGAGCGCATCACGGTCTTCTATGGCCGCCGCGGTCGCCCGGTGAAGAAGCCCCGTTTCATCCCTGCTGAGGGTGCTCACTTCTGGGCTCGCAAGCTGCAGGCCCGGCGCCTGGGCACCGTGGCGGTGCTCTGAGCCTGGGGGCCTGCGGGCCCTGGCATCGCCCCGGCGGGTCAGCAGCTCGCCGGGGCTTTCGGCTGCCGACGAGCATGAGGCTGAAGCCGGGCTCACAATGCCGCCAAGGTGAGCAGAGCAATGACCCAGCTGTCCGGCCGACCGACTCTCTTGAACCGCATCGCTCGGGTGCTGCTGTGCCTGGTGTTCATCCAAGCAGTGATCGGCAAGCTGCTCGGCTTTGCGGGGGTGGCCGGAATGATCGCCGCCAAGGGCCTGCCGCTCGCGCCGCTGCTGCTGGTGGCGGCGATGGCCCTGATGGCAGTGGGCTCTGCCATGGTGATCAGCGGTTGGAGGGCACGGCTGGGAGTGATCCTGCTGCTGGTGTTCCTGATTCCCACGACGCTGCTATTCCACGGGGATGTGGCGGACAGCGCTCAGCGGATCCAGCTGTTCAAGAACCTGGCGATCATCGGCGGACTCCTGTTGGTCGCGGATCAGGACAGCAGAGCCTGAAGTTAATTTCCCAGAATCAAGAAATTTTCCGAGCGGCTTTGCGGCCGTTTCCAGAAACAGGGGAATACCCCTCCGGTTTCGATTCTCCTGCGAGCTGGTCCAAGGATTCACAGGGGCTTGCAGGAGCCTGATTTTGAAAGTCAAATTATGAGGAGAATTTTCAATTTTTTCTGCGTTAGTTTCTCCCCGTTTGAGGGTTGTGTGTTGCAGCGGTGGTGAGTTTCAGGCCCCAGGTGGAGTGAGCAGTGGCTGGCTCCGTCGGTGTCGCGCTGTTTGGCTGCGTTCGAGTTGGCATGCGTGGTGGTGACGTGGAGGCGGGCCGATCAGGCACGGCGCTCTGCGGCATCCATGCGGCTTGCGATCGACCGAGCCCAGCGCAGGCCGGGGTCGCCGCCCCAGCCATCCCAGGCCTGACGGCCCTTGCCGTAGGCGCCCCAGCTGGAGCCCTGCTTGTCGACCTCGTGGCGGGCGAAGTAGCTCACCATTCGATCGATCGTCTGCGGTGAGAGCTCCTGGCGGTTGGCAAGCTGACGGGCCCTGGCCAGGCCCACCGGTGTCATGCCGCGCTGAGATGGCGGCTGCTGGGCCCGCCGTTCGAGGGCACGACGGGCAGCAGCCGCGACGGCAGCGGGCGGCTGGAAGGAGATGCCGCGGTAGAAGTCCTTGCTCCGGCGCGGCATCACCGATCAGGCCGCTGCGGGTGCGTCCGAATCGCTGTCCGCCTCAGGGGCAGCATCATCGGCACCGGAGTTGTCGCCTGCGACAACCTCACCAGTCGTCGACTCGTCAGGATCGGCATCCGGCTCAGTGACGGAGCTGGCCTCGTCATCAGCGGCGACACGCACCTCGGTGAGGGCCGGCACGAACTGATCGATGAAGGAATCGATGGCGCTGAGCTGGCTGTTGGCGTCATCAGCGCTCGCCTGCAGCTGGGCCATCACCGCCTCAGCCGTGGCGGCGCGTTCCATCGCAGCCTGGGCATCGCGGCGGGCGGCATCGATGGCGGCAGCGTCCGCGGCGTCATCCGCCAGGGCATCGGCCAGGCGCTGACGAAGGTCCGCCTCGCGGGACTGGAAGCCGGCGATCACGCCGACGATGCGATCAAGGAGAGCAGTCATGGATCTCAGTGGAGAAAGGAGCAGGCGAAGAAGACGGAGGGTCATGGGACGCCTCGGGGTTGAGCACTTGAGCGGGGGCCCCTGGCCCCTCAGGGCCGGCGGGAGGGGGTGCGGCCGTTGACTGCGAACGAGGCCCGATAGAGCTCCGAGGCGCTCATCGCTTGGGGGTTGAGCGGTTCGCCGTTGCTGGCGATGCCGGAGGCCGTCATGGCGCCGGCGGCCTGCATCCCGGCCGGGCCTCGCTGCTGGAACAGGAAGCCGTAGACGGGATGCACCCGCATCTCATCAAGGAAGTCGGCGGTGGTGAGGGGCCTGCCGTCATCACCAAGCAAGGGTTTGCCCTGACCGTCGAGCGGTTCGAGCACGTCCTTGCCGTCCTTGTCGGTCCCCAGGCGGAAGCAGCCGCCCAGCTGCCCCTTGAAGATGTCGAAGAACGTCCCCCGGCGATCACCACCGGTGCGGCCCTCGGCCTGGGAGAAGGCGCGCTCCAGCAGGCGGTCCTTGCGGAGCTGGAGCACCTGCTGTTTGGCCTCATCGCGCTCGGCAGCGACGGCGGCCACCTTCTGGGCGGAGGCCTCCTCCATCTGGCGTTCGCGCAGCTCCATTCGCTCCTCGAGCACCTGCTTCTGACGCTCGGCTTCCTGGAGGCGGGAGTATTCCTCGGGGTTGATCTCGGAGAAGCGGTTCAGCTGCTGGCGGAGCGTGCGGATCTCCTTCTCGAGCTGGTTGTTCTTGCGGCGTTCGGCCTTGAGCGGATCGGAGGAGCGGCTGTCGTCGCCGCCGGGATCAGCAGCAGCGGCGGCTGCCGTTGCCGGCGGAGCTGCCGATTCGCTTGGGGTGGTGTCCCCCTGGGGATCAGCACCCCCATCGGCGCTCGGGCCGGTGGCGGCGTAACTGTCGTCAGCGCCCTGGCCAGTCGATGCGGCAGCAGTGCTGGTGGTGGAAGGAGGAGTGGAGGTGGCAGTGGCCATGACCCATCGCGGCTGTCGTGGATGAGCACCCCATCCGGGCTGTGCTCACCGCCTATTGCCATGGATCAATGGTGCTCCCCAGCAAAGTTCCATCTGCAGCACCCTCAAGTTGGCCGGGGATGCTGCCAATGGATACAGATGCCTCTGGGCAAAGTTCCGCAGCAGCCGGAGCAATGGAGCCGATGCTGCGGAACGATGATCGATCAGTTGCAGTTCGATGGATTGGCGTAGGTGAACGACTGATAGCGGTTGAAAGTGGTGCGCACATCAACACAGCTACCGCCGCGTTTCCAGAAGGAATCTTCGCCGTTCTCCCGCGAACTACTGCGGATGTAGGTGTAACCCGAGCCGGTGAGGCGGCTCTCCACCAAGCCAGGATCACTGTTGATCAGATTCTGAAATTCCGCCACCGGTTGCCCCACAACAGCCCCCGAGACATTCGCAGGTTTGCCTCCGCTCAGCAAGGCGCCGATCAAAGCCCCCACCGCAGCGCCTGCCAGCGACGATCCTGTGGCGGTGCTGGGGTGGTCGTCGAATTGGGCATTGGGATTGGTCACCTCATCGGTCTTGACCGACAGCCTGGTGGTGCTGCTGCCGTCATTCCAGGTGAACACCCCTTTGCTGCCCTGGTCCTCGAACAGAATATTCTGCTCAATTCCGGAGACAGTTTCTACATGCAACTGCTGACGGCTTGGCCCCGAAAAGCGGAAGTGATTGCCGTTTTCAAGATCAACAACAAAGACCGTTGTTGGACCATTCTGCTTTTGCTTCACCGTGCAGTAGCCGTTGAAAGCTTCATAACCATTCTGCTTCAGTGAGCAACGGCCATTGGCGCGTGCCACGGTATCTGCCAGAGAGGCGGAAGCGAGGACGCCCTGAAGCATCAGCGCGGTGGGAAGCAGATACAAATTGCGTTTGAATGACATTGGCGCAGTTGTGGATCAAAACCATGATGTCATCTGCCTGTTTGCAGGCCAACAGGGTCTGTTTGGATCCCAACAAACTCTTCAGCCCGGCCAGCGCCAGGCGGCTCGCTCCAGCACCGTCTGGCCAGGCAGCACCGTGGCCCCCTGCTGGCGCTCCAGCCGCAGCGTGCGGCATCCCTCACTCTCCTCCAGGGCGCCGATCAAAGCCTCGGCGTGAGCAATCACCCACACATGGGTGCGCTCGGCCACGCCCGTGATCAACCGGGCAAGAGGGGCCAGAAGATCCGGATGGAGGCTGTTCTCCGGTTCGTTGAGCACCAGGAGCGGCGGCAGGCGGGGGCTGAACAGGGCAGCCATCTGCAGCAGATAGCGCAGGGTGCCATCGGAGAATTCGCTCGCCTGGAGTGGCCGCAACAACCCAGGCTGGCTGAGCTGGAGGCGAAAGTGCGGCTCAGCGGTGTCCACGCTCAACCGGCAGCCCGGGAACGCGTCATCGACGGCGGCCTGCAGCCCAACGCCATCGCCGATCTCAAGGATCGTCTGCACCGCCGCTGCCAGATCGCCACCATCGGCCGCCAGGCAAGGGGTGCGAGTTGCCAGTCGCGTAAGGCGGGCCGGAGCGTCGCGGTCGGTGCGGAAGTTGTCGTAGAAGCGCCAGCTCAGGATCGTGCGCCGCAGCTGAAACACCTCCGGCGCCTCCAGCGGATCGGAGACAGCGGTGAACAGGCTCTCGTGGGGGGAGAGCTCCAGCGCCAGCGGCTGAGGGCGGTTCCCCTCGCCGCAGCGTTCGGCCACGGCGCCATCACGGCGCACCAACAGGCTGCGGGGATGGAAGGGCCCGCCGGCCCAGATCCACTCGCGCTTGATCTCCGGATCGAGAACGAAGGCGCTGGTCTCGTCCTCGGCCCGATAACCCAGTTCGATCGCATAGGAGAGGGTGTCGCCGGCAAAGCCCAGCCGCAGCCGCGCACCCTCCCGCTCGCGGCCGCGCGGCCCCGCCCAGAACACCGCCGGCAGCCCCCCTTCCGCCGCCAGGGCCGCCACCAGATCGCCGCGAGCGGCGGCAGCGATCAACCCGAGGGAGCGGTAGAGGTTGGTCTTGCCGCTGCCATTGGCACCGCCTACCAGCGTCAGGGCCCCCAGGGGAAGGGTGAGCTGCTGCAGGGAGCGGTAGCCGGCCACCGCCAACTGGCTGCATCCCGCTGGGATCGGCGGGGTCATGGGATGGCGTTCAGAACTTCAGCACGCTGGTGGGCCGCAGGATCCAACTGGCTTCACCGGAGTGGAGCTTGTAGCAGATCTGGCGCTCGCCACCGGTGGCTTTGGCGTTGGTGTCGCCTGAGGTGTAGAGCGGGAAGCGACGCACCAGGCAGCCTTCCACCACCTCGAACTGATCGTGCCCCTGGTAGCCCTCGGCCACGGCACCGCTCAGCTCCTGCAGATAGATCGGCGAGAGATCGGTGCCACTGGTCACGGCATAGGCCACCAGCTCGCCATAGCTACCGCTGCCCGCACCCTGCACGAACACGTAGATCTCGGGCATGCCGTTGCCGTTGAGATCTGCCACCTGGGCCCCAACAACCCGGCCATTGACCGTCTGGCGGATCGGTTTGATCGTCCTGGCGCCGGAGGTGGTGATTGTGAGCTGCTGCTGGGAGCCCTCGCCCGTGGCCTGAATACGGAAACTCACACCCTGCTGCGCGAGGGTGCGGTGGAAGGCAGCGCCGGCCCAGGCACTGCCAGGCAGAGCGGTGGCCAGGAGCAAGGCGGCGGCGGAGAGCTGCTGAAAGAAGTGATTCAAGGGGAAAAACATCAGGGGAGAGAACTTTCCTGAGCATGGCTGGGATCAGCGCTGCCTGCCCCGTGGGGGAGATGGCCTTTCTCCCAGACGTCGCCGCAAACGGCGGCTCCAGCCAAAAGCAGAGCCGAAACCAAGCAGGGGGAGTGGACCTGGAACCGATGCAATCTGCTGTACGGCGCCAACATCGCGTCGGTTGTTGTAGGTGCGTGGGCTGCCAAAAACATCAGTACTGATTACGCTACCGTCGATCGGATTGATAAGTTGGTTGAGTGTATCCGCATCGGGAATCACGCCAACGAGCGGACCCGAAGGATTGGGATAGGCACCATTGGGAAGATCATAATAAGTAGCGACAAGAGGATTGCTGCTCGGATCGAGCAGATAGGCACCCGACGCAGTTATCAGGTTAGGCTGACCAAAGAGAAGCCGCAAGCTTACAGCATTTTGATTGGCGACTGGCTGTACATAGGAGTATAGATCAGCAGCGAAAATACCAGCAAGAGGAGTTCCAGCTTGAGTATCATAAGCAGCTAAATATGGATAACTGATTCCGGTAAAATCTTCATTCAGGACCGAAACAGCACTCGACTGAAGACGAATCTCTCCATTGTCGAATACCTGCAAAGGAGCACCATTGCATGGATACATCTGAGGGCAGAATTCTCGATTTGGAATGGTTGATTCAAATGCATCAAATTGAAGTGTAGAAGCGATAACGTTGGCAACGCCACCAGCCCAAGCCTGAATCCGAGCCGTGGCCGTACCCCCGGCAGGCCGCACAACGCTGTTAACAAGATTGAGAACTCCTTCCTTAGTGTAATCAGCAATAGAAAGCCCTTGGCCGAGAATTACTGATGAAACAACATTTGCCGTTCCTCCCAGCCAATCCACCGCGCCTGCCGTGGATGAGGTCGTAGCAAGTTCAAACTTGCTCTTAACAATATTCAGCGTAGCGTCAATACCAACAATTGCTGGAGTTTCCCAGATGAATTCAGTGCCGAAAGAAGAATTTGAAAAGGGATTGAGCTTATTCAGGACGACTCGTGTCAGGTTAACCGTTGATTCTGATTGAGCATTGATGACCGATCGTGCCATACGACCAAAAGCAACTGCATTTTTGATTGTTGAATCAACGATGGTGGCTTCCGATCCTTTGCCGACATCCAGAAATGCATTCAGTCCATCAACATTCAACCGATCAATCAGGACGTTAGAGACCTGATCAGAAATCCTCGCAAAAGAGACGGCTTCGGTCATAAGTTGATCACCACCCATTGGCGAGTATTTACGAGGGAAATTCTTGTTTATAATATTTCCATTATTGTCGATAAATACCGGGTTTCCCACCAAGCTATGGCCATTCCCTTGGATGGTGACCCCTGCCCTGTCGGTAAGTTCGGCAAGAAATCCTGATATAGGCTCAACGGGGTCCGCCCGATCAACGCTGACGTCGCTGAACAATCGAATCGAATCGGAACCAGGGGTGGCATTGGCTTGATTAATAGCCCATGCAAACGAATTTATCGTGCTTGAATCACCCCAATCACCCTTAGTGACATCGAATGTCGCTGCCGAGACGGGTACAACAGACATGGCTGTTGACACAAATAGAGCGCGAAGCACTAAGGGCGCCTTCAACATGAACATGAGCAAGCACTCATCAGAAAAGAACAGGGGAAGAAATTGACTCTGCTGACAATAACTTCGACGCAATTATAACAATTGCCATCCAGCGGATGGATCAGCAATGCAATCAGGACGCAGGTTGTCCGGAAATCGACACAGGGCTTCACTGATGTTCGCTAATTCGAAGCGCTCGGCTGACGTAAGCGTTCAGGGGGGTGAGGCAGCTCCTGGCCATCGTCGCCCTTGACAGCCCCCTGAAAAGAGCTTTGATCTCAGCACGAGATAGCCTGAGATGCCCTGTCCCCCTGCTGGTATCACCGATCGCGACTGGGAGGCGACGTTGCCAGCGGTCAAAGCCCTGGTGATGCGTCTGATGGATCAGCTGGAGGCGTTATCCGCTCGTGTCGCCCAGCTGGAGGAGCAAAAGGGCCGCAGCTCCAGAAACTCCTCCAAGCCGCCATCGAGCGATGGCGCTGGTTTCAAGCCCCCAGGCAAGGAGAAGAGCAAGAGCACAGGCCGCAAGCGCGGCGGCCAAGAGGGGCATCCTGGCGCCAGCCGCAACCTTCTCCCCTCGGAGCAGTGCGCGGAAGTCATTCCCCATGTGCCCACCACCTGCCGCGGTTGCGGTGAGGCACTCAGCGGTGTGGATCCAGATCCGCATCGCCATCAGGTGGTTGACATTCCAAAGATCGAGCCGTTTGTGATTGAGCATCAGCTGCATCGGTTGATCTGCCCCCACTGCCACACGACAACCTGCGCTGCGTTGCCGGCGGGAGTGGAGAGTGGGGGTTTTGGCCCCCAGCTCAGTGCATTGGTGGGGCTTTTGGGCGGTGGCTACCACCTCAGCCATCGCAAGGTGCGGAGCCTGTTGGATCAGGTGCTCGGCGTTGAGATCAGCACCGGCGCCATCAACACCATCCGCTGTCGCCTCAGCGAAAGTCTGGCGACGCTGGTGGAAGAGGCCGCGACATCGATCCGCCATGAGAAGGTGGCGCACATGGATGAAACCGGTGGACCGATCGGCAACGCCGACGGCAACAACCCCGAGCGGAAGCGGGGCTGGTTATGGGTGATGGTCACCCCTGCGCTGGCGGTGTTTCATCTTGCCCTCAGCCGCTCAGCCGAGGTGGCCAGGCACGTTTTGGGCGAGGCCTTTGACGGAATCGTGGTCACGGATCGTTATGGCGCCTACAGCTGGCTTCCTCTGCACCGTCGCCAGATTTGCTGGGCCCACATCAAACGGGATCCTGATCAGCAACAAAGCTCCTCAAGCCATGGACGCAGCAGCTCCGACAGCCTAGAGTAGTACCGACGGACTACTAGAGGACGGTCGGGTGCCCCAGAACAGAACCCAGTACCAGGAGGGGTTTTC
>Ga0315903_10008658_pt1 | contig 12468 bp, 10 predicted proteins | sample LakEriMetagenome_7_FD_203524 | JGI IMG/M metagenome (GOLD analysis project Ga0315903, IMG submission 203524) | Freshwater fungal communities from buoy surface, Lake Erie, Ohio, United States - Buoy 2 MA119 | ecosystem: Environmental > Aquatic > Freshwater > Lake | place: USA: Lake Erie, Ohio...
CTGGAAGACGCTGGTGACATCACGGATGCGATCGAGGTCTACCGCTCGATGCTGCTCGCGCTTGGGCCTTCGCCCGATGTCGCTTTTCGACTCGCTGAACTGCTCTATCAAACGGGTGATTTGTCCGCCTCCCGGGAACGCTACTATCTCGCCGTGGAGTTGGACCCGGAATACGTGGAGGCTCGAGCCAGTCTCGGCTGCGTCCTTGTCGAACTCCGACAGTGGAGCCTGGCCGAAGCAGCTTTTCGTGGCGCGCTGGAGCATCACCCAGACTATCCCGATGTCCATTTTCACCTCGCTCGGTTGCTCGATCAGTTGGAGCGGAGGGAGGAGGCGATACAGCACTGGCAGGAGTTTCTCCAGTTGGCGCCCCGCAGTCCTTGGGCCGATGAAGCCCGTGAGCGGTTGGGACTGGGGCCACTGCTTTTCGAAGCGGATGAAGTTGAGAACTGAGCAAACTGCCCGCCCGCTCCCGGTTCCCGGACCGCTGGAAAAGAGAGTCGATACCGGCCAAATGGAAGAGTCTGGCGTGAGCGGATGAGCGGCTCGCCGGGGACTCATAGGCCCCACAGGCCCCAGAGGCCCTGAGCGTGGAGCAACTCGCTCAGTTTCCCTTGGCCCTCGATCGGGGCGTTAAACAGTGACTTCGATGGCATGGCTCTGGTCGAGTGCCGGGATGACACCGGAATGTTCCAGCCGGTTGGCTTCTTCCTGGATGGCAACAAATCCGTCTCGAAGGTCACTTAGAACCTTAATCGCTGGCGGGTAGTCTTTTTTCACCAGGCAATCCATGGCGAAGCTCAGCAAGCGGCCGATGTTGGTAGCCACTTCGCTTTCTTCCATTTTCAGACCGGCAAAGATTCCAAAGAGCATTTTTTGCGCGTCGAACTGGGCATTGATCGCGGCTTGGGAATTTCCTGCCGCGAGGGCTGCACCAGCGGTTTCCAAATGAAGAATTGCCCGGTCGTAGAGCGCGATGAGCATTTCTACCCGGGTCAATCCGCCCAGAACTGCCTGCCGCCGATATTGCTCCGTGCCGTACATCGAACTCCTCCTGCTCCTCGAAACCGAGCTGGGGCAAATTTCGGGTCGTCCAGTCCCCTGCCCGCTTTAGTTATCGTGGCAACCTCGCAAGGCTGAACCGAACACGACCGATTTTTCTGCCTTTCCGCCGAGTTAAGGTTCCGCCGGGAGCAGATTAATTTCTTCGGGAGTTGTTGAGATTGCTCAGGCCGGTGAGTTGCCCGGAAATGAAACTGCCCGTTTGCTGCAGGTCGCTGAGTAACCGCTCGAGGTTGGCGAATTGAGCGACGAGACTGGCGCGCTTGGCCTCGGCTACCTCATTGACCCGCTTGATTGAAGCGTCAAAGGCGTCAATCTGGCTTTGGAACGACTCGTTGCCATTCTTGACCTGGCCTTTGACCGGGTCGAGTACCTTCGTCAGGTATTGCTCCAGGTCGGCGGTGACTCCTCGAGTAACCGTCAGGTTCGCTTCCACCCCGGCAGTTACCTGTGCGGCGGTCAATGTCACCCGCACCTGCAGGTCGGCCGTGTTGACATTGTTGGCATCACCCATCAGCAGCCGGCCAGTGCCTTTGGCAGTCTCAATTTGTCCATTGACCATGAATCGACCGACCACATCCGCACCGACATCCGATTCGCTGCCACTGAAGCCGAGCACCGTCAGGGCTGTCCCCCCCAGTTCCTCGATTTTGGAGTTCGAACCGTAAGCTTGTGAAGTGAGTCGCAGTTGGCCTCCTTCGATGCTGGCCGTCACCTTTCGGCTGCCCAGGCTGGTCGCGGAGTTGATCACCGATTCCAGTTGGGTCGCCAGTTGGGCTGGGGTGTACGTCCCGGCCGTCAGCGAGAGTGTCCCGCTCTCCTTTCCGTCAAGCTTGAAGCTGAAGGTGTTCTGTCCCGGGGCAATCACGATTGTTCCGCCGAGCCCGCTGCTGCTGATCGTCGCCTGTTCGGCTGCCTGGGTGATATCAACTTGATAAGGAGTCGTGCTGGACTTGGTTCGGGAACTGCCCAGAAGGAACTCGACTCCTGCGGCGGTGGATTCAGCGGATAGTCCAAAGAGCCTTTGGACATCCCGGGCGCTAACCCCGCTGAGTTCCCCGGACAAGGCCTTGCGGAGTTTGCTTTCGTCAAAGGTCAGTGTGCCGTTCGAGGAAACGCCGACGCCGACGCGGGACAAGCGGTTGATCGCCGTCTCCAGCCCCGGAACTGAGCCGATCGCAATGGAGCGAAGCTGGTTCTGGATCTCCGAGACCGAGCGATTGCCGAGCAGCGGTCCGGCTTTTTGCGACTGGACAATGAACTGGGACTGTTCGGAAATGTACTGGATGACTCCGTTGAATTCTTTGACGAAGTCTCCGACCGCGGTCACGACGCCCTCATTGTCCGCACCGACCGAGACAGTCACTTCCTTGCTGGCGTCAGCTTTGAGCAGGTTCAGGGAAACGCCGTCGACCAAATCATCGATCCGGTTGGTCTCGTAGACTGAGGTGATGGCTCCTGCTCCGGAGCCGATGGTGATGGAAGCGTTTCCCGCAGCCTGGACGACGGCTCCAGTAAAATCCGGTTGAACGGCGCCGCCCGAGGAGGCTGCCAGATTATTGGTAATGCTGATGGTGTTCGACTCGCCGGTATACTTTGACGAGAGCAGAACTTTGAATTGACCACTCGCCTGGTCTTTGACCAAGGCGGCCGTGACATCTTTGGCTTGTGCATTGATCGCTGTCACCAATCCACTGGCCGTATTGTTGCTGGCGTCGATGGTGATGGTGGTGGACTCGCGGTTGCCGACGCGAATGTCGAGAGTCCCTTGAGTGATCGTGCTGGTCGCAGCAGCGAAACCGGACGAAGCCCGCTTTTCAGCCGCTGCCAAGGCGTTGACTTTGAGCGAGAAGGAGCCGACTTGCGCTCCACTTCCGGCTGCGGCCGAGACGATCGACTCATCGCTGACTGATGCGGTTCGGGCATCGAAAACCGAACTGGTGACCCGATTCAGGCGGCTGAGACTTGACCGCAAGCTGAGCAAGCGGGCTTCGACTCCCTTGAAAGAAGTCTGACGGTTGACGACCTGCTGCTTCTGCTCATTCAGGCGATTGACCTGGTTGGCCTGCAGTTTGACCATGCTGTCGATGATCGAACTGGTGTTGAGCCCCGAAATCAGGCCGTCAATTGAAAAACTCATGGCAGGTTTCCTGAAATGGAAAAAACGCGGAGAGGCAAAGGTGCCTCTCCGCGCAGTCGTTGAACCGTTTATCCAGCCAAGCCAAAGCCCGGCTCAGAGAGCGGAGTCGTTTTCTCGACTATCGTCCCAACAGAGACAGGACCAGCTGCGACGACTGGTTGGCACTCGAAAGGACCGAGGCACCCGCCTGAACCAGAACCTGATTGTTGGTGAAGGCCGAAATTTCCTGGGCAAAGTCCGTGTCGCGAATGACCGACTCGGCATTGACCGTGTTTTCCAAAGTAGCCCGCAGGTTGTTGGCAGTCGATTCCAGAGTGTTGGCCTGGAACGCACCCAACTTGCCACGGAGATTGGAGATTTCGTCAATCGCAGCGTCGACAACCGCCAGGGTATCCTGGGCTTTGGAGGCCGAAGTCACGTCGATTGTGCTGAGCGAATCAAACTGGTTGCTTCCCAAGCCAACACCGAGGCCGTTGGGGTTAACCTTGTCGATTCCGATATTGACCGTCTGGTTCTGGTTCGGACCAATTTGGAAGGTCAGCGAGTTGTCAGTTACGGTCACGTTGCCTTGACCGCCTGTCACGGAGAGCGTCGGATCCGTTCCGTCTTCTGCCAGACGAATGGCGACGCCCTTCGACCCGCCGGCAGTTCCAGTCAACACGGCACCTGATCCGGTTGCTGCATTGCCGCCGATGGTTCCACCCACGTCAACGCCTGAGTCGGTGATCGCCGTGGTTCCAAATCCCGAGCTGGTTGCTCCAGCTGCGACGTTGGAAATCACGCTGACGGACGAGCTGGCGCCAAAGTCTTCGCTGTAAAGCTGCGTGGTCGTGCCATCCACTCGGGCGACGACGCCGGTCTGCCCGGTAAATTCATTGATTCGGGAGACAACGCCGGCCTGATCGAGTCCAGCATTCAGCGTGATGTTTACACCGTTGATGGTCAGCGTCTCATCCGCCGCCAACACATCGGTCTGGTCGGTGGCCGCATCGGCGATGGCGCGCTCTGCGGTCTGCGTAACGTTGACCGCATAGGTACCGGCCGAGGTGTTGGCTCCAGCCTTGAGGAAGGTCACGTCTGCATCCGAGGAGACCCCGGTCTTGCCGGCCGAACCATCCAGCAGCTTCTTGGTGCCGAACTGCGTGTTGTTGGCAATCCGGTTAATCGTGTCCAGGGCGTTGGCGATTTCAGCCTGATTGGCGGCCAAGGCGTCGTCGTCATTCACGCCGGAGTTGGCCGAATCGAGCGCCAACCCGCGCACCTTGACCAGCAAGCTGTTGATTTCGCCCAAAGCGCCTTCAGCCGTCTGCACGACCGAAACCGCCTTTTCAGTGTTGTCGATGGCGGTCCGCAATCCGGAGATTTGAGCCCGTTGCTTCTCTGAAATGACCAAAGCCGCGGGGCCATCAGCACCGCGGTTTACTTTCAAGCCCGATGACAGTCGCTCGATGGAACGGTTCAGCGAGTTCTGGGCTCGCGAAAGATTGTTCTGAGCGTTGATCGAGCCGCTGTTGTTAACTACCCCTAAAGCCATGAATGCCTCCCAATGAATAATCGATTGTCTTCAACCGCATCCATGCATTAACCAATTTCAGAATCCATCCAATCATTGGTCACTGTTTTTGCAGGTTGGGACACCCAAACGCCGACCCCGGTCGTTTAGAGTCCCAGAATGCCATTCGCTGCCGCAGCTGCTCCGGCGCTCGTTAAATAAGCACCCGATTGGACCTTGGCTCGCGCTTGATTAATGGCTGATTCGCGGTCTCCTGCCTCGCTTTTCAGACTCAGAACCAATTGAGCCAGCCGCAGCTTTTCAACCTCTGCCGCTGTTCCTGGGGACAACTCGCGTTGGGAACCGGTCGAAACCGGACCCGCAGCGGCTGCCTTGGAAACAGGCAGGTTGGGTTGCGATCCCTGTGGATTAATCTTCATGGTGTCTACTCCTGAAAGTCGTCACACGCTCGTTATCGATGGGATTTCCCCGAGCTTGCGAAAATTTTGCTCAAGCTCAAGACTTTTTTTCGACGATTCAACTTTAACGGTCAGGCAAACTCTGACGATTACATCGACTCGATCGACGACTCGTCTGCAGAAAACTGTCCGATTTCCCCCCGGTCAAAAGGTAGCCAACATGTTTCGTGTGGAATTCTGGATCGTTTCCACACTCTTCTGCTGCGGAGTGATAGCAGGGTTGGTGCTGTCATGGCCTGACAGCAAGCCACCTGTCCCCGCGGTCGAAGCGGACCCGGCAGCAGGCGATCATGCCGAGCACGCCGAACCGCCTGTAGACCAGACCAACGCCGCTCGGCTGCTCCGCTCACTTGCTTTCGAACTGGGGCTCGATGAGGAGCTGAGCCTCGAAGAAACCGAGGGCAAGCTGCTGCGGTCGGCCGACCAGTCGCTGCTGCTTGGCAACTATGGCGGAGCGCTCAAATTGATTCGCACCGTCTTGCAGGTGGAGCAGTCACATCCCGACCCGGTCGTTCTCTGTCGCCTGGGCCTGGCGGAAGAACTGCGTGGAAACTACCCGCTTGCCGAAAAGGCTTACCTGCAGGCCATCAAACGCCCGACCAGCCGTCCGATTGAGATTCTCGGCCTGACCGGATTGGCTCGAGTCTGGTTGCTGAACGACAAGCCTGCCGAGGCGATCGAACTGCTTTCGGACATTCTGTTGCAGTCGCGCCGCTTCAAAACGGACTCCGAATTTCTCGAGGGTGAAGTGTTGACCCTGCTGGCAACGGCGCAACGACAACAGGGAATTCGGGGGCAGCAGCTTTCGCCCTTCAGTCCGGACGGAGTCGACTTCGCGCCGCCGGAAATTGAACTCGAGCCAGCCATTGAGGTGTTGCAAGCCAACTCTGTTCCCCGGCCGATGCTCGCCTCTGGTCAAGAGCATGCTGCCGCCGCCCACGATTCCCATCAGGAGCCAGAGGCTCATCAAGCCGAACAGGCTGCGCCGACTTCCACTTTACGGGTGATTTCCCGCGAGTCGGATCAAGCCTCATCGATTCTGCTCTTGGCAGACCTTGAAGTGTTGCCCCTGACGCCATTACTCGAACAGCTCGCGACGACCTCAGGTCTGAAGCTGGAGTTGGATCCGGCGGCGATTCCGTTTTTGCAGGGAAGAAGCAAGGCACTGCAATTCGAGCAACTCAGTCTAGGCCTGGTCCTCGATGGGCTGCTGGGGCCGATTCATCTTGGATGGAGTCAGGACGGCGATGTGATCCGGGTCTCGGTACTCGAAGAAAGTACGGAGTCACCCAATTGGATTCATGCCGCAGGGAGAACGTGGCAGCATTTTTTGCAGCTCGTGCCCCGCGATCGCCGTCAGGCCTATGCGCACTACGAGCAAGGCAACCTGCAACTTCTCGAGCGGAATTACGACGAAGCTGCCACCAGATATCAGGCCGCTTTGCAAGTCGGAGCCCGCGATGACATGGCTGCCCGCATTCATTTGAATCAAGCCCGGATCAACGCCGCTCTGGGACGAACTGACGAAGCCATCGCCCTGCTCTTCCGCGCGATTGACACGGCCACCAATAAACATGTCGCGGCCCTCGCTTATTTCCTGATCAGTCAGTTGCAGGCACAGCAGGGTCAGTTGGAGGCTTCGCTGAACGCAGCCAGCCGAGCGATCTCGCTCTCTCAAGAGGAGCCACTGACTGCCCAGGCAGTCTTGCAGCAGACCCGGATTTATCTGCTCCAGAACAAGCCCTTTGCCGCCAATCAGGCGGTTTATCAGCGCCGGGAATTGTTTGCGGGTGGAACCGAGCGGGAAGTTGCTGCCTTGATCTCAAGTCTCTCGCGTTTACTCGGTTCCGAATTGCCTGAGGCGCGGCGAAACGAAAGCTATCGGCTCGTCTCGGTGCTGCAGGACTTTACCCCGAACAAGCCGCTCTCGACGATCGATCGATATCTTGTCGGTCGCGCGTGGCAGGCGCTCGGATTCGACGCCTTGGCCCTTTCCAGTCTCGAGGCGGCGCTGGCCCAGGCGACAGATACGTACTGGCGCGACCGGCTCCTGTTCGAGCTGGCAATCGAACACCAGCGACACAATGATTACCAACAGGCGATCAAGTGCTACGAACATCTGGCTCGGGCGGACAATCTTGAAACGGCGACCGCAGCCAAATTGCAAATCCTTGAAGCTCGGTTGGACCTGCGGCAGTTCCCCGAGGCGATCATCGTTGCCCGTGAATTGCTGGCGGCGAAACTTTCGCCGGAACAGCAGAAAAGCGTGTTGACATCGCTCGGCCTGGCCTATCGTCAAATGGGCGAACCCTACGCTGCGGCACTCTGCTTTGCAGGAATGCTGCCCCAGGAGAATCTACAGAAATGATCACCTCCCTCCGCTGCTGTTTTCATTGGGACCGGTGTGCTGCCTGGGTGCGATCGGGTGCGACAACCATTGCCGTTGGCCTGCTGCTGAACCTGCTGCTAAGCGGCGCTCTGGTTGCTCAGAATTCGCCGCCGGAGGATTCGGCTGCCCGCAACAATCAACTCGGCCAGGAACTCTTGAAGTCACTGGAGGACTTCCGCCAGCAGCAGATTCCGGTGATGCCCGATTTGCGTTTGCCAAGTGCCAGTGCCATCCCCGGGGAAAGTCCCGAGCAACAGCGTCTTCGCTCCATCCAGCAGCGACTGGAACTGATTCGCACACTGGTTCAGCAGCGGCAGGAGGCAGAGGCATCCAAAAAGCAGTCTACTTCCCGGGCAGATTCTGGCTCGCCGCCTGCCCCGAATGCGGACACGACGGCTCCCGGCAAGGAGGAGCCTAAACCCGAAGCGAAACCGGCTGCGCAGCCGCAGCCTGAGTTCCCCCTGCCAGAACTTGGGCCTGGTCCGGAAGCGACGGCCACCGAAAAGCCCGCCAGCACCCCGCCCAAGTATCTTGGCCAGACGGTCGTTCCCGCTGCTGTGGACCCGCTGGAATTGGCGAACAGCCTGTTTCAAACCGGCAACTACGAATTAGCTCTGAAGACCTATCTGGCGGTCGCGGACTCTCTCGACAAGCCTCAGGACGCACTCTGGACTGAGTATTTTATTGCCAGTTGCCGGCGGATCCTGGGTGACTTGCCCAATGCTGAGAAGGGATACCGCGGCCTGGTGGAAAGTCGTCGGCCGACTCGCCCCGTAGAAGCCGCCCGGTGGTGGCTCGATAACGTCGAGCGCAGAAAAAACATCGAAACCACAATCACTCAAATCGATTCCTACCTGCAAGCTGTTTCCAAGGAGCTGAGCCCCAATGGAAAATGACCCCCTGGTCGCGAATGCCTTGCTCGAGCAAATCGTCCGGCAGTATCGACACGTCGACAGCCAGCTCGAGCAGTTGCTGACCGATTCCGTTCGTGGCGAATGGAGTGAGGCGGCGACCAGAGAGGTGCTGCAGCACTTGACCACAATCCAGCGATTGAGTGCCGAGGCTGGTCAGGCGGCAGCCGAAACCTCCCATTCCTCGCGGCCCGCTGCGGAGTTGGAGCAGATCACCCAGCTTTTTCACGCGATGCTGGCCAAGATCGCCCGCCTGGAGAAAGCGGCGACCGAAGCCCGTGACCGCTTGCTGCCTCAGGTCAATGCGAGTGTTCGCTCGCTGCAAATGCAGCGGGCTTACGCCGGCAGTTCCCGCTGAGTTTCCACCCTCGTTCCCTTTCTGCTTCCCGTTCATCGGAGCGCGACTTTTTTCAACCACCGAGGAATAGGGGAAACACGCCCCGGTCCGCCTCGGATCCAGCAAGCTGAACAGCCACCCGCTCCTGCTGGTTGGTCATTTCCGTTACTCGCCTGCGGCGCTGCGACAGTCCAGGTGCCGAACACCGAGATAGAGAGAAAGCAAACAATGCCTGACCTTCTTCGCTTCGAAGACTATCGAAATCCGGAAGCCACCAAGCTCTCAGGTGGCTCAGTGGTTGATGAAGCCAATGCTCCGGGAGCCACGGGCGCTCCGACCTTCGCCGCAAACGCTTCGCTGGTGGATGACCCGGGTTTCATGGTTTGCTCCGCGCAAATGCACAGTTTGGCCCGGACCGCGCAGCGCGTGGCAGCCTCCTCCGCCACGGTCCTGATTACCGGGGAAAGTGGCACTGGCAAAGAAGTTCTGGCGCGGTGGATTCATCGCCATGGCAAGTGCTCCCGGCAGACTTATATTCGGGTGAACTGCGCGGCGCTTGCTGAAAGCCTGATCGAAAGTGAACTGTTCGGACATGAACGGGGCGCCTTTACAGGTGCCAATGAACAGCGAATCGGCAAGTTCGAACTCGCCATGGGCGGGACGCTGCTGCTGGATGAGATCAGCGAAATCCCGCTCCGGGTCCAGGCCAAGTTGCTGCGGGTGCTGGAAGAGCAGGAATTGGAGCGAGTCGGGGGTAATGAGACCGTAAAATTAAACGTTCGCGTTCTGGCGACCTCGAACCGGAACCTCGCGGACGAGGCGCTGGCGGGCCGCTTTCGGCTGGACTTGTTCCACCGCTTGAACATTGTGCATTTTCATTTGCCGCCACTCCGCGAACGTCCCAATGACTTGGAACTTCTCGTCCAGTATTTCTGTGCGCAGTTTCGAGGCGAGTCGCCCGCGGGCGTGGAAGGCTTCACTCCCCGGGCCCTCGAGCAATTGAGGCAGTACCCCTGGCCCGGAAACGTACGGCAGTTGCGGAACACGGTTCATCGGGCCTCCCTGCTCTCAACTGAGAAGTGGGTTCAGCAAGCTCCGCTTGACCCGCTGCCGGGAGCCGGCGGCGATTGTCTCCCCGCTGAGTTCTGCAATCTCACCTTGGCAGAAATGGAGCGGAAGATCATCGAAGCCTCACTCGTCCGCTTTCAGGGGAACAAGCGCCTCGCCGCTGAAAGTCTGGGAATCACAGCCCGAACGATCACGAACAAGCTGAACGAATACCGCGAACTCGATACCCGGGCAGCTTGACCAGCCCTCGGCCCCGATCGTTTTCCCGGGCCTGAGTTCGGCCCAGGCCGGCTGGGGGCCAATCGCTCCCGCTGGACGATTCGCCTCGGCCAGAACCGAATCCACCTTTTCTGGACCTGCCCCGCTCGGGTGGCAGCTGCTCAGCCTACCCACCTGTCTCGCCGCCGCAGTCTCTTGACCTCTCACCGCCGCTCTGGCGAAGTTGCCAGCCTTGCCTGCGAGTTTCTTCCGCGCTTGCGGCCAGGGTAAACTGGACGCGCACAGGGAAGCAGATCAGAACCAGCCCCGCCACAGCGCTTGGGCGGTCGCGATTCGACGTCGCGATTCGACGGTCACGGTCTATCCGCCGCGGAAACTTCCGACCGGCTGGGAATTTCCAAGGGCCTTCCCCGCAAGCTTGGCTGCCCAGCGGAGGGTTTGCAATCTGGCTCAACTGCCGGTAGCCGAAGGCTCTCGCCCAAGTCGCGTCGAAAAAAATTCTTTCTCGTGGAGGCAAGTTTTCCTTTCAGTGCACGATAACCAATTCGCCAAATTAGATTGAGCCAAATCGCGCCCGAATTTTCTGGAAAACTGGCGAGGCTTTGCCGCCGATTGCGCGTTACAGCTTAACACTGTTCCCGAGCCTTTACCCCGGCTGTTTGCCGGAGGTGGATCGCTTGGCGGTAAAATTTCCCCCGGAAAACCGGCTCTTTCTCTGCGCTTCAGACCGGCTCGAGTTTGCCTGGCCCGATTCCAAGTCGCCAGAGCTGCTCAGCTTGATTGGCACTGGACTTGCAACTGCCCGACTGCACGGTTCGATCCCTGCTCACAGTCTGGTGTCCAGCTTTCGATATGACTGCGGTTTCTACATCCCAAACTCCTCCCCCCGACCTGTTGCTCAGTTTACTGACCGGCATGGCTGGGGCGCCGACGGTCGACAATGCTTTCGGAACTACCGGCAAGCCCGGGGAGTTTGTCGGGCTGCTCAATCTGCTTGAAGGCGATTCCAGCTCGCCCGGCGATTCACCCCTGGTCGGGAAAAGCAAAGACGAGGCTGGGCCGGAAGGATTAGGGCAACTCAATTCGTTGCTGGTCGCCTCATTTGCCTCGGCAAGTCTGACGCTACCAACCAGGGGAGCGCAATCAGCCGGGGAACCTTCGCCCCTCGGCTCGGGTGTGGGAGGGGCCTCGGGAGTCGGAGGCTCAATGAATGGTCAAAAGAATCAGGCCGCAGCAATACCCGGCTTGCCATTGAATCCAGGTCAACTGGCCGGCCCGCAGCCAGAGCCCGCCCAGATCAGCGGGGCTAACTTGGTCGCGAGTACCGCCGGTCAAGATTCCGATCGGTCCGGGAAAGCGGAATCGAAATTCGGTCGCCTCGATTCCTCGCTCGGTTCGGCAGCTGAAAAATTCCCTGATACCAACGCGCAGCTGACCAGAGCCGAAGCTGTTGTTGCTGAGACGGCGCTTTTCCCGACTGAGCAAAATCCAAGCGCCGCGCAACTAGCCGAGGCGAATTCGCCGCTGGCATCCCTGCAGCCGAAATCTTCTGGTTCCGCTGACGGCGGCGGGCGAACGGAAACGGCCCGGGAAACACGCGGCCGCAGTTCCTCCAGCGAAAGTGCTTCGCAGTGGGATGGAAACGGGATGGGGACAGCATCTGCCCAGACTACGGTCGCAGTCACCGCGGCCTCCGCAGCGAACTTGAATGCGGATGACACCGCTCACCGCGCACTCTCTGAAAGTTCGGATCCGATTGAAGCCGAGTCCGTTCATCGTCGCGGCGACCAGCCTGCTGCCGAGAACATGTCCCTGCTCTATCGGGAACCAGCCGAGCTCAACTCGCTGCAAGCCAGTTTCGAATCACATCTTGAGCAGGTTGCCGAGAGCTTCCCGCTGGAGAGTGTTGCCGCTCAGATTGCCAACGCAGTCGAGCCGGACGCAGGTTGGATCACCGTTGAGATTCAGCCTCCCGATTTGGGCAAACTCGAAATCATGGTCAGCAAGCAAGGCGACGACTATCTCGCCCGGATTGTGGCCCACGAGTCGGCGACTGGCGACGCACTGAGCTTGCAACGCGAACAGTTAATCGATGCTCTGGGGCAGCATGGATTGGAGCTCAAGGAAGTTCAAATCACCTCCGACACCGGTTCCGGAGGCAACTCCAGCCCGGAAGGTTCCCGCTCGAATACCAGTGAGCAGCAGGGGCAAGAGACGCCGAGCCAACGGGATGATCGTCCAGGCCGGGGTTCTCGAGTCAGTCTGCCCCCGCCGGGCGCGCAATCCGAGTTTCACAGTCCCGCTTCAAGTGGAGCTGGCAACAGACAAGTCAATCTTCTGGTTTAGCGACCAAATCACCAAACTCACCTCA
>Ga0315903_10008661_pt1 | contig 12468 bp, 8 predicted proteins | sample LakEriMetagenome_7_FD_203524 | JGI IMG/M metagenome (GOLD analysis project Ga0315903, IMG submission 203524) | Freshwater fungal communities from buoy surface, Lake Erie, Ohio, United States - Buoy 2 MA119 | ecosystem: Environmental > Aquatic > Freshwater > Lake | place: USA: Lake Erie, Ohio...
GTTTCCCCGGGGGACCCACTGGCCCATTCGGGCGGTCCAGTTCGAACTGGCTGGTCAATCCACGTACCTCGGGCTGGTCTACCACCACCTGGTGACCGATGCCCGTGGCGTGTCGCTGGTGCTGCGTGACCTGCTGCACCGACTGGCGGGGCTCGACCCACGGCCGGTGTCACTCGATCTCACCTACCCGCAGCCCGAAGATCTGACAGACGACAACGCCGTCCAACACTGGGGCGAGACGCTGACCGGACTGGGCCGCAGCCTGGCCGATGTCTTCGCCTTGCGGAAGTTCCGTCGACCACGCCCGTTCCAGTCCGGACCACGACGAATCTGCAGTGGCATCCATGAGACTTCGGCGCGCCTGGCGCGGGTCCAGGGCTTTGCCAAGGCACTGGGGGCAACCCTGGGCGATCTGGTTCTGGCCGCGCTGTTCGAAGGGTTGACCCTGTCGCTGGCGAAGAAGTCGAAAGAGCGGCTTCCCCTGGCGCTGTGCATGCCGGTCGACCTGCGGCAGCGGGCCTCCGACGACTGTAGCCAGGTGTTGGGACAAATGTTGGGTTCGCTCACCGTGCGGGATGTCGGGAGCCCCGAGGAACCGTTCTCGCAGCGGGTGGCCCGCATCACGGGTGAGACCCGGATTCTCAAAGCGGGAGATCAGGCCGCCCACTACGCCCTGAAGATGCGGTTCATGTCGCGGCTGTGGGATCTCGCTCCCGACTGGATCAACCGGGTGACCGGACCGGCGTTGATTCCTCTGGCCGGCTGCCTGTCGAACATCAATTTCACCGAGACCTTCGGGACCGAGTACGAGCAAGGTCTGATTGATGGCTACTACCGGTTCTCGGGAACCGGACCGCTGGTGCCGTTGATGATCAGCATGACCACGTTGCCCGGGTTGCTGAGCCTGACCACATCGCATCACTCAGACGTCATGACGCAGACGCAGGTGCAGCGGATCATGGCCCACCTGAAACTGAGGATCCAGGGGGAACTGCCCGACCAAAGCTCCCTGTCTCTGTTCGCCGGTCTGCCTCTGGAGCCCGAGCGCGAGTCGCGCGATGTTCCTGCCATCTGGAACCGGGCCGCCTGATCTCGATCTCGACCTCGCCCTCGCAGGGCAAGAGGCCGGGGGAGGAACGCATCGACTCAATCGCGGCGTTTGGCGGAGTGACGACGGCCAACTGGTATCACCTGGTCAGTGCCCGGTGGGGGGAGACGAAGTGTCCCGCGCCCGGAGGGCGGCCTCGGCCACGGCATTGGCATATTGGCTGAGCTCGTCGGGATTGCACGGACCGGGACGCAGCCGGGTACGGGGATCTGTGATGGGGCCTGGAATTCCGGGGAGTGCCTGCACACTGAGGGTCTCGAACTCATACACCCCCGTGACGACCGGTTGATCAAAACCCCGCTGATCGAGTTCGCGCCGCAGTTCGAGGGCCGACACGGCGGCATTGACGTAGACCGCGGTGGTCACCAGCAGTGACTCGTACGCGGGGTCCTGAGCGATCGACGGTCCGGCCACATCGCGCAGGGCATGGGCCGATCCCCGAATCGCAATCTGGATCTGGTCGACCAGGGTTCGCAGGGCGAAGGTGTAGGCAATGTCCGAGAAGTTGCGGGGCGAGAGATAGGTGGCGACGGCCGCCTGCACCGCTCCGCACTTGGAATGGCCCAGCACCACCACCACCTTCAGGCTCTCGCCCAGGTGACGGGCCGCATAGTGCAGTGATCCCAGGCAGGCGGTCCCCAGCACATTCCCCGCGACACGCAGCACGAACAGATCATTGAGCCACTGGTCGAACACCAGTTCGGTCGGCACCCGCGCGTCGGAACAGCCCAGCACCAGCGCGAAGGGGGCCTGGTTCAACACGGCTCCCTGAAACAGCGGCAACCCCAGTGACACCGGGCACAAGGGCAGCACCAGCGGGTCACCCGTTCCCTCGCCGAGAGTCCGTTGCTGGATCGCCTGCACCATGTCGGCAAACTGCTGGTTACCCCGCAGCAGACGCTGGATGGCACTGTCCGCATCCGGGATCTCCCGCGGCACAATGGGGGCGAACGGGTCGTAACGGTAAATCACATCCATGGCGGGGGGGTGGCTGGATTCAGGGGAGAGGGACAGTGGGGGAAAGAGATGATCACACGCTGGGGGCGGCCCGCCGGCGTTCGGCCGACAGGGCCAATTGCGCCGCATCGCGGGTGATGGTCAGGCAATACGATTCGAGATCGAGGCAGTTGGGATGGGTTCCAAAGGGGTCTTCGATTTCGACACTCGCCTCTTCGAGTCCCAGCATGCCCAGGGAAACTGTGGCCATAATCAGCGGAGACCACCAGCCAAACCGGGGACAAATCAACAGCGGCAGCGTTCCCAGGTAGACGAAGATCAGTTGCTTGATCATCGCGACGTAAGCAAATGGCAGAGGAGTCTTCTGGATCTTCTCGCAGCCCCCCTGGGCGTCCACCATCTGCCCCAGCACGCTCTCGAGATGTCGCACCAACTGCGGATTGAGGACGCCGAGCCGGGCTTCCCGGGCGATCCATGTCGAGATGGCGGCGGCGATGGCCGTGGGAGGGTTGCCGAACCGCTCGGCCTCGGCCCGCACCGCGGGAGACAGATAGAGCTCGGTTTCCTCGGTGTCCCGGTAGCCCCGCAGATTCCGCCGCACGCAGATGGCATAGCCGGCCACCAGCCCGGCCAGTTCCTCACCGCGGGAGGAATACTCGGCCCCTGTCCGGACCAGGTTCCGGCTGCAATTGATCAGTTGCCCCCACAACGACCGCCCTTCCCAGTACCGGGCATTGGAGGCGTTCATGCGGAAGACAATCAGGAAGCCAATCAGCGAGCCCAGCACACTATGGGCCAGCGGATCAAACCCCTGGAAAAACTTGGCGTCCACCAGCCGTTCGTACAGACCGAGCTCGTAGACCGCCTCCAGCAGCAAACAGAACGCGGTGGCAATGGCGATTCTCGGCAAGGCGAGCGGCAGGGCCGTCCCGCGCCATGAGAAAGTATTCCGCCACCAACTGAAACGATTGTATTCAATCATCGCATCGGCCTCTGGTACGAAATTCGGCCGACACACTCACCAGCCTGTGGACCCCGCCACCCCCCCCGGACCAACACCTCACGGCCCCTCATAGGTGACCGGAGTGAGCTTGCCTTCGAGCGTCAGATCATAGACACCGGTCGATCCCGCGGTGTCTTTCAGCGCCCGCGGATCGACCACGACCAGCCCGCCCCCACGCCGGGCGACACAGTCGGGATGCGACAGTCCCGAGCCCTCAACAAGTTTCGCCGACTTGCCATCGGGCGTGATCTTCCAGATCGCTTTGCCATACCCATCGGCCACGTAGGCATTCCCCTGATCATCGAGGGCGATTGATTGCGGAAACTCAAACGGGCGGCCCGAGACCACGGTCGAAACCTTGTTGTCAGCTCCGATCTTCACCACCTGGCGGTCTTTCCCGTGGGTGACCACCCAGATCTCTCCCTTGGCATCCACTGCCACACCCCGGGGAGCGTTGACCTGGGCAATCTCCGTCGGATCTCCCCCCGCCTCCGGAATCCGCAGAACCCGGCCAGGAAATTCCAGGTCGGTCACAACCACATTCCCCGCCGAATCAAACGCGATGGCGGTGGCGATTCCCACGCCCCCCTTGGTCAACGGCTCGGGCTGCCCCTGGGCGTTGAAGCGATAGACCTCTCGCGTCGACGAGTCGCCCGCGTACAGCCGTCCCTGGGCATCCACCGCCAGACAGCGAACGGCATTCAGCGGGGTGCGGAATTTCTTCGACGCCTGGAAGACCAAAGACAACTTCCCCTCGGCAATCTTCCAGACTCCGGGCAGATTGCGGTCAGCGAGAAACACCGTTCCCTGGGGGTCGGCGGTCACTCCCAGGGGGTACTCGGGGCCAGCGGCCAACACCCCCTGGACTGGGCCCCAAATCGACAGCAACAGCACCACGCACTGGACAAACTTGCTCATGGGGTTTCCGACAAACAGAGACGACACCACCCAACCTGCTTCTCTTACGCCGGAATTGAACCAGATCGCGGGAGGGGACGCAAACGGCGGGAGGGGGGACGTTCCCCCCAGGTCCCCAGACGGGTCTCCCTCCCCACACAGCTCAGGCGGGCTCCGCCGGGGCTCCCCACCGCTTCATCAGGCGATGTTCGACCCCCAACTGATCGGCAATGCGGGCCACCACGAAGTCGACCAGGTCGGGAATGGTCTGGGCCCCGTGGTAATACCCGGGCATGGCGGGCAGGACGACCGCTCCCGCCTCGGCCAGCCGACGCATGTTGTCGAGCTGGATGCTCGAAATGGGGGTCTCCCGGGGAACGACAATCAACTTCCGGCGTTCCTTCAGATGGACGTCGGCCGCCCGCTGGATGAGATTCTCGGAATGTCCCCCCGCCAGGCTCGCCAGGGTTCCCATCGAGCAGGGACAGATCACCATTCCTCGTGTCAGAAATGACCCGCTGGCGATCCCCGCCGAGAAATCGTCGAACCGGTGGTACTTCAGGCGATCCAACCGCATCGGATTGGGGAGCGGGCGAAACCCCCCGTACAGCGCGAGTTCAGCCGGGGCTTCCACCGTTTCTTCAGGAATCTGGGGGAACAACTGCCGGATCGAGAAACGACGGAGGTCGACCATCAACCCCAGTTCCGTCCCCAGGACCTGCACTCCTGAATTGCTGATGCAGAGATGGACCGACTCTCCCGCCGACAACAGCACCTGCAGCAGCCGGACGGCATAAATCGCCCCGCTGGCTCCCGTGACGGCAACCACGTAATTGGCCATGAACCGTTACTTTCGACCGATATAGAGGGTGGCCACACCGAAGGTGAGGGGGAGGTACCGCACCTCGGACGCCCCCGCCTCGCGCATCATGTCGGCCAGTTCATCTCCCTGCGGAAATTGCCCCACCGATTCGGGCAGGTAGTTGTAGGCCTGCTGGGAATTGCGGGCCAGCCATTGCCCCAGACGGGGAAGAACGTTCCGAAAGTACCACCCATAAGCACTGCGGATCAGGCGGTTGGTGGGCATCGAGAATTCGAGAATCACCACCCGGCCCCCGGGCTGACAGACCCGGAACATCTCGCGCAGTCCCCCGCGCGTGTCGCAGACGTTCCTCAGGCCAAACGCCACCGACACCAGCTGATAGTGGTCGCTGGGAAACGGCAGGGCCATCGTATCGGCCTCAACCCACTCAATCGCAGTCTGCGGGCGTTGCGCCGACTCGTTCAACCGTGCGCTTTTCTGCCGGGCGATGTCGAGCATCTGGGGGGTGAAGTCGGCCCCCGTGACGGCAATCCGCCCCCCGCCCGCCTTCCAGTACGCCAGGGCCAGGTCGCCAGTCCCCGTGCAGACATCGAGAATGGGGGAAGAGCCCTGGGGGGGAGCCTCCCGGATCGTCCGCCACCGCCAGTAGTAGTCGGTCCCCCCCGAGAGGAAGTGGTTCAGAAAGTCGTACCGCGACGAGATCTCGCCAAACATCTGGCGGACACGATCGCCCGACTTGTCGACAGGGGGAGCAGACACAGGGGCGTTCATCCCTTCAGGTTCCTCGAAAGAGCCGTCACTACCAGGCGGGTCGAGACGCCGGAGACAAACCATAGTCCCCCCAGCGGCGCGTGACGAGGTCTTGAATCTCGGCCGACATCACCAATTCGTCGGGAGTACTCCCCCCAACCACCTCGCCCGGCTCTTTGCGGGTGGCATCGAACCCCAGTGCCCGACCCATCTCCGGGACTGCCGAGCCCGCCCCGATCAGCCCCCAATCGGCAGAGACAGATTCGACCGGCACAGACTGACCTGGGCCCGACTCGGCGATCCCGATCCCGGCAGGAGCGGGATCGGGATCGTGTGAGGGCCCCTCGTAGACCACCGTGTCACGCCCTGGCAGGCAGTGCAAAGACACAGCTCTCCAAACCGCATCCGCGTCGTGCACATTCACTCCCGCGTCGACCACCACCACCAGCCGCGTCAGCAACTGCGGGGCCATCCCCCACAGCGTCGACAGCACCTGTCGGGCCTGCCCTGCACGGGTTTTGCGAATCGCCACAAACAGGGTGTTGTGCCGGGTCGCCGACCGGGGGACGCTCCAATCAACCACCTCGGGCAACAGTTTCCGCAGCAGGGGTAATCCGAGGCGAATGGCGGTCTGGTTCAGCCAGTATTCTTCGTGCGAGAACCGGCCGAAGACACAGTGGGGGACCACCGGATTCGCCCGTTGCGTCACAGCCGTCAGGTGGACCACCGGTCCGGCCGCCCGCGTGCGGTAACATCCCGTGGAACTGGCGAGGGGGCCGCTCCGTTCCAGTTCGTCATGCGGTTCGATGTGCCCTTCCAGGACCACCTCGGCCTGGGCCGGAACGTCCAACTCGATCGTGCGGCACTTGACCTGCTGCAGCGGCTGCCCGCGCCACAGCCCGGCGACCAACAGGGGATGCCACTCCGGGGGGAGCAGCGCCCCCTGGGCGACCAGACTGGGGGGCGCCCCCCCCGCCACAATCGCCAGCTCCAGCCGGGTCCCGGCACGCCGGTGCTGCCGCCAGAGGGCCAGCAGAGGATCTTGCGAAGACAGGGGGACCAGCAGCGAACGCTCGTCGCGCGCCACCACATCCAGCCGGGAGGCCAACACGCCCCCCTCGAAGGTCCGGGCCAGTACCAGGGTGTTGGTCCAGCACCCCCGCTTCTCGCGGGGCCAACTGCGGGGAAAGGGAAGGTCGGCGAGGCGGATGTCAGACCCCAGCCGCACCACCTGTTGGCAGGGGGCATTGCGGATGGTCTGCGGCTCGAATTGTGTCCAAACGTTCCCCTGGGCGACCTGCTTCAGCTTGTCGAGCCAGCCCCCGGGTCGATCGGGCTGGGTCAACGACTGGGCCCGGACCACCGCTTCTTCAAGCGAGGCGAGCCCCAGGGCCCGGCTGATCCGCCACTCGCTCCCCAGCAGGTTGGTCACGATCGGCAGCGTCGAGCCCGCGACCCGTTCGAACAGCAGCGCCGGCGAGGGGGCCATCGAACGGCAGACGCGGTCGGTGATCTCGGCGATCTCGAGATCGGGCTGGACTTCGGCCGCGATCCGGAGCAATTCGCCCCGATCCTGGAACTCACTCAGCAGTTCCGCCAGATTCTCGGTGCTCATCTGCGGTAGCCTAGTCCCCCCCTTTCCGGGGAACAAGCCGTCCCGCCGCCCAGATCAGCCTCCGGACCCGCCACGCGAGCTTCCACAGCGAACAAGAAAATGTTCGCATGAACACATTCACAGGCAGCAAAATCAAAAAACTCAACTCAATCGATACATCTTGCCGAAAAACCCATGGGACGGGCACGCCCCGTCCCTGGCTCGCTCACCGGACCTCCGGAGGCCTTACGTGATTCCCGTGGACAGGTTTCCGAACCCAGTCCCCGCGGGAGAATGGCAGCGCAGACCCGGAAAGGTGACCTCCCCATCATGCGTGCGGTGTTATGGCGTACCGGCTGGCTGGCGTGTTGGGTCACGGCAGCCCTGTGGATCTCGGGCTGGGCTTCCGTCCCAGTCCGCGGAGCCGAAGAGTCGCAGTCGTTCTTCCTCGGGGAAGATTCCGGCGCGGAGGAACTGCTCGATTCGGAGTCGGAGGGAGCCTCCGCGTCTGAGGGGGGACCGATCGACCAGGCGTTCTCACCTGAAATGCGGGCCGAGTTCGACCGGATGAAGCGCCGGCTCGACCAGCTCGAACAGGCGGACAAGAAACGGACTGAAGCGGACCAGAAGAAAAAAGCCGAAGATTCAAAAAAGAAGGACGAGGAAAAAAAGAAGAAAGAGGCCGAGACCCGCAAGGCCGAGGACTGGCAAGACCTCTCCAACGACAAGTGGAACGTGAAGCTGGGGGGCCACATCCAGATGGAGGAGATCCTCTGGCCCAGCGCCTCCGACTCGATCCAGGGCGCGTCCAATTATTTCGAATTCCGGCGTCTGCGGCTGGTGGCCGACGGGCAAGGCTACGGCGTGTACGACTTCCGGCTGCAGATGACGCTGGAACCCCCGGTCGTCTCGGAAGCCCAGCCAGGCCAACTGATTCCCGAGGTCAAAGACGCCTATTTCTCAATCAATGAGATTCCTCTCATTGGCCGGGCCCGGATCGGCAACTTCTTCGTGCCGTTCGGCCTCGAGCAGGTCACCAACGACACGATGAATGTGTTCCTCGAGCGGTCGATCCCCACGCAGGGAGTGTTCACTCCCGATCGCGAAGTGGGCATCGCGGCCTACAACTGCACCGAGGACCAGCGGGCGACCATCTCGTACGGCATCTTTCTCGACAGCATCTCGGAGTCGATCAAAGAGCGCATTGACGACAATCAGGGATATCGCATCAGCGGGCGCGGTACCTGGCTTCCCTATTACGACGAATCGTCCAACGGGCGGTACATGGTGCACACCGGGATGGGGGTCCTCTACACGCAGGATCAGGATGGGGTGATCCGCGTGCGGGCCCGCCCCGAAATCCACGAGGGACCCCGCCTGATCGACTCGGGCAATCTGGCGGCCGGTTCGGCGGTCGTGGGGAACCTCGAAGGGGCCATCGTCTGGGGACAATTCACTCTGCAAAGCGAGGCGTACCTGGCCCAGGTCAACCGTTTCAACGGTCCCAACAACATGCTGCATGGGGCCTATCTCCACGGCAGCTGGTTCCTGACGGGAGAAAACCGGGTCTACGAACGCTTCGGCCAGCACGGGGCGCAGTTTGGCCGTCCGATGGTCTACACCAACGTCTTCGCCACCTCGGGCGGCCTGGGACTGGGAGCCTGGGAACTCAAGTCGCGCATCTCGTACCTGAATCTCAACGACGTCAACAAGGGAGTGCTGACCGACTACACCGTCGGCTGCAACTGGTACTGGAGCGAACGGGTCCGCATCATGTGTGACTGGATCCATCCCATCACCACCGCCAGCACGGTGTTCGGGGCCACCACCTCGAACATTCTCGGCCTGCGGTTCGATTTCAACTGGTAAGCGCGGGGGCTGTCTTGCCTGGTCCCGGCTCTCTTTTCCTGCACGCCGTTTCACGACGAGGTCTCACAATGGATCTGCGCCGTCTTGTTTGGATGTTTTCCGCGGCCCTGCTGCTGGTTGGACTGGGGTGGGCCCCCACGTCGGCGTTCACCCGCTGCTGCCAACTCTGCGGCACTCCCTCCTGCAGGAAGGTCTGCCGCCTGGTCTGCGAAGAGAAGAAGGTCTCGGTCACCTGCTGGGGGGTCGAAGACGAAGAGTTCTGTGTGCCGGGGCGTGGAGTGAAGGTCTGCACGCACTGCGAAGAGGTCTGCGAGTGCCAGGACGAACCAGGAGAGGTGCAGTCGCGCCCCAAGCTGTGGTCGTGGCGCGAATGGCAGCCATGCGGCGACCCCGAAATCCGCACCAAGCGGAAGCTGATGCGCAAGACCATTGTCAAGAAAGTGCCATCCTATAAATGGGTTGTTCAGGATCTGTGTGAAGAGTGCCGAAACGCTCCCCCCACCGATCTTCCCCCGGCCCCCGCGGCGGATGCCAAAGAGCCCCGGTCTGCGGAACCCAAAGCGAAAGAATCGAAACCGGCCGCGTCAAAACCCACGGGGGAGCTGAAGCAACCAGCCGACACGCGGGGGAAGTCCGCCGTGGGCACGCCGCGGGGCCAGCGCTGAGCCACCCCGGCTGGCCCGGGCCGGGCCGGCGGAGAGGTGCCGGGCGATCCGGTCTCCGGATCAATACGGGGGAGGCGTTGCCGCGGCATCGGCCTCAGCGCGGCGGCGCTGGCGGGCATCGACGAGCCGCTGGATCACGTCGAAGAAAATCGGCGTCAGGAAGATCCCGAACAGGGTGACCCCCAGCATCCCGGCGAACACCGCCATCCCCAGAGTGCGGCGCATCTCGGCCCCGGCCCCCTGTCCCACGACCAGCGGCACCACCCCCAGAATAAATGCCAGCGAGGTCATGATGATGGGGCGCAGTCTCAACCGGCACGCCTCGAGTGTGGCGTCCCGCGTGGGAACCCCCAACTCGCGCCGGGCCCGGGCGAACTCGACGATGAGAATCGCGTTCTTGCACGCCAACCCCACCAACACGACGAACCCCACCTGCGTGAAGATGTTGAGATCGTGTCCCGCCCAGCGGATCCCCACCAGCGAACACAGCAGGCACATCGGCACCACCAGAATCACCGCCAGCGGCAGCGACCAGCTTTCGTACTGGGCGGCCAGCACCAGAAACACCAGCACCACCGCCAGCAGAAACGCCTGGGTGGCGGTACTGCCCGCCGCCAGCTGAAACAACGCCAACTCGGTCCATTCCGAGCGCATCGACTGCAGCTGGTGCTGATCGGCCAGTTCGGCCAGACGGCTGATCGCCCGGCCGGAACTGACTCCCGGGGCGGCGTCGGCCTGGATCGCGGCTGAGGGATAGAGGTTGTAACGCAGCAGCATCACCGGGCCATTCACCTCCTTGACCGACAGCACCGCCCCCAGGGGGACCATTCCCCCCTCGCGGTTCCGCAGCCGCAGGCGCCGCATATCTTCAATCTGCATCCGGAACCGGGCGTCGGCCTGCACGTTCACCTGCCAGGTCCGGCCGAACCGGTTGAAGTCGTTGATGTAGAGCGAGCCAAAGCAGATCTGCAGCGTCGAGAAGACATCGCTCATCGAGACCCCCAGCGTCTTCACCGCCGTCCGGTCGATCGACAGCGAGAGCCAGGTGGTGTCGGCCCGGAAACTGGTGAAGGCGTCGACCAGTTCGGTCGAGGCGGCGGCGTCGGAGACAATCGCCTGACTGGTCTGCTGCAGTGTGGGCAGCCCCCAGTTCCCCCGATCTTCAACAATCAGCCGGATCCCCCCCGCGGTCCCCAGGCCGTCGATGGGGGGAGCCCCCAGCACGTTCACCACCGCCTCGGACCGCTGCGACTGGAACCGCTCCCGCAGATCGGCGGCGATTTTCTCTGCGGTCAGCCGCTGGGGAATCCGCTGGCCAAACTCGTCCAGCATCACATAGAGGGTGCCGAAGTTCGACGCATTGGCCGTCAGCAACACCGAGTTCCCCCCCACGGCGAGGGTGTGGCGGACCCCGGGGACCTCGGCGGCGATCCGTTCCAGATCGCGCATCACCCGGGCCGAGCGGTCGACCGCGGCCGAGTCGGGCAAGCGCACATCGACCAGCAGGTAGCCCTTGTCTTGCTGGGGAATGAACCCGGCGGGGCTGCTGACGAACAGGTGCCGGGTGTAGAGCACGAGCCCGAAATACAACAGCAGCACCACCCACGAGCAGCGCAGCAATCCGCGAACAATCCAGACGTAACCCTCCGTCAGCCGTTCAAATCCGCGGTTGAATGCCGCGAAGGCGTGGGCCAGCAAGCCGTCGAGTCGTCCCGCCAGCAACCACCCCACCAGTCCGCTGGCCGCCGCCAGACCCCACCGCCAGGTGACGGGAACCGCGTCGCCTTCTCCCAGCCAGCCGGAGATCTGGGGGGCCAGCCACGGCCAGACGACTTGCCAGCCGGCGAAGGCCACCAGAGCGGCCAGCAGTGGCCGGGGAAGCACGCGCGAGCGCCCCGCGTGCACACTGCCCGCCTGCTGCGGCTCGAGCAGCAGGACCGCCAGTGCCGGACTGAGAGTCAGCGAGTTGAAGGCCGAGATGACGGTTGAAATCGCGATGGTCAACGCAAACTGCCGGAAGAACTCGCCCACGATCCCCGAGATGAACGCACAGGGGACGAACACCGCCGACAGGACCAGTCCCACCGCCACGACGGGTCCCGCCACCTCGGCCATCGCGTCGAGGGCGGCATGGCGCGGGGACTTCCCTTCAGCCATATGCCGTTCAATGGCCTCGACCACCACGATGGCGTCGTCGACCACGATGCCAATCGCCAGCACCAGCCCGAACAGGGTGAGGGTGTTGAGGCTGAACCCGGCCGCCACCATCGCGGCGAAGGTTCCCACGATGGCGACGGGAACGGCGATCAGGGGAATGACGGCCGCCCGCCACCCCTGCAGGAAGACCAGCACCACGAGAGCCACCAGCACCACCGCGTCGCGCAGCGAGAAAAACACCTCGTTGACCGACTCCTGGATGAAGGGGGTCGTGTCGTAGACGATCGCGTAGTCGATGCCCGTGGGAAACCGTTCCTTCAGCTCGTCCATCCGCTGGCGGACATCGCGGGCAGTCTCAAGGGCGTTGGTTCCCGGCAGTTGATAAATCGACAGGGCGACCGTGGGCTGGCCGTCGAGCGTGCAGACCTGGTCGTAGGCCAGCGCCCCCAGCTCGATCCGGGCGACATCCCGCAGCCGCACGAGGCGTCCCCCGGCATCCGACCGCACGATCATGTCGCCGAACTGCTCCTGGTCGCTGAGACGGCCGAGGGTGTTCATCGTGTACTGGAAAACCTGGCCGCTGGAGACCGGAGGTTGGCCAATCTGGCCGGCGGCCACCTGGGCGTTCTGTTGTTCGATCGCCTG
>Ga0315903_10008662_pt1 | contig 12467 bp, 31 predicted proteins | sample LakEriMetagenome_7_FD_203524 | JGI IMG/M metagenome (GOLD analysis project Ga0315903, IMG submission 203524) | Freshwater fungal communities from buoy surface, Lake Erie, Ohio, United States - Buoy 2 MA119 | ecosystem: Environmental > Aquatic > Freshwater > Lake | place: USA: Lake Erie, Ohio...
TAGCTGCCTTTCTTAGCTGAATCAAAAGTCTCCGAATATTTTGCCGTCTTTTAATACGACAAATTTTGCTGAGTAAATAGGACCTTCATCTGTGAAGAAATACCCAGCGAGGTACGGATTGTACCTAATTAACTTTAGAGAGTCAAGATTGATGTCGGATATTTCTTCTCGCTGGCCACAAACGTATGCATGTACGTTTTTACGTCTTTCCATTAAAACTCTTTGGCGAGATTTTTCTCTTACCAAAAAAGTGACATTAGAAAGATGGACTTCGTCAGCATATCCAATTACACGACCTGACCAAAGGCTCCAGCAGTTTTTATGGAGATTCTTGTAGACTCTGATCTGGGACATATTTCATAACCCCATTTTTATCTAATGAAAAAATTCCATTTTCTATTAGTTGTTTTACTACCTTCTTTTCGTGCCGTTCGACTTCTTGAGGGTCTACGCCATCGAACAATTTCTTTATTGCCGCCTCTATTTGAATCTTCCTATTCATTTTAAAAATCCTCACTAAAATATGGAACAAAACCTCGTTGATAACATCCCGGAATTGGAATCATCCCACTTGAGCCATGAACGTCACAGCCCAATTTTACGATATCATTATATCGACTACCGACTTCTTTGCTAGGGTAAATCAGGTGAAATCCACCTTTCGTGATAAGAGTTTTCCCAGTTGAGAATGGAATGTTCTTAAGTTTTTCATGAATGTCCGCAACATCAGCATTATCAAAATCAAAATCGATAAAATGTTTTGTTCCCACGGACTGATGAATCATCCGCATTGAAAAATCCGCAGGGTTAATCAAATCATTTGGTGATGTAATTAACCGATTTGTAAGCTCAAGGCAAGTTTTTTTCGCCGCTTCCGATAAAGATCTTGGGTTGATTGTGATATATGGAGACAGATGTTCCTGCTGAATTTCTACTCCGCTGCGAGCGTATCCACCAACTGGGATCTCGTACTCTCGCAAACATCTTACAATATTTTTTTTCGTTACGGCTCGCTTTGTCCCATATATTTCACTGTTTTTTACCTTAGGCAAAGATCCGTCTTTAGACCGAGCCATAAGTGACATAAAGTACACTTCGTCTGGATTTGTCTCGGGAAGAAAGTCAATAAATTCTTCAAGCTTCAACAAATCCGCGATGACTTGATATCTAAACATAAATTGTTTCTCCGACGTATGGCAACAATGCTTGAAAAGCTTCTGTTTTTTCTTGATCTTTTTCCAGAATATTATCTTCGGGTACTTTGAATGGTCTCTGTCTGTTTCGCTCTAAACATACTTCAAGAGGAGTGTTGAAAACAATTAGCGTGATGAAATATCCACGGCTATACAACTCCTTAAAAATATTACGCGAATATTTGCTGTTGATCGAGCCGGAATCCCAAGCGAATTCTACTCCATCATCTGATAATGTCAATACCTTTTCTTTGGCAAGCCTGACGCTTTCTTGATGACACAAAGACGGATTAAACAAATCAAAATTTGGCAAAGTCATTTTTATTTCATCTGCCGAAACAATAGGAAGATGATTATAATGATTTTTTAAGTATGTTGTTTTCCCAGCTCCGGGAAGTCCAAAAGTAACGTAAGCTTTCATTTTGTTTCCTTATAAAAATACCTGAGTGAGACCCAATCCCACTCAGGTAAAATTGCAACTGCTGACCATGTGTGACAGTCACCACCACACAAGCTGACCTCCGGCAGCCAAATTAGATTGAGTTATTTAACTATTCTTTCTCTTTCGCCAATTCGATTATTTTATCGACAACAAAAACCCGAGGAGCGAAGTAGGCCTTTATGCCATCACAAGCGATATCGATTACCACTGTGGCGGGCACAAACATTATGAGGGCAAGTAAAAAATGACCGATAGCGAGTTTTTCGACGCGATCATCATCTTTATCCTTCAAGACAAGAACAATCATAAACAGCCAAATAGCAAATGCGAAGGCGGCAAATATTGCCGTTACCATAATTGAATGTACAATAGTGTACTGACACAGTTCTGTCAGATACAAAGGCATTTGCTCAGCAGTGAAATCTACTGCTTTGTCTACCGATCCCTCGAATTTATCGAGGTAAGCCAAAAGACGCCTCTTAATCTCATCATTCATTTTCACACTCCCAGCAAAATTCTTCGTCCCAGTAAAAATCACCATCCTCAGCCGGACTTCGACTGAAGATAACATATATTAGATAGACAGTCAAGGTAAAAAGTATTAAAATCCACTCAATGAATATGAGTATCATCGATTAAAGTATCCCGGCTGAGGTAAAAAGTCAAATCGTGCTCGCCAAACGCAAACCGAAATTGATGTCCCGGTACTCGGGTGAGCTGTAGTTGCGGTACCGCGCAGAGCAGATGACTGAGTCGTTGAACCAGGAACCGCCACGCAACGCGCGATCTTGTTGTTCCTCATCGTCTTCGTCGTACAAGTCGCTACACCACTCCCACACGTTGCCGTGCATATCGTACAGCCCAAACTGGTTGGGCAGCTTTTGTTCTACCCGGTGGGGGTAGTTTTCATCGATATCCCTCGCATTTGCACAAAACCACGCATACTTGCCAAGTTCGGTGGCGTCGTCGCCGAAATGGTAACTTGTGGTTGTTCCGGCACGGCAGGCGTATTCCCACTCGGCTTCTGTGGGAAGGCGATAGGCCTTACCCTCAATGTCGGTCAGCTTTTTGCAAAACTCCACGGCGTCATCCCAACTTACGTATACCGCCGGGTAATCGTCGCCCTCCATGACGTATGGCCTGCCCTTCCACGGCTCCGTGCCCATGACTTCACGCCACTGCAACTGAGTCACAACTGTCTTGCCGAGAGAGTAATCTCGATCCGGGATCTGAATCATTTCCGTCATTTTATGACCTTTCGCAAGAACATTTTGTAGAATGCAGATTTCGAAGATATTCGTGTGCTCTAGTGACAAGAAGCCTCTGTGTAAACGTCTGAGACAGTATAACAATCATTGACTTTCTCTGTCAAGATGAAAACATTTAGATTCCCACCATCTCCCCATTCATTTTCCACAGTGCATAAATAATCATACGGAATCCCTTCTTCTGACATTGGCCATTGATCCCCTTGCAAAAATCGTGGAGCCCCTCCCCACTTGACGAAGTAGTTTCGGCATGAGTCAACTCCTTCTGTGAGTTCTGAATCACTAACCTCGAATGAAACTACTTTGATCTTAAGATCGTTAGTTGTGTCAAAATCCAATTTTACAAAATACTTGTGACCTTTATAAAAGATCACAGCTTCTGTTTCCCAAGTATAAACAACTGGACAAAACTTCATTTAAGATCCCTCCAATATCTAATGGAATTTGAGTATCCTTACTTCACGTCCTTTTTCATATCCTTCGTTATATCCTTTTTCATAGCCCTGAAGATAAAAAGCCTGTCTATGTTCTGTGAGTTCTCCAATGACTAATGTAATTTGTTCTTCACTAAAATTAGATTCTCGGAGTTTCACAGCAACTTGTTTCAAATCGAGCATGGTAAAACCTTACTTCGTTTTGATCGATGATTGGAATTATACAGGAATTGGTGCCGTTGTCAAGTCAAGCTTTGTAGAATAGCTGAGTCAATCAATCTTCATATTCAAAAGGTCGTTAATATCATTTATAGTTCTTTCAATTCATCTATTGAATGAAAAGAAACGACATTAACAATTGCACCATCGAAAGATTTTTTCCATCTATCCGCTATTGATTCAGCGGCTTCTAATGAAGTGCAAGCAAAGATTGTCTTACCAAAGTTGAATGTGACACTCGCCGCATAACCGGCAGTGAGATCAAATATGTTTATGACCTTTTTCATCTTTTCTCTTCATCTGGTATAATTGGGAAAAATTTTAGATCACAATCATTACAACGGTTTTCTGTTTTGTATTCATTAATCCATTCTTCTTCTGTTCGACCTCCAATAAATCTTGTGTGTATGCACACAAACGTAGGCAAATTTTCACATCTCATTTTCGTGGCTCGCGAACTCGCAAAATCGGGAACTGGAATCCAAATTCCATCCATTAGTACGTTCAAAATTTTATACATGTTTTTTCTTTCTTGCGATTAACACAAATTTTTTATCTTCGCAACTATTCGGAAATTTGAACCTGAGAGACTCCGATCCGTCCAGCCCTTGCTCTTATTCGGAGCCCTTTAGGTGGGGTAATTTAACTGGTCTAACACAACACTGTAATATTCCATGAAGTTGCGGTCCTGTTGACTTATTCGCTCACTTCTTGTAATTGTTACCACTGGCAAATCATTCATTCTTGGGAGAAGAATCCCTACTGCTTTTTCCAGTAGAGCGACTCGGCTTTTTAAATCTTCGATTTCTTCCATGTTATTACCTCACAGGATTGTACAGACAGTAAAGAAAGAAGTCAAGAGGGGTTTTGATTTCTACGTCCAGACGGATCAATCCTTAATCCATTTACAGACATAATCATTTGAAGCACGGCACGGAACATGGAGGACTTTGGATTTGCCTTCCATGATTCTTCTAGTAATTCATTTATTGTAAAATGTTCTCCATAACCAGACTTATCAACAAAGACGACCCAGTGAATTGTGCCATTTATACTACTATTAGTATAAACGTCAATAGGACATAGATCTTGCGTATCATTTTCTCTGAAATCAAAAAAGGACAGCACCTTACTTTTTGAGAAAGTGAATAGATAATACCACTGACAAACCTTTCCCCTTTTACTGTTTTGTGTGCCAGTGCCAATTACCTCGCCAGTTTTTTCGTCAATGCTCAAACAACCAGCCGGAATTGGATTCGCTCGCTCGGCCATTAAAACAGTTCGACCTAAAGATTTAATGTCGCAGCCCAAAAAATGACCCATTGAATATTCCTTAGTTGATATAGGTGTTAGTAGATTCATCCTGGAGCAAAAGCTCAGCAACCATTATTCCAATACGAGGAAAGTTTGGTGGGATTTTATTTTTTAGCTCTATTAGAAGCTCCAGATCTTTGGAACTACATATTTGAGTTATGATTGGTAGAATTGCGTCATTTACCTCAGCAGTGGCCGTTTGCCATTTCTTTATCGACTCTTCGAGGGCGGAAAAATCTATCATTTATAAATTTCCTTAAAGATTAGGGAATCGACGTTTGATTGCTTCTTCTTCCATTCGACGGTATCCTTCCTCTTGCTTCTCATAGGTGAGTCTACCATCTTCACCTTCTGGTACGCCCCAATCATCCTCTGGACCATTATCGCCATTTTCCCCGCGAGATTTTTCTACTTTGAATGAGCGAATTGGAATTAGCTTAACTATTTGATAGCAGCATTTAGTCGTGACAAGAAGTGCTTTCTCATATGCATTGATGTTGTGCCGAGCATAGTCTGGTAATTGAATATCTTGTTGGCAGTATGGGCATTTCATCAACCATCAATCCTTTTTTTGACGTAGAATTCCATCGCAGCTAGCAACCACTCAATAGACTGTCGATTCTGAGTGATTGGCTGGAGTATATCATGCAGTTTGTTTATGTCAATATGTCCTGCTCGTGTTCTCATTTCGCTTATGAGAGATAAAAACTGCTCTTGGCGTCCTTTGTCATGTTGACAGAGGGAATAGCCATACGTTCCTAGTTCCTCAATAACTTTTTCCGCCAGTTTATTATCGTCTAATTCTTTTGGGTTCTGCATTAATTGCCCATTTTTATACCAAAGATTATCGTTTTCGCCAACCGCTATTAATCAAATATACTTCCAATTCAGAAAGATATTTATCTTCTACGTGTAAATCGTATGAGGCCTCGTAAGTGTGCGTTTCGAGGTCTAATATGGTAGGTATTGCGTTTTTTATAGCGGTTTGTACAAATCGAAAATTTAATTTTAATCGATCTGGAATATTAGTCAAGTGAATTGTCCGGATGTAAATATCATGTGCTGTTCTATAAGCCGGAATAACTCGCAAAGTCAAATTTGTATTCATTGCCCCTCCTGCAAAATCTGAATCGCCTTCACCACGTCGTCAATTGGTATCCACTCGCCAAGCTCGGCTGCTCGCATCGTCGCTCCGGTAGGATAAAGATGCAGTTCATGCGGTTGAGCTTTCTGCAGTGCCTGCAATGCCCGCTCTATCTGTTCATATCGTCTGACGATGATGTCTGACGCCACCCGCAATGCACGCTGTGTTGAGTCACTCATGTTTGCCTTGCCTCCCCCCATGATTTGCCTCGCAAATTTTCCCCCATGTGCCAATCCAGCCAGCCACCCTCTTCACGGGATGTTCGGTGCATTGCCTGCAGACATTCTGAGTGCATCACCACAACGCCACCATCAGACCCATCACGCCATCTATAGGATTCGTAGGGTTGGCCGATTTCGATCAGTTCGCCGCACCAATTGCAACGCCGGACCCTGCGAGAGGCCTTCACGGATTTCTCGTGATATGTGTCACTCACTGCTGCCCCTCCTGCAGAATTGCCAGTACCTTGTCCAAAATCTGCGACTCAGCCCACTCACCATATTTGTCATCGCGGAACATTCCATCCCCTAGATAATTTCCCATAGGCCTCAGATCGAATCGCTCAGCGGCCTGCAGCACCTTTATTGCTCGCTGAATCCGATCCTCACGCCTGGCGATCATAGATGATGCTTCGATTAACGCCCGTCGTGTTGAGTCACTCATGAAACTTCTTCCATTTGTTGTTCAGTCAACCATAGTCCAGCACAACGATTGGGGACCCAGAATTTCAAAAAATACTTTGTTGGTAGTTTTCTCCAACTTGATTCCTTCGGGTGTTCGTTGATTTCGGTAATTATACCAGTTTTACCCCACATGTCAATAGTGATTGTTGGGAGTTTTTTGACTTGCCTTCTGTCCCCAATTTTTAATTGGCCCATTTTTACTCTCTAGGTTTTAATAGAAACTTTGGCCGTCAGTTGAGAGAAACGCTCCGAAGGGGGCAACATTACTTCCGACAACATACATTGTTGCATTTACTAGGTCGTTTGTAATTATCAATTAGTAAAGTAAGTTCTTCGCATTTCTTACGAGCTTCCATATGCAAAAGTCTAAGATTTTTTATTTCTTCATTTTTCTGATCTATTGTATAAAAAAGCCAATAGAGAAAAATGATAGAAAAAAGAATTGAAACAAAACTCATCATGCTAAATCTCCAAATAATGAAAACGTGCTGATTCCAATTTAAAAATCTCAAATGTCGTAATTACCGGAGACTCAGTTTTGCCGTGCTCTATTTCTACTTTGGTATCGTAAATATAATTATATGTCCAAAAATGTTCTGGGTCAGTATTACGATTATCACATTCAAAAACAAAGTCTAGGTATGCTGTCCGTAAACCTTTTTTCGCTTGGCTCAGATTGATAAATAAGCCCTGCATTTCCAAATGTTCATCAATGCCAGTTCTGCTTGTTTTTACGATGGTGAAATAGTTATTCCGATGTTTCATTTTCTTGTCTCTTGGTTAATTTGTGGAGAGTCGCAATAATATCATCGACATCATTTTCTGTCAAGCCCAATCTGTAATTGACTTGACGAAAATAACAATTATTGATTTTAGGATCTGCTCTTTTCGCGGCCATGTCGTCAATAATTACCGCCCGACTCCAAATGTGGCTTCCGAGCCATTCTTTGATTTCATTTTTACGCTCTCCATTAGAGCAAATAGTTGTGTCAAAAATTTCAACACCAATTGATAATAATTTTATCCTTATTACTTCAGCCATTGAATAATTTACCAATGGGTATTTTATCTTCTTGAAAACATTTGCGACATTCTACGTAGCTGTCGTCTTCGATAAAAGTGATCGCGGGAATTTTAATAATTGGATGAAGGATCACATCTTTTACCGTCGCATTCTTTTTGCCGGACTTAAATTTTCTCCCTGAATACTTGGAGACGGTCTTTCCAACCCAAAATTCTCGAATTTCTGATAATTCACCATCTGAGAGTTGCTGCCTCTGTGCCCAATCTGAGTATCTCACAATCCGGAGAGGAACGTCTAGTTTAGAGGCGTCCGCTAAAGCATCTTTAATTTCCGCTCGCCACGGAGTGAGAATATTATCAGAGCTTCCCTGAAATGCAGCATATTTTTCCATTTGGTTCTTCCTTTTCTTATTCTACGTACCATGTCACGGGAACTAGCCAATTTCGCTGGCAATAGTTCTCAAATCTCGTCCATCCATCCTGTAGAGTTTCATCGGGGATATGGGAAAGAAAGACTGGCCAAGTTGGAACATCATATTCTGACGTATCTGGTGAGCCTGTAACTGTATATTTCAGGCCTCGCTTTACGAAGTTCTTATCTCCATTGATGCTCTCTATTAAAGACTCAGGGGTCATCATACAACATCCGAATCGGACATTGCCCCAAGATTCAATAAAACGATGGCGAGACTTTTCAATGTCTGCTAAGGCCATTGCTCGGAATTTCGGATGAATTGGCTTTCCCTCTCCCCATCTCCAGTCCTCCCACTCATAAACAGCCCAAGCGGCTCCATCAACTGCCATATAATGAATAATAGCCCTCTGAAAATCCACTGGTAAATTTTTAAATTCTACCACTGGCTTATCCTTAATGAGCTTTCCCAGTCGAGGATGCTGATAAACATTCATGATTTTTCTCCTAGAAAACGTAAAAGGCCCCAGTTATTCTGTTGTTTTTTTCTCTCAGTTTTCTCTTTTTTCTAAGTATACTGGCTTTTTTCTACTTGTCAATAGCAGATTATCAGACAGTAAAGGAAGAAAAAGAGAGGGGGAAAGAGTAGAAAAAGAAGGGGGAAAACACTAAGAAAATATCCCCCCAAAAAACTCAAAAACCTAGTAAAAACCCTAATAAGAAATATAAGAAAAGAGAGAGGGAATAGTAGGAGGTATTATGGAGTTGGGGATTATTCCAACTTTTTAGCTCAACCAGCGACCCCCGCGTAAAAACCCAGTCTTTTTCCATCTTTCCTGCTCTTTCCCATCATCTCAACACCATCTAGTGTTTCGAGTTTGGCGACCACAATATATTGTGGTTTGCGGTTTTAGTGTTTTCTAGGTCATTTTCTTGTATACTCTCTAGGTGATTTTTTTATACCAAGTGACGAATTTACTGGGTTTTTTAACGGCGACTTTTTGTACTAAGGTGCTACTTTTTGCAACCCTACGTACACTACTAATAGTATTTGAGCTTAAATCTATCTGCGATTATCATGAGTTCCTCTTCCCAGACCTCCGGTATGTCAGAATCGTGTAATGATTGAAGATCGCATATTAAATTGAGGTGATCAGATGGGAAGTCATTTCTTGTCACAAGGTTGTACCATGAAGAATTCTCAAGATCTGTAGAATAAAATTCCTCTGGAATCAAAACTCCGGCAGCACATTTCAATTCTTTCCCGTCTACCAAACTTCGGTAACGGCAGCGATTGCCCACCATTGACTGCTTATTCTGAGTCAAGAGATGTACTTTGACAATATCAAAAACTTGTTGTGCTGTTTCTGGCAATTTAAACATTGGCTGTTCCTTCATACTTGAGTCGATAGTAGCAAGCTACTTCTTTGAGTTGTTCTTCCCATTCGATTGGGTCACATTTATCGTGAAGTTGTTGTAGGCTGGAAATAAGATCAGAATGCTGTTTCGGAAAATCTTTCTGGCTAATAAGGGCTCCCCACACCAAATCCTCAAAAGAGATATCGTAGCACTCGTCTGGAATAAGCACTCCGGCTGCACATCTTAGATCGCCATGGCGATATTTGCAATTCGCTTTGTCCAAAGACTTTTGTTTTTGTCTCAGAAGATGTGCTTTGACAATGTTAAAAACTTCTTGTTCCGTTTTTGGCAATTCGAAAAGGGGCATGGTGTTCTCCACTGCGTAAATGATTCTGTATAGCGGTAGCGGGTAGCCGATTACTTTGGGTGAATCAGAATAAGCCCAGCACTATTCGCACAGATAAAGAAATTCTTCCTGTTCTTCTTCGGACAATGGCGATCCATCATAACGAATGACGTATCTGTCAGAATATCCGCCTTGAGTTGCACATCCAGCCTGATCATTATCAATACAGCGTTTTGCCGTCGAGATTGATCTGTGTTTGTGCCCGCAGCAGCCCCGAACACTACCTTCTGCTGTGTAAAATTGCTTCATCCTAAATACTCCTCAATAATTAAAATGAAAAGAAAAACCATCCATTGTGAAAGAAATAGAATCAAACGACTCGCCTTCTTCCGACCAAGAACTGATATTACACAGGTGAGAGGATTCTAGTTCTCGAATTGCGGCGAGAATCTTTGTAAATTTTTCTTTTGCTCTGTCCAGCACTGGGGTGATTGCATCAATCGCATCCTTCCTAGTGAGGTATTTACCTTCCATGCTGAATGCACGTTCGGTGATTCTTTGTTTAACTTTTTCCAAAGTTATTTCACCATTCCAACATGATGGAATGTAGGATATTGCATAAGTGCCAAATCCGCTTCGAAATATCTCAAGAGTTGGGTAAAGTTCCAACATTTCTTTTACGATTTTTTCAGAAGACATCATAAAAGACCCTTAATTAAATGGACCCCGTAGGATTCGAACCTACTCTCAGCGGTTGTACCTTCCGCTTAGCCTCCAAGTGCGGGAGCCTTTGATAGCATCAGGCGGGTTTCCCCGCCCTCTGCCCTAGCCGTGCCAGAATCGGCTATTCTTCTTCGCGTCGTCGTCTTCGAGGTTTTGTAAGATCCTCGATTTCTAGTTCAAGTCCTTCAATTTCCAAGTCTTTTTGCTTGACGTATTCTAGGATAACATTAGCATCCTCGGGAGTCAAGCGAGAAATTACTTCTTGGAACTCTTTTTCACGAATCACAAAAGCCCTTTCTTATTTATTTCCTGCCCCAGCAGCACCCAAAAAACCCCACATAAGAAACACAGCGAGTATAAAAACCAAAGGAAAACCTCCAAAAATGGGGGGAAAACACTTGTTCTCCCCCCGAATTGTAGTGAAATCAGACAGCCATTTCAAGAGCGAGCTTCAGAGCCTCTACGTTTTTCCCGGCAGTGGTGCCAAACCACAGGTTATCGAGTCGGCTGGAATTGGTGTTACCTGCCTTGTAGTTGTAGAACTCGTTCACCCCGTTGTATGCAGCCCACCACGTACCACGGACGCCGGGCAGGCTCTGACGGGGTCCCTCAATCAGCGTCATCATTTCGTCAATACGATTCTGAGTCTGGGTCACCCCTTTCTTAGAAGTGACATCTTCCTTGATTTCGAGAATCTGCTTGACGTACTTAAGCACGTCGGCCTGATTGAACTGACGACTAGCCAGCAGTCGATACTGGTCAGCAGTCGCCTCAAATTCCTGATTCGCAGTATTGACAATCTCGCGAATATTGTCGAGAGAAGTCTTGCTCTTCGCCGTATGGCGGATACGGATCAGCTTAGATGCAGAGTTTCCGTGTGCCATCGCCAGAGTGTTAGCACACACGATGCGAATCGGCGTGAATCCCACTCGAATTGCTGTGGTTCCGTCGTGACTGTTCGACAGCATCAGAAACTTCGCGACTGAATCGCCGGGGGCAATTTCTGAAGATTCACGATTGATCTGAGCCAGTGCCCAAATCTTCTGGCCGTCAAACAATGCTCCGCCAGTATGGAAAGAGCATTCGCCAGACTCGATGAATGGGGCGAACCAGTCAAAGGCGTGAACATTCTGCAGCGGAGTGTATCGGGGACCAACAACACCAAGAATGTGTCCGTTGTCCTTCCGGTATACAGCCCGGTTCGGAACAGTCATGGCAGGCAGAGGGGAAAGAATCTTCCGCTCAACCATTACGCCATCAACTTCGTCAGACGTAACTTTCTCAATTTCGATAGATCCCTGAGGAACCTGCAGGGGTGCCATATCGACTTCCCAGTTGCAACCGCAAGCTTCCATGAATTCCTGAGGGTTGCAATTTTCATCAACCTTCACGCCAAGTCCGTGCCAAGGGGTCTGACCCACAAACGCCATCTGAGAAAACTTACCGTCAAGTCCGTGTGCCATTGTCCTAACTCCAGTAAAGAAAGAAGTCATCAACCACTAAGAAAAGTTTACCACAAAACCAAAAACTTGTCAAGCGTTAATTTGTGTTTTTTGGATCAGTTCGAATCGGTATTCGAAATATTCTCCTGTTGTGTTGTTATCAAATAAAATTTTAACAAACAGTAGTGGTTCCCCTTGAGGACCCTCAAAGATTGATTTACGGCAGTTAACAACCGTTCCGGTCATTCCTGATGGCAATAACAGAGTATCCTCTGGAATTACGATGACAACACGATCACCAACTTCGAATTTGGGCTTCATTTTCTTTCCGTTCAAAATTGTTTGTTTGTCGCCCGTGTCTTATTCTACTGCTTTTTCTCTTTCCTGTCAAGTCTTTTTCTGAATTTTATTCCCAGTCTCGGAAAGCTTTTGAATTTCTCGCTTGTCGTGTGTTCTCACGTTTGA
>Ga0315903_10008663_pt1 | contig 12467 bp, 8 predicted proteins | sample LakEriMetagenome_7_FD_203524 | JGI IMG/M metagenome (GOLD analysis project Ga0315903, IMG submission 203524) | Freshwater fungal communities from buoy surface, Lake Erie, Ohio, United States - Buoy 2 MA119 | ecosystem: Environmental > Aquatic > Freshwater > Lake | place: USA: Lake Erie, Ohio...
GTTGCCCGGTCACTTGCCGCCGTCATCCGATTTGGCCGGGGGGCGTTTGCGGGAGGCGCGGGGGTCGGCGATGGTTTTCGGCTTGTATTCGTGGTCGCGTTTGCGCAAGACCTTGGCCGACTCGATCTCATCCGCAATGCGCAGTGCGAGGGCGACATCGAGCCCCTTGACCACGCGGCCGAACACCGTATGTCCCTTTTGGAGCTCGGGATCGGGGTTGAGATGGGGGGTGGGGAGGTGGGTGATGAAAAACTGCGAACCACCGGTGTCTTTGCCGGCGTGAGCCATGCTGAGAGAACCCTGGAAATGACGCCGGACGTTCTTGCCATAGCATTCGCAGGGAATGCTGTAACCGGGCCCTCCCTGACCATCGTTCTGGGGATCGTCATCGCGGGTGTTGGGATCGCCCCCCTGGGCCATGAAGTTGGGAATGACCCGGTGAAACTTGAGGTGGTCGTACTGCTTCTTCTCGACCAGGCTGATGAAGTTGGCGACGGTATTGGGGGCTTCGTTCTCGAACAGCTCGAAGACGACGTCTCCCTTGGTGGTCTTGAAGAGCACCTGGGGCAGATCGTTGGCCTGTTTTTCCTTGGCGCGCAGGGCCTGCTCTTCCTTCCAGAAGGCCGGGTAGTCGGTACAGGCCTCGAGGAACGGGCCGCCGATGACGGGGAAGACATTGAGGTCGGCGTCGCGGGCCTCTTCCAGCGACTTGCGGGCCGCCTCAAAGTCGTGGGTGGCGAATTGAGACACTCCCAAAAAGGTCAGCAGCGGGGCGCTTTTCTTCCCCGACTCAAAGATCTTGCCGACTTTCTCAAGCACCTGGCGATACCGGTTCTCCTGGAAATCCTCGGTGATGACAATCTCGGCCGCGTCGACATCGAGGGGATTCCTGGCGTAGATGGCCGGCGCGAGGGACAGCAACCCCGGCTGGACCTGTTCAACGAACTCGCGTTGCATCGCCTGGAACTGACGGGCGAGTTTCTGGCGGGCTTCATCGTCCTGGGCCTTGTTGGCCGCCTCAAACTGCTCCTTCAGGGAGTCGAGCTTTTTGAGAAACTCGGCTTTGCGGGCGACGAGGGAGGGCCAGTCTTTCTCGGAAAACCGCGCTGCGGCGGGAGCCTTGGCCTTGGGGGCCGGCTTGGTCTTGGCATCCTGGGCCAAGACGGCAGGAGGGGTGGAAAGCGGGCCCAGCACCAGTGCGGCCAACAGCCCCCAGAGCGACTTCCGAATCGCAGACATCAACAGGCACTCCTTTGAAGACAATGAACGTATGCCTGCGAAGTTTATGGGTTTGACATGCGGCCGGGTAGATCAATTGGGGATCGCCGGCGCAGCGGAATGCAGGGGCTTCGCGAGGTCGCCGGGAGAGTGCCTGGCCCGGTCGGATTGCGGCCGGCGAACCGCCGATCAGGCCGACCGGGAAGGGGGAGGCAACATGGGATCCGGCGCGATGTGGCCCCCGGTCCGCAGCACGCTTTCGGCCATCTTCACTACCTCCGGGGGGAGCTGCGCCTCATGCAGCTGCGCGACGGCTTCATCGAGGTCATATTCCACCCGGCGGAACTGCACCTGGCCATTCTCGATGAGGGCATACGAGGCGCGGGGATCTCCGTCGCGGGGTTGACCAACACTGCCCGGATTGATGATCTGCAATTTGGGGAGCGTGATGTGCATGGGGGTGTGGGTATGCCCGACACACAGGAAATCCGTCGCGATATGAGCGGTCCGCAGTTGCCAGGCCTGGGGATCGTCGCGGAGATATTCGTCAAACGGAGAGCGGGGTGTGGCATGCACCAGCGTGAATCGCAGGCCATCGAGTTCGACCGTGGTCTGGATGGGTAGCCGCGCGAGAAATCTCAACTGCCGCGAGTTCAACCGCTCCCACTGCAGGGGCCGGGTGCTGGCCATGAGCTGGCGGAAACCCCAACCGGGCCGCGGAGCGACGCGTTGGGCCACATTGTGGTCGTGATTTCCCCGGACGGCAGCGTACGCGTGGTTCCGGATCCAATCGACGCAGGGGGCGGGATCGACGCCGTAATCGACCAGATCGCCGGCGAAGAGGCACGCGTCAAACGGCTCTTGAATGGCTCGCAGAGCCGGCCAATTCGCATGGATGTCGGCCAGGAGCAGAATTCGCAAGAGGAACAGCCTGAAAGAACCAGGAAGAGGATCGCAGAACTGTACAAACGAGAGGCGGTCGGCTTGACCCTCATCGATGACATGATATCTAATATGTTTTGGGAAGCGACTCCACGAACCCGCCGGAGGTTGACCGCCATGTCGGAACAGGCGTTGGAAGACCAATCGTTGCGGGAACGACTGGGGCATGCCGAGCAGCTTTTGCGTGAATTGACCGAGCATCTGTCGCAGTCGTATCTCCCCACGCTGAAGCGGGCCCAGGACTTGTTGGAGGCGAACAGCGGAGAGGACTCGGCCGAGGTGGCCGACTCGACCATTCGCAGTGTGATGGCGGCGGTGGTCAAGAGCGACGACTTCACCCAGCGGTTGATCAATTCCCTGGATCCCTATCTCCGCTCGATCCAACACGAAGTCCGGAGAATCCGCGATGGTGAGTAGACTGGCGAGGCGGGGAAGTCCGGTTCGCAGGTCCATTCCCTGGGGAGACGTCCGGAGGCGTTTTGGGGGAGGGAGCCCATGACCGAAGACCACTCGAACCCGGGGAGCACCCAGGTTCCACGACTCCCCCCGGACGAGGCGGGAACAGTGGTCAACCCCGAAGGACGCCCGGGTGGGGGTGGCACCTGGTCCGCCTCCGCAGGGTCCGGGAATCTGTCATCCGCCCCCCTTTCCGGGGCGGGACCGGCTGTGCCCGGATCCCACCTGACTGGTTCCGTCCTGCCCGTGGCAAGCCAGTCAGCGGTCACTCAGGTGGGGGTGCCGGGTCTCGGCGGCCCCCCCGCCAGCCTGCCCTCGTCCGGCCTGCCCTCGTCCGGCCTGCCCGCCTCGAGTCTGGTCGAACGGTTGTTTACCGCGACCGGCGTTGGGGTTGGGGAACCGATGGCGGAAGGGGTTCCGCCGCGGTTGGGGCATTATGTGCTGGAGGAGCGGATTCGCGGCGGCGGTATGGGGGCGGTCTTTCGGGCCCAGGACACCCGGTTGTTGCGAACGGTGGCACTGAAGGTGTTGTCTCCGGCGCTCTCGCGTGATCCCACGATGACCGAGCGGTTTCGTCGGGAGGCGCAACTGGCGGCGCAACTCGACCACCCGCACCTGGCCCGGGTGTTTGATGTGGGGGATGATCTGGGCCTGCAGTTCATCGCGATGGAGTTCATTCCCGGATTGAACCTGCGGGAGTTGATCCAGCGGGATGGCCCGCTCCCCGTGGTGACGGTGGTCAACTGCGCGTCGCAGATTGCCCGCGCCCTGCTGCACATGGCGGCCCGCGGAATCGTGCACCGGGATCTGAAACCTTCCAACGTCATGTGGACCCCCGAAGGGGTGGCCAAGCTGGTTGACATGGGGCTGGCCCGGTGGCAGACGGGTGATGAGGCGCAGGGAGATCTGACCTCGGCTGGCACCACCCTGGGAACGTTCGACTACATCGCTCCCGAGCAGGCGCGCGACCCGCGCCAGGCGGATGCCCGCAGTGACATCTACTCGCTCGGCTGCACGCTCTACCACATGCTGACGGGGGAACCCCCCTATCCGGAGGGAACCGTTTTGCAGAAGCTGCTCTCTCACCAGGGAGAAGCCGCCCCCGATCCCAGCCAGAAGAATCCCGAGGTTCCCCCCCTGTTGGCGACGGTGGTGCGGCGGATGATGGCCAAGGACCCGCGCAGCCGACAGCAAACCCCGGCTGTGCTGGTGCGGGAATTGACCCAGGTGGCGCAATCCCTGGGGTTGCAGCCAGCGGGCCCGGAAGGAACCTTTTGGGCGGCCCCTCCCCCGGGCCCCTCGGTGTGGCGCCGCAACGCGGCCCCCCTCGCCACCGCGGCCTTGTTGCTGTTGATGCTGGGTTGGCTGGAGTTTGGCCGCGGAACGCCGGGCGCGACCAGCTCGGTCCGGCCTCTCGAACCGGCGGCGTTGGAACCGAGACGGGTGGATCCGGTCGAAGCCGGGGCCCGCCTGCAACCGGCCGCCACTCCCGAAGAATCGCCTGTGGAAGCGGCTGTCCCGAAGGCGGCCCCAGTCGTGGCGGGACTGAAATCGGGAGCGCGCGAGCTGGCGGGGATCTTGCCCCTCACCGGCGAGGCGAACGCGCCCCCCCCCAGAACGGGGAGTGCGGCCGAATTGCTCGAGAGCAGCCGTCTGGAAACGCAGGATCTGACGGGGCGCGCGGCCGATCCGCGGGAGGAAGTCTCGGAGGGATCCAACCGGGGTGGCCCCGAGCGGACCACCCGGATCAGCCCGGGCCCCGACGCCCCCCCCACCGAGGCTGAGGGTTCCCTCGAAGATGAGGGATTCGTTTTGATTGGCCGCGAGGGAACCGGCGACCGCCGGTTCGCCACCCTCGAAGGGGCCCTGGCGGCGGTCCGCAGCGACGGAGCGGTGATTGAACTGCGGTTCAACGGACGCCGCCGGGAAGCGGGGCTCAAGATTTCGCGGCGGGTGATGATCCGCGCCGACCGGCGGTACGCGCCGATTGTGGAATTGGCACCGCAACCCGTCCCCGATGCCGATTCAGTCCGGGGGGTGACGGTGGGCTCGGGAGGGCTCGAGCTGGTCGGCTGTTCGTTCGTGTTGCTGGTGGGAGATTCGACCCGCGCCGAGAGCTGGTCGTTGTTCGCCCTGGACCGTCCCGACCTGCTGCGGCTGCAGGACTGCGTGGTGACCATTGTGAATCCCCAGGGGCGGCCGGCGGCGGCCATTGAATGGACCGATCCCGACGGGTCGATGATGCCCGACATGCCGATTCCCGGAACCACTCCCGGGGTCCCCCTGAACCTGGAACTGTCGGAAAGCCTGTTGCGCGGTGAGGGAGATCTGTTCCTGATCCGCAGACCGGAACCGTTGCGGATGTCGATCCGGCAAAGTGTGATTGCCCTGCGGGGGGCTCTGGTGCACGAACGGCTGACCACCAACGCCCCCTCGGATCAACCCCCGCAGGAATTGCGTCTGGACCACGTGACCGTGGTGCTGGGAGACTCGCTGGCCCGAGTCGATTGTGCCGTGGAGGTGCGGCGGCCGCCCCAATTGCAGGTCTCGGCCGCCAACTGCATTTTCGCGTCGATCGGAGACGCCCCTCTGATCAGCATGTCGGCCAATCTGCCCCTGCAGGACTTCCGGGGACAGTTTTTGTGGGTTGGGCGCTATAACTTCTACGACAGGTTTGCCACGTTCTGGAACGTGGTTTCGCGGGAGGGTATGGGACGGACCGAGTCGTGGGATTTCTTTGCCTGGAGAAGGCACTGGACCGAATCGGCCGAGTCGAACGCCCGGGTGGATGCGGTGGAGTTTGTCGAACGGGACTGGCAGGATCTCTCCTTTCATCAGTTGGGGAAGGATCAGTTCGTGCTGGAACGACGAAGTGCCTCCAACCAGGCTCCCGGCGGAGCGGGAGATTCGAGTGACGCGGGGGCGAACCTGCTGTTGATTCCACGGGTGTCCGCGGAAGAATCCAGCGAGTCGGCTGTTCGGGAGCGCAACCGCCTCTGACGCCGGCCGAGACGGTTTGTGACGGGGAGTTGCTTGATGAGCGCCGATCGAAATTCACTCCTGGGTTCTCCCCTCGTGCTGACGGGAATGCTGGCACTGGTCCTGGCGGGAGCCTGGCGCACCCGGGAGTGGTTTCGAGACACGCATCCCGATCAGGTGCTGCGGTCCGAATCGGCGGAATGGCACGAGGCCTATGACCGCTGGGTCGACCTGGGGTCAGATGCCTGGCCCGGGGTGCTGGACGCGCTGCAGGGAGATTCGGGACCCGCGCGGCGGATGGCGCTGCTGGCGGTCGCCTCCCTGCGAGATGCTCCCTCCGAGGTGCGCGACGAGGTTCGTCAATTGCTTTCTGCTCCCGACCCGGCCGATCGCCGGGAAGCCCTGGTCGCCTGGACGGGTGCCGATCGTGACCCCCTGCACGCCCTCGACGAACTGGCGACCGCCTGCGGGGACGAAAATTCCATCGTGCGCGGCACCGCGCTCGAATTGATGCTGTGTATCGGGGCCGACTCGATTCCCCGGCTCGAACCACTGGCCGCCGACCGTCGACACCCGGCCCAGGCGGCCTGCCTGCAAGCGCTGCTGTCCCTGGAGGCCTCCAGCCCCTCGGTGGTCGAACTGGCCCGAAGTCTGTGGCAGGACGAACAGCTCGACTCCGACGTCCGCCGCTATGCCCTGGCACTGCTGGTCTGTGCCAGCCAGGCGACTCTGGAGGAACTGGAACAAGGGGTCGCAACCAGGCAACCGCCAATCCAGTCGATCGCGCTGTGGGGCATTCGTGAGATGGGTCCTGCGGCGCGGCGTCTGGCGGAAACACTGCTGGCTCTGAACCTGCCCTTGAAACTCTCGATTCCCAGGGAACAGACGATGGACGGCCAGATTGTCCGCTTCCCGGCCCAGGCCTATGTCTCGATGCCTCTGACCCTGGACCAGATCGACCCCGCCCAATCGGTCCCCCAGATCGCCTTCGACGAAGACGCCGGCGAAGAGCAGATGACCGACTTCACCCTCTTTTCAGTCTTGGCCTCGATCGCCTCCCCGGGTGAACTGGATCTGACATCCCTGGAAGAACGACTGTCCACCCTGCCCGCGCTGGACCAACTGCGGGGGGCAGAGCATCTGCGACAACTGGGCTGGTCCGAAGAACGGTTTGGAGACTCTCTGGAAACGCTGTTCCTGGAAGGGGGTACGGCCCTCCGGAATCCGGTTGCGCTGCGGCTGCGAACGGCGGCTCCGCAGCGGGCCGAGCGTCTGGCCGCCAGGCTGCGGCAGCAGTTGGCCGAGGATCCTTCCGAGAAAGAGCGCCGGGTGCTGCTCGACCAAATCGCCAAGCTCACCACGTCGAGCGAGACCGCCAGCGGCAGCTCGGGCGAAACCACCTCTCCGGCGGCTTCCGCACCGGACCCCGAATTCATCTCTCATCTGCTGGAGCTGGCCGAAGGACCGGACGACGCGCTGGCCACCTCGGCACTGCAAACGCTGGCATCACTTGGTCGGGATGCGTTCGACAGTTTGCCGCAGCTGGTGAGCCTCGCGACCGCCCCACTCTTGGTGGATTTGCCGGCCAACCTCAATGGCCAGCCATCCACCGCTCCCGGCAACGCAGTGCTCATGGCGCCCCGGCCCAACGAATCGAGCCTGCCAGTTCCCCGGTCCGATCCGCTGATCGGCGCTGGTGTTCCCCGGCGTCAAACCGCGCTGGCGACGGTGGTGGCGATCAACCAGCTTCAACCCCGGCCCATCGCGGAGGTGAGTGCATTGCTGCGCCGAACCGGGGAACTCTCCCCGATGCGGGCCCTGGCGTTCGAAGTCGAGGCGGCCGCCAGCCAGACCCCGCAGGATCGATTGGCCCTGGCCCGCGAAGTCTTCGACTGGGGGGATGAAATGCTGCAACGGCGGGTGGTGCACTGGCTGGGAGCCCGGCTTTCCCAGGACCCCGAGAGCGTCCCTCTGCTTCTCAGTTGGTTGAAGAAATCGCTGTCTGAGCCCCTGGTGGTGACTCCGCAGATGGTCGGCCTGAATTCGCAGGAATCCCGCCATACGGACGAAGAAGTCAACCTGCGGCTGTTGCTGCTGTCTTACCTGCAGTCGCAACCGGGTTTTCCCGGCGTGACCGAAATCGCGCGGGAATGCCGGGATCACCTGAGATTTCTTCCCACCGCCGAGCAGCGCCACGGCTGGCGGAAGGTTCCACTGCGGGAGCTGCTGCGGCAACGTCGCGATCAATTGCAGGCTCTCGACCAGATACTGGCCCCGGGCCAGACATCCTCGTGAGGGGGGCTGGCAACCGGTCACCCGGCCGCGGCCGGAGCGGGACTGGGGAACGCCGTGCCCTGTTTTCTGACTCCCCGTCCTCACCCTCAGCGCCACGCTGTGGCGGGAGATTCTCGATGAAGTGTGCGCTTCGCTGGAACGCGACCGACCGCCAGCCATTCTGGTGCGGCCTGCTGACGCTGCTGTGCTGTTCGAACGCGTTTGCGGCGGACCAGCCGGGCGCGAGTCGGGTGACCTTTCATGGCTATGACGACTGCCTGCGACTGGAGAACACAACCATCCGCGTGACCCTCTGCCCCCGGGCGGGAGGCCGCGTGCTGGAATACAGTTGGAAGGGAGTCAACGCCCTCTACCTGCCTCCGGGAGACGAAGGCTGGGAATACCAGACGGAGAAAGACTGGGGAACAATGAATGCCGGGCGGTTCGACATCGGGCCCGAACAGACCATTGCTCCCCACCCGGTGTTGTGGGCGGGCCGGTGGCAGGGAGAGGTGATTGGCCCCCGGTCGGCCCGCCTGACCAGCCAGCCCGATGCCGCGACGGGCGTGCAATTGATCCGGGAGTTTCAGCTCGATGAACAGACTTCCCGCCTGAAATGCCGTCAGATCATCAAGAACGTGGGAACGCGCCCCCGCGAGTATTGCCATTGGAGCCGGACCTTCGCGGTGGGCGGGGGCATTTGCGTGATTCCGCTGACCGAGCCCTCGCGGTTTCCGGAAGGCTACGTGATGTACGAGCCCGACTCGCTGATCAATTTCCGTCCCCGCGATCCCCGGATCCGCCGGGTGGAGGGGCATCTCATCATTACCGGGGCGCCTCGTCACCCCAAGCTGGGAATGGACACGGCAGGGGGCTGGATGGCCTATCAGACGCCCAACAATCTGCTGTTCGTCAAGCAGTACGCGGTCGATCCCGAGCGCCCCTACAACGAAGTGGCCGGGTTGACGATGTCGGTGTGGTATCCCGATGGTCCCATGTGCGAACTCGAACCGATTGGCCCGCGGGAACGGATTGAACCGGGGAAGTCGGCCGGTTTCACCGAAACGTGGTACCTGGCCGAGCGTGCCGCACCCCCAAAGGCCGATCTCATCGACGTCCGGGACGTGGCCCGGCAGGTGCGCGGGATGTTGGTGCCGGAGTCGGACTGAGCGGGGTTGTGGCGTCATTGCCGCCACGGCTTGCCCCCCCCGGTTGAGCGGTCCATAATCGCCCGTCTGGGGGGTGATCCATTCCTGTCTTGAAACGAGTGTGCTTCCGATGATTCGCGCCCGCGCTGCGATGCTGCTGTGGGGACTGGTTTTGACAACCGTCCTGGAATTCTCGGGCAGGTCGTCTCGAGTCGATGCCCAGCAGGGAGGCGAACCGGGGTTTCGCACACTCTTCAACGGACGTGACCTGACCGGCTGGCACAAGAATCCCGAGAAGATCGGGCATGGAACCGGCGGCAAGTGGGACGTGGTGAACGGTGCCATCGAGGGGGAACAGGATCCTCCGGGAAGCGGCAACGGCGGGATCATCCTCAGCGATGAGGTGTTCGCGAATTTCGAGGTGGTGTTTGAGACCAAGCCCGATTGGGGACCCGACTCGGGCTTCTTCATGCGCAGTACGGCGAAGGGGAACTGCTACCAGATGATGATTGACTACCACGAAGACGGAAACGTGGGGGAGATCTATCGCGAGGGACTGGATGGGGCCTCGAACCGCACGTTCGACCTGTGGGGCCAATACAGCGATCCCGAGAAGAAGCAACTGACCGGCATCGAAGCCCGCCCCCGTCCGGCCCGGGGGACCGAGAAACCGGGAGAATCGCGGTTTCCCCTGGTCGACTGGAGCCGGATCTGGAAACTGGGCGACTGGAACACCGTCCGCTGCCGCGTGAAGGGCAATCCCCCCACCATCACCACCTGGATCAATGGTGCCCTGATTACGGAGTACACCAGCGACAAGACGTTCGAAGGGGTGCTGGGAGACAAGGGACACATCGCGTTCCAGGTCCACGGCGGTGTGGGAGCCTGGCCCCAGGGGGCCAAAGTGCGGTTCCGCAACGTGCGGATCAAGGAATTGCCCTGAAGCGGCGGTGGTCGGGCCGGGCCGGGCCTGCCAAACCATGAGTTCCCTCTGAAGAAGCGGATGTGCTGCATGCCGTGTCGAAGATGGTGGCTGCTGACTGTTGTGTTGGGACTGGTGCTGCCTGCCCGGCTGACTGCCGCTGAGGGAGGGGGCTCTCCCGACGCGGAGCGGAGCATCGAAGAGTTGACCGAGCAGGCCCGGAAGTCGATCGTCGTGGTCTCTTTTTCGGGCCGCGATGGGCGCAACCAGGGTTTGGGAACCGGGTTTGTCATCGACGGGGAGGGGTTGATCGCCACCAACCTGCATGTGATTGGGGAAGGCCGGCCCATCAGTGTGCAGACCAGTGATGGGCGCCGTCTCGAGGTGCAGAGCGTCGAGGCCTTCGACCGCCATGTCGATCTCGCGCTCATCCGGGTTGCCGCCCGCGATCTGCCGCCGCTCCCCCTGGGGGATTCGACCGCCATTCGCCAGGGGCAGTCGGTGATTGCCCTGGGAAATCCGCAGGGGCTGAAATACAGCGTGGTCGCGGGAGTCCTGTCGGGGACCCAGGAAATCGACCGGCGCAGCATGCTGCAGTTGGCGATCCCCATCGAACCCGGCAACAGCGGCGGCCCCGTGCTGGACCGGCAGGGGCGGGTGCTGGGAGTGGTGACCATGAAGTCGGCAGTCACCGACAACCTGGGATTCGCCATGCCGGTGAATGAACTCAAGCGACTGCGGGACAGTCCCAACCCCACGGTCATGTCCCGCTGGCTGACGATTGGGGCGTTGGATCCCCAGGAATGGACCGCGCTGATGGGCGGCCGCTGGAAACAGCGGGCTGGCCGAGTTCTCGCCGAGGGGATGGGCAACGGATTTGGCGGCCGGACCATCTGCCTCTCGACCGCCCCCGCTCCGGAAGCCCCGTTTGACCTCTCGGTTTCCGTGAAGCTGGACAATGAAGAGGGGGCGGCCGGGTTGGCGTTCTGTGCGGATGGTGGCGACCGGCATTACGGCTTCTACCCCACCGGAGGCCGGCTGCGGCTGACCTGCTTCCTGGGTCCCGATGTCAATTCCTGGCCGGTGCTGGCCGAGGTGAAGTCGGAACACTATCGCCCGGGCGAGTGGAATGAACTGCGGGTCCACTTCGAAACCGGGCGTCTGGAATGTTTCGTCAATGGCCAGCGCGTCATCGAATCGACCGACATCCGGCTCACCTCGGGCCGGGTGGGTCTGGCCAAATTCCGTTCGACAGTCGCCGAGTTCCGGAATTTCCGCGTCGGTGCGGCCGACGGGCAGACACCGGCTCAAGCGGAAGACCTGGTCCGGGAACTCGAACAGCAACTGGCGAACCAGAGGCGCCACTCGCAGGCGGGCCGATTGGCGACGCGGGGCCTGCCAGAGCGGCCGCAGTGGCCACTCGATTCGATGCGGGATCGCGCCCGGGAACTGGAACGCCAGGCCCGGGACCTGCGGCTCGCCGCCACAGCCCTGCATGAACGCCGCACCCTGCAGGAACTGGAGCAGATCTTCGCCCAGGGCGATGACCAGGCGGACCTGTTCCGGGCCTGCCTGCTGGTGGCCCGGCTGGACAACGAGGAAGTGGATGTCGACGCCTACCTCCGCGAGCTCGACCGGATGAGCCGCGACATCACCAAAGACCTCCCCGCCGACGCCACCCCGGCGCAAAAACTGCAGGCGCTGAACAAGTACCTGTTTGCCGAATGCGGCTTCCACGGCACCCGGGGGGACCACTACTACCACCGGTCGAACAGTTACGTCAACGAGGTGCTCGACGACCGCGAGGGGCTGCCGATCACCCTGTCGATCATCTACATCGAATTGGCCCGCAAACTGGGAGTGTCGGTGGTTGGGGTGGGGCTCCCCGCGCACTTCGTCGTTCGGCATCAGCCCCCGGAGGGCCCCTCTCAACTGATCGATGTCTACGAACGGGCTGTGGAACTGACTCATGATGAGGCGGATGCCCTGGTCCGCGCGAATGTGGGACGTCCCATCCAGGCGTCGGACCTCGAGAGCATGACACGCCGGGGAATGGTGTTGCGCGTGCTGCGGAATCTGCGCGGGTTGGCCGAGCAGCAGCGCGACAACGACGCGCACGCCCGTTACCTCGATGCCATCGTCCGGCTCGATCCCGACAACCCGGAGGAACGGGTCCGCCGGGCGATTGTGATGTTTTCGCTGGAACGTCGGGACGAAGCCCTGGGCGACGTCAACTGGCTGCTCGAGAAGAAGCCCGACGGGATCAATCTCAACCAGGTCGAAGATCTGCGGCAGGCCATCCTGCGCGGCGATCGCTGAAGCCCACCATGCACCACACCTGCCGGCACCATCGCGGAAGATCGCTGACCATTCGACACTTGGCCTGGGGCTGGCTCTGGCTTGGCAGTCTGTGGCTTGGCAGTCTGTGGCTCGGCAGTCTGTGGGGCCTGAGCGGGACCGCCCTGGGCCAGGTTGACGAGACCTGGTTCGAGAACCGTATTCGTCCGATTCTCGCCGGGACCTGTTTC
>Ga0315903_10008665_pt1 | contig 12466 bp, 8 predicted proteins | sample LakEriMetagenome_7_FD_203524 | JGI IMG/M metagenome (GOLD analysis project Ga0315903, IMG submission 203524) | Freshwater fungal communities from buoy surface, Lake Erie, Ohio, United States - Buoy 2 MA119 | ecosystem: Environmental > Aquatic > Freshwater > Lake | place: USA: Lake Erie, Ohio...
ATCCGTCAAAGACATCAAAACCAACTGCGATAACAAAGTATTAATGGTTACTGTGCATGTGGAGTCTGAACTAACCACCACACATGAAAACGGCAGCCTGATAAAAGGCACTGCTTATAGACATGCCAACAGAGGCTCTTCAGATGTACATGCACAAACAATACGAACAGGCGCCAACCAATACGCCATAGAAAGAAATGGCAATAAGAGCAATATTACCAATCAGGATATTCGATTTTGTGTTGCCGACTTATACTTCAGGGAACCCAAGGGTCTAAATAGTGTCTTTTCTAATATGTACGGCACCTATGTTACTGTAGCTGCGCTTGGCAGTGGCCGTTACAAAGTAACCAATCCCGATAAAAAGTCCAGCATCTACACTTATCAGAACGGCAGTTTAGTGCAGGTGGAAGTAGATACCCCAATTGGAACGGTTACCACCAAAAGGAAATAATAGAATGAATTTTTCAGTTAAATACTTCGCAGGTTTGCTAAGCAATTCTTAATACCTTTTATGTAATGTTATTTTAACAGAACTGAGCAACAAAAGTCACCAAAAAAGTATCTCCTTTGTGTTAGCTTAGAACACTACCCTTTAATCTTAGCAAGCACATGAAAAAAATCGCCCTGCTGGCGGGATCATTATGCATACTAATCTATGCATGTAAACACGATATGATCTCAGCCAATGTATCCCAGACACCAGTACCCATTACCAATCCGGCGAGTGACTCAGTTTGCTTTACTGCAGAAGTATTACCGCTCTTTCAAAGTTATTGTGGAAGCAAAGGCTGCCACGGAAGCGGCTCAGCTGAAGAAGGTGTTTCTTTAGAAACCTACTTCAATATTATGAAGGGCATTAGTCCCGGCAACCCCAACAACAGCAAGTATTTCAGCGTAATCACCAAAGGGGAAATGCCTCCTAAAAATTCGCCCCAGCTAAGTAGTGCACAAGTGGCTGTTATTCAAAAATGGATTAATCAAGGAGCCAAGAATACAACTTGTATAAATGCTTGCGATACCAGCAAGTACACTTATACCAATGCAATTCAATCACTATTAGCCACAAACTGTAATGGTTGCCATGGTAGCATGCCAGGCTCAGGAGGTGTATACCTGGGTACACTAACAGCAGCTAAGAATTATATTACAGCAAATAAAGCTTTATTCCTTAATGCCATTAATCATTCGGCTACTTTACCAGCAGCACAACGCATGCCACCGGCAGCAAAAATGAGTGATTGCCAAGTGCAACAATTAACCAAATGGATTAATGCCAACATGCCAAACTAACCTGAATATGATGAACAAGCAGATATTATCAATTAGCACCCTGGCAATTTGTATCCTACTGATGCAAAGTTGCTACTATGACAAAGCAGAGCTCGTTTATCCGGCTTCCAATGCCAATTGTGATACAACAACAGCAACCTATAGTGGCACTATTGCCCCACTCATGAATGCCAGTTGCAACAGTTGTCATGGCGGCACTGCGGCAGCAGGTGGTGGCATTGTATTAGACACTTATGCCGGTGTAAAAACCTATGCAGCTAATGGCAAATTGCTGAATTCCATTTTACAAAATGGCGCAGCTTCTGCGATGCCCAAGGGTGGCAGTAAATTGCCGGATTGTTCCATCAATAAAGTACGCGCTTGGATAAACAAAGGCATGTTGAATAATTAAGACTTAAAGTAACTGATATGAAAAAAATAGTTGTAGCAATAGCAGTGCTGATTAGCAGTACAACATTTGGCCAAAAAGTATATAGTACCAAGAGCGGACAAGTTAGCTTTAACGCCAGCTCGCCTATTGAACAAATTAAAGGTATTAACAACCAGGGAGATAGTAAAATGCTGGATAAAAATGGCCAAATCGTATTCACGCTGCTCATTAAAAGCTTCAAATTCGAGAATCAGTTGATGGAAGATCATTTTAACGATAACTATATGGAAAGCACCAAGTTTCCTAAAGCAGACTTCAAAGGTTTTATCACAAATATCAGCAGCGTAGATTTTACCAAGGATGGCAAGTACCCGGTTACCGCAGATGGCACCCTAACGCTGCATGGCGTATCCAAAAAAATACAGCCAACCGGAGTAATCACCATCTCAAACGGGAAAGTAGCTCTAAACAGTTCTTTCAAAATTGCGTTAAAAGACTATAATGTTACCGGTAGCTATATCGGCTCTAAAATTGCCAGTGAGGTAGCAATCAATATTCAATGCAAATACGAGTAAGCAACATGAAAAAAATATTCATATCAACCTGTCTTCTATTGACATTAGGATTGGCACATGCTCAAGAAATTGACCTGTTCAAAGAAATGGATGAACAAAACAAAAAAGACAGCAAGGAAAAAACCGACTATGCAGCTTACACATTCAAATCTACCAGATTGGTAAACGGACATACAATAGAGAATGTAGGCAAAGGCATTCTGGATTTTCGCATTAATCACCGTTTTGGAAGAGTCAATCAGGGTGCCTATGATTTGTTTGGCTTAGACAATGCCAGCATGCGTATGAGTCTGGATTATGGTATTACAGACCGCTTGATGGTTGGCATAGGCAGAAGCACATTTGAAAAACAATTTGATGGCATGGTGAAATATAAAATATTACGACAAAGCACAGGCAAGAAAAATATGCCGATCACATTAAGCTATGTTGGTACAACTATTCTTAAAACCTTAAAGGATCCTGATCCTACAATCAATAAAAACTTTACAGACAGATTATACTTTGCCCATCAACTGTTGATTGCGAGAAAATTCAACGACCATGCTTCTATTCAATTAATGCCCACTATGGTGCATTATAATATTGTTCCAACCGCTAATGATCCCAACGATCTATTCTCTCTTGGTATTGGCGCCAGACAGCGTATTTCAAAAAGAGTGCATCTTACCGGAGAATATTATTATCAGCTGAACAAGCTTTCCGGATACTATAATTCATTCTCGGTTGGTGTTGATATTGAAACAGGTGGGCACGTATTTCAGTTACACTTTACCAACTCTACTGGCATGACCGAGAGAACTTTTATTACAGAAACAACAGGCCGGTGGAGTAAGGGAGATATTCACTTTGGTTTCAATATTTCGAGAGTATTCACCATCGTAAAGCCCAAAGAGTTTAAAGAGAAATGGTAATGCAATATTACTTACACTGTGATCAAAATATAGTTCCTATATAAACCACATGTTGATTACAAGTAAAAAGCCCCGACAATATCATCGGGGCTTTTCTATTTAGTTTCTCAAACCAATTACCGGTAATTGCTTTTCTCGAATCAGCTGATTGAGCTTGGGCAATTCTTCTTTCATGATTTTCTTCAGCTTATTTAATTCAGCATCACACTGACCAGCCAAATCAGCATAGACTTCTCTGGCTTGTTTACTTGGCGGCATATTGCCACTGGATGCCACATCGAACAAACCGCTTAGCTTATCATTCAAACGAATTGGGAAGTTCAATGGATCTTGTCCGCTCTTAGACTTGGTTTGGTAGAGTGTTTCCTCAATAGCTGTTAACTGCTTATTGATCGCATCTGACTGCTCTTTAAATTCTTTTGGTGTTTCTTTACCCCAACGACCTGTGAGCTCGCTGATTTGTGCACGTACTGCACGAATATCTTTGATGCTCTTTTGCACTTCATTGAACTTATCTTTTACCTGCAACAGAAAATCGCGCTGTGCCACATAATCTGCCTGATTCATACTATACACAGGGTCAGGTACAATATCGAAAGACACTTCGGCTGAATCTCCGCCTACTTTCACTTTCGCATAATGCTTACCAGGCGCAGCAAGAATAGTACCCGGTGTGCCATTCCATAAGATCATGCCTTCGGCCCTATCGGCACCCGGATATTGCAGATCCCACACAAACTGATTCACACCTGCATTAATCTCCAGTTTATTCTCAGGGTCTTTTGCATCAGTGCTGAAGGTCTTGATCAATTGCTTGCTGCCATCATAGATAGCAATGCTTGCCTTCGAAGAATCTGTTGCATTTTTTGCATAGAAATTAATCACTGCACCAATCGGCGGATTGGTACCTACATTTCTATTCATACCACCCATCATGCGCTCAAAGCGGCCACCGGCACGCTGCATACGCAAAGCAGGATTCACATCAAATACAAACAGGTTCTTTTGCATCACTTCCTGATTGGCCTGCTGGAACATCGTAAGATCATCCATGATCCAAACAGAACGGCCTTGTGTAGCCACAATCAAATCATTGTCTTTAATCGTTAAATCAGTAATAGGCACTACAGGTAGATTCAATTGGAAAGGCTTCCAGTTAGCACCATCATCATAACTGATATACATGCCAAACTCGGTACCGGCATACAATAAGCCCGGACGCTTTCTGTCCGCACGCATGGCTCTGGTGAAATGCATTTTATCGATACCTGTAGTAATCAACTTCCATGTTTTACCATAATCTTCGGTCTTGTAGATATATGGCGTGTAATCATCTACTTTATAGCGGGTACCTACAAAATAAGCCGCACCTTTTTTGAAAGGATCTACTTCCACACTGTTCCACATCATCCACTTAGGCGCATCCTTAGGCGTAACATTTTCCCAGTTCTTACCACCGTCGCGGCTAACGCTGATGATACCATCATCACTACCTGTCCACAACAAGTCTTTTTCTACCCAGCTTTCTGTTGCAGTGAAAATGGTGCAATAGTATTCAACCGAAGTATTGTCCTTCGTAATCGGGCCACCACTTGGGCCTTGCTTGGTTTTATCATTTGTTGTTAAGTCAGGTGAGAGTGCTGTCCAGCTCGCACCTTCATTCTCTGTAGCAAACAACACGTTAGCTGCACAATACAATTTCTTAGGGTTGTGTGGTGAGAAGAAGATGGGGAAGTTCCACTGGAAGCGATACTTCAATACATCTGCACCGGCACCCATCGGATTATCGGGCCAAACATTGATGGCACGATTCTCTCCTGTTCTGTGATCGAGGCGAGACAAATAACCGCCATAGTTACCACCGTATACAATCTCAGGATTTAAAGGATCTGCTACCACATAACCACTCTCACTACCTGCTGTTACATCCCAGTCGCGCTCTGTGATACCTGCACCTGCTGTTCTGTGGCGAATACGCAAGGTGCTATTATCCTGCTGCGCTACGAGAATACGATAAGGGAATGCGTTATCTGTTGATACGCGATAGAGCTGTGCAGTTGGTTGGTTCATCATGGTACTCCAGTTATTGGCACCATCAAAGGATACCTGTGCACCACCATCATCAGCCACAATCATGCGGTTACCATCTTCCGGATCAATCCATAAATCATGGTGATCGCCATGTGGCGTAGGTACACTCTGGAATGTTCTGCCACCATCGCGGCTACGCATAAAGCCTACGTTGGGACAATACACCAGGTTCTCATTCTTAGGATCCACAAACACTTTTGTATAGTACCAGGCACGCTGACGAATATTGTTATCGCTGCTGGCCAATGACCAGGATTCGCCTGCATCATTGCTATAGTATAAACCGCCATTCGCATTCTCGATAATCGCATACAATTTATCCGGATTGGAGGGTGCAACGGCAACACCTACAATACCCCAAGTGCCTTTAGGCAAGCCTTTCTTCGCTGAGATATTGGTCCAAGTGTCACCACCATCGGTACTCTTCCACAAGCCGCTGCCATCACCACCGCTTTCTAAAGAGTATGGTGTGCGAATCACGCGCCACAAACCTGCATACAATACTGAAGGATTACCGGGCTCCATCACCAGATCACTCGCGCCGGTTTGATTGTTCACGTACAATACACGCTTCCATGATTTACCGCCATCAGTGGTTTTGTACACACCACGCTCTTCATTAGGGCCAAACAGATGACCTACTACTGCAGCCCAAACAGTGTTTGGATCGCGCGGGTGAATCACCAAACGAATGATGTGGCGACCATCTTTCAAACCAATATTTTTCCAGGTACGGCCGGCATCATCGCTCCGCCAGACACCACCCAGACCCTCACTCACGTTACCACGCATAGTATTCTCACCTTCGCCAACATATACTATGTTATCATCGCTGGGTGCTACGGCTACTGCACCAATTGAACTACCAAAATATTTATCAGAGATATTCTTCCAGTTATTGCCACCATCAGTGGTTTTCCAAACACCACCACCGGTACCGCCAAAGTAAAAAGTGTTTTTACTCTTGTAAGCACCCGCTGCCGCAGCACTTCTGCCGCCACGGAAGGGACCCACCAAACGATACTTTTTCTTGGCAGTAATGGTTGATTCTGCATTGACTGTTACTTCCGGAACAGGCGCAGCTGGAGAAGTATTGACTCTCTTTTTCTGGGCAAATGTTGTCAAAGCTGCACATGCAGCGAACAACAGCAATAGTTTTCTCATACGCGTTGAATTGGGGAAGTAATTTACGACCCTGCGCACTGAGAAAAAAATAGATTATACCAGTGGCAGCTACTATCGAACGGTTATTTTTAATGCCGATTTTGTAACGAAATCTGTTACAATTGTGAGCATACGGGTGGCAGGATAATACACCGCATATCCCTTCTGCAGCAAGGTCTTTTTACCCTTGGTATATACCTGCAACTTGTAGGCTTGTCCGTTCACCTGCACAGATTGCGGCTTTTTCGCCAAATCTGCTACATACAAGCGAAGATGTCGCGTAGCTGGCTGCCCTTTGAAAGAGCCCCCATTAGACGAGATACTGATCTGCGTACTTGCAGCCAGTTGCTGGCCACTAAACTGAATCAATTCAAAAGCATTTTTTTCCCAGCTTTTATTGGTTAGGCCATCATCATCGTACATGGTATAAGTGGTAGCCTTTGCGGAAGGGAAATACACCACTTGCAGGTCTTTGGTATGATAGTCGTCTAAGTTTGAAAAGCCCCAAACTGCAGGTACAAAACTGCCCTCTTTCGCAAAGACGGCAATCTCATCTAAAGCAACAGAATCTGTGATCCAACGACCACCTGCATATGATTTATTGCGCATCCAATCGTACCATTTGCCTTCGGGGAAATAGATTGTTTTGGTAACAGCGCCTTTTTCAATCACGGGTGCCACGAGTAAAGCATCGCCCCACATATATTGCTGTTCTGCTTTGTATGCATTACTATCGCTTGAATGCGCATAAAACATGGGACGCATCAAGGGCTTGCCATTGACTGCCTGTTCATACGCAAGTGTGTAGTTGTATGGCGTTAAATCGTATCGGAAACGAAGCACATTTCTCGCAGCTTTCTTATAGGGCTCAGGATAGAAAGTTGGTTCAGAAGGAACAGATTTGGTGTTAGCAGGCGTAATCTCTTCCAGTGCTGTTCCATGCGGACGAAACACAGGTGTGAATGCAGCAAATTGTAACCAACGTAAGTAGAGTTCGGGATCTTCCTGATTCACCATCGAGAAGCCGCCTGCATCAGAATGGATATAGGGCACACCACTCAAACTCATGCCCAACAGAATGGGCATCTGTGCTTTAAAACCATCCCAACTGCGGGAAATATCGCCCGTCCAGGGAAAAATACCATAACGCTGCGAGCCAGCATAACCGGAACGGTTGAGGTGGAATAAACGTGTGTCAGGGAAGTTTTTTGCGTATTGCTCGTACAACATTTTGTTCCAGTAATGGCCATACATATTGTGTACTTCATCTGCACCAAATAGTCTGTTAAAACCAAGATCACGCAAATCATGCAGCACACCGACAGGATGTTTTTCAGGCTCACCAAGGTCTGTCCACCAAGCTTTGGCACCATTGGTAATTTGTTTGGCGTAATGCTGCCACATCCACTCCTGCGCATCTTTGCGAAACACATCCAACATACCGCCATAGCCGAAATAAAAATCGGTGAGCATGAAAGGCTTGCCAGCACTGTCTTTGGCGAGATAAGGCAATGAGTTATTGAACTGACGCGTATCTTTTAAAAAGAAAGGTTCTGTAATAAGTACAGGGTTGATTTTTTGTGCAGACAAATCAGTGAGCAAACCTTTGGGATCTGGCCAGGCTTTGTTATTCACCCAATCCAGATTGCCGAGTGTGTGCTGAATACTATCGCCAAACCAAAACAAGTCAAAGACCAACGCATCCATCGGGAACTTGTCTTTTTTCATACGTGCCACCACATCGCGCACCTGCGCATCAGATCTGTACCCAAACCTGCTCACGAAATTGCCGAAAGCCCATCTTGGCGGAATGGGTTGTGTACCTGTTAACTGATGGTATTGCTGCAAAATAGATGCATAGGTCTTACCCAATATCACATAGCAATTCACTTCACCGGATACTGCACCATATTCCAATACATTTTGATTGGTTTTGCCGATATCGAGATAACCACGCCCCGGATTATCAAACAGTACTGCATAACCAGCAGAAGAAAGGACAAAGGGTACGGAGAAATTCAGGTTCTCAGCACCATAGCTATAGCCATACCAGGGATTGTTATTCAGGTCTAAGCGATAGCCCCTTCTGTTTTGCGGGATGGCCCTTTCACCTGCACCAAATATGCGTTCTTCTTTACCTAAGAGCAAACGCATACCACGCTGCTGATTGGTATTGATCAGACCACTCAACCTAAACGAACCGATAGCAATGTGATCGGCATTGCGCACCACATCAGACATACCATAGGGCTTGGGTGTGGCAATCACCGCATTGCTGATATTCTCCTGATGCGAGAGCCCATGCAGTTGCACCCGAATATGATATACCGACTCATTAAACTGATACACGCGCACAATACCTTCCGGCATTTCCTGCGTTAAAACCAACTTTTCTGTATTCGTGGGTTGGGCAAAAACGGACAAACAAGAGAAAATACTGCAAAGCAGTCCTAAACGAGTAAACATATTGGTAATTTGGTGCTTTAAAATTACAACAATGGCTGCGGAGAAAAGCATACAGGGGCAATTTGTAGACATCTGGAAAGAGCAGATCTATCCTGCAACAGTTACCATTGCCGATGGCAGGATTATTCGAATTGATGCGTTGTCAAACTTAGCACCCGATGCACCCTATATCATTCCCGGCTTTATCGACAGCCATGTGCATGTGGAAAGCAGTATGCTGGTGCCCAGTGAATTTGCACGCATGGCGGTGGTGCATGGCACTGTTGGTACCGTAAGCGATCCACATGAGATTGCCAATGTTTGCGGCATGGAAGGTGTACGCTTCATGATCAACAATGGTAAGCAAACGCCTTTCAAATTTTTCTTTGGCGCACCCAGTTGTGTACCTGCAACCATATTTGAAACTGCTGGTGCCAGCTTGAATAGTACAGAAGTGGCTGCATTGCTAAACGAACCGGATATTCTCTATTTAAGTGAGATGATGAATTTCCCCGGTGTTCTCTTCAAAGACCCGGAAGTGATGCAGAAGATTGCAGCAGCCCATGCTGCAGGCAAACCTGTTGACGGACATGCACCGGGTTTACGTGGCGAGCAGGCCAAACAATATATTGACGCAGGTATATCCACCGATCACGAATGTTTTACCAAGGAAGAAGCCTTGGATAAACTGCAATATGGCATGAAGATCATCATTCGTGAAGGCAGTGCTGCCAAGAATTTCGAAGCACTGATTGATTTGTTGCACGACTATCCTGATCATATCCTTTTCTGCAGTGATGATAAGCATCCGGATAGTTTGGCAGTATCTCACATCAATGCACTTTGTGCCCGTGCAGTTGCGAAAGGCATCGATATATTCAAAGTGTTAAAAGCGGCTTGCGTGAATCCGGTACTGCATTACAAACTACCTGTTGGTTTATTGCGTGAAGGCGATGCTGCAGACTTAGTGCTGGTGAAAGACCTGCAATCTTTCGAAGTGACTGCTACATATATTAATGGCAAGCTGGTTGCTGAAAACGGACAAAGCTTTATTCAATCTGTAGCTGTTACACCCATCAATCAATTTGATTGTGCTCCGATTAGTGACGCAGACTTAACCTTGGCCGCAGATCAATATCCGCAACAAGATGGATTGATTCCGGTGATAGAAGCTTTGGACGGACAACTCATCACCAACAAACTTTGGTTAGCATCCAAAATACAAGATGGCCAATTGGTAGCGCAGCCGGAAAAAGACATCCTGAAAATGGTGGTGGTGAACAGATACAAGCAAGCACCCGTGGCCAAATGTTTCATCAAAAATTTTGGATTGAAACAAGGCGCACTCGCTTCTTCTGTTGCACACGACAGCCATAATATTGTAGCCGTTGGCGAAGATGATGCCAGCTTGGCAAAAGCGATTAATGCAGTGATTGCCGCTAAAGGTGGTGTAAGTGCGGTGAATGCTGCGCATGCACATTGTGTAGCTTTACCCGTTGCCGGATTGATGAGTGCGGATGATGGTTATGCTGTTGCTGCCGCTTACGCCGATATTGATGCATTCAGTAAAAACGAATTAGGCAGCACATTACAATCACCATTCATGACATTAAGCTTTATGGCACTCTTAGTAATACCACATTTAAAGCTCAGCGATCTGGGTTTGTTTGATGGAGATAGTTTTAGTTTTCTGTAAGGCGGAAAGATGAAGGCTTAGGGCTGAAAGCGTTTGAGATGATAAAATTTACGAATAATCTAAGAGGTGATGTATTATAAGATCTTCAGCAATTATATCACTAAGGATACCATACATGAATCGGAGCTTCAAATAAAAGGAGCCGATTATCATTGCGATATCTTCGGACCCAATAGTATATCAAGTTATTATGGCAAAAAGCTTGAGCCCAATAATATAATACTACCGGATATAAAACTAAATAGTAAGATGATACCAACTGACTTGATTGATATCTATAGTGTATCTATATCAGGCTTAGGACCTCATACCTTGATCGCATCTACTAAGTTAAAGTCGCTCATTATGGATCATGCTGATGCATCATGGACTTGTATACCCATCAAGATTATTCACAGGGAAAAATTGTTGCTTCACTACTGGTTGATTCATGGCTATCAAGACAGATCAGATATTATTGATTATCGCCAAACTAAGTTTTCTATATGCAATTCAATCGGTAATAAACTAAGCGATATCTATATTGAGTCTCACGAAGCCTATTTAGAGGCTTCGGCTGAACTAGCTACCAAAAGACAATTTATAAGAAAGGAGCAAATCACATTCAATGAAAGCTTGTCTAACGCACATTTATTATATCTGAATTTTGTTTCAGATTTTTCGCCTTCAATCTATGTATCAGAATCCTTAAAATCAGTAATAGATACTGATGGATGCACCGGGATTGGCTTTGATCCTCACTGAGGTGTAAAGCATTACGCTTTCAGCCCATCAACGACTTTTCCCTTTTTGCTTTCCCCTTTTGCCTTACCTACGCTTCTTGCCCTATCCACACGGCACCTCCAATACTGCTGCGTGTAGCACCTGTAACTGTATGCAGCACAGTATTTTCTTCGCGCCAGCGTAATACTGCTAATAAACCCATCACCAGTGCTTCTTTGTAATTGATGAGTTTGGCATCAGGTACTACAACTTCTATTTGCATAGGCGCTAATGCTGCTTGAATGCGTTGAATCAAAAAGTGATTGTGTGCCCCACCACCTGTGGCCAATAATTGCGCAGGCTGATTGCCCGTATGTAATCCTGCTATACTATAGCCCAATTGCAAAGCAATATGTTCTGTGTAAGTACGTAATGCATCTGGCACGGGAAGTCCGGCTGATTGTATCAATGGAAAAACAATATCAGTACCATAATCATTGGCCAATGATTTGGGAAAGGGCTGTTGGTAATAATCCAATGCATTCAGCTTAGTCAGTAATGCTGTATCCAATTGACCTGATGCAGCGATCTTTCCACCATCATCATATGCATGGCCCAATTGGTTTACCAGCATGTTCAGTACGCGGTTGGCGGGACAAACATCAAAAGCCACATAGTTTTCGCCCTGGCGCGAGATATTGGCAATACCTCCCAGGTTCAGCAGGAATGGATATTGTGCCAGCAATAATTTTTCACCCATGGGTACGATGGGTGCGCCTTGTCCGCCCAAAGCCACATCCATGGCACGCAGATCACTCACCACATTGATGCCCGTTACTGCGGCAATGGTGGCACCATCGCCAATCTGTCCCGTCATGCCCAAATGAGGTACATGAAAAGTGGTATGCCCATGCGAGCCGATGAGTTGTACTTTATGTTCCAGCTGATGCGCTGCAATAAACTTGTTGACCTCTCCGCCTACGTATCGGCCAAAATCGGTGTGCAGGAGCATGTAATCATACGCATTCAGGTGAATAGCAGATTGTAATCGGTTCATCCACTGTTCACTATACGCATAGCAATCAGCTGCCAGGATATTGTATTGCCATTTGCCACCATATTCTTCAAATTCGGCGAATACGATATCCAATCCGTCCAAACTACTGCCGCTCATGAGTCCGATAGCTCTGTAGAACATAAATTTCTGATTGCAGGT
>Ga0315903_10008666_pt1 | contig 12464 bp, 26 predicted proteins | sample LakEriMetagenome_7_FD_203524 | JGI IMG/M metagenome (GOLD analysis project Ga0315903, IMG submission 203524) | Freshwater fungal communities from buoy surface, Lake Erie, Ohio, United States - Buoy 2 MA119 | ecosystem: Environmental > Aquatic > Freshwater > Lake | place: USA: Lake Erie, Ohio...
CTGTTATGATAACATTTGCTCCATTTCTAATTGCTTCCTGACATTCAATAGGTAGTATTTCTGCGTAAGGTTTGCTTTTACCTTTTATCCATACCTCAATACTATCGCATCTCCATGTTGCACCATCGTGTAATTTGCCATCCTTTTCAGTTCCCTTGCCTCCACACATTAAGTTACAACCTGCTAGTCGTACAAATACTGCAGGAAATCCTGTTGTCTTACCTTCTCCTTGTATTGAGTAAAATACTTCGCTAACTGCCAATTTCATATATTACATTACTTGATTTTGTTTCTGCCAATTCTATCTTAACTATTGGCAAATGAGTTTTGATTTGATTAAATATCCATATAGCCATATTCTCTGCACTTGTTTCAAAAGGTAGTTCAATGAAAGGTTCGTTAGCCATATTCAATACATCACATAAACTATCTTCTCTAAACAAAAGAAAGTGATGGTCGTATTGTTTTATGATAGGCTCTACTACTTTGTCTATATCGCTAAACAACATAGTAACTCCATCCTTCATTTCATTAAATTTAAAATGGCATACTACATTATAGGTATGACCATGTATTCTACCACACTTCTCTCCTGCATTTTTGTTTCTATGTGCGGCATAGAAATGATATTTTTTCTCAATTATCATATAGTAAATTTAAAATGTATGCTTCCTCGTGCCAAATGTTTAGTTCTGCTCCTTCATAATCAGTAGCCATTATGTAACCTTCTAGCCTTCTGCCTAGGTCGGACTTGTATCCTATTTCAGGATGTTCTCTTAAATTACCAATGGCATTTTCTATTACCTGTACTGCATTTGTGCAATCAAAAGGAGTATATACTCTGTCCTTAGGGATAAACTCCTTGAAACTTCTAAAGTTTGGATACACAATATCTGCACCAAAGATTGTAGCCTCAATAACAGTCCAACTAACATAGTCCTGTAACGAGGAATTAAATTGTATTTTACATTCTGCCAATTCATTATAGTATTCCTCTTTAGTTAAATTTGCTAATAGTTTAAATCTAGGTTGTATAACGCTATACGCATATAGTTCCTTTACTATATTTGGTAGGCTACTTCTAAATTCTTTGCCTGAGGTAGTTAGATGCCATTCCCAATCAGGATGGGTTTCTAAAAATTGTTCTGCTACCTGCAACATAAAGTATGGGTTCTTTTCCTTATCCAAACGGCTACTGAATAAAACAACATTCTTTTTTGTTGTACTATAGGGCAACTTCTTTCTAGTTTCTTTTATGTGTATTGGCAAGGATACAACATGAATAGGTGCTTCAAATCCTGCAAACCTTAATTGGTCTCTATGTATTGTACTTGCAACAAATATTCCTGCTAATCTTCTATCTAAACCTAGTTCGTAATGTCGCATCCAATATGCCATAGGATAGGTAAAGTCATATTCATCTACGGATTGTGCGTGTACCATTGCGTAAATTTTAACCTTGATATGGTAAAGGTCAAGTGCATATAGTACACTACTAAAACCTGAAGTCCAAAAGTCCTGCAGATAAATTACATCTCCATTCTTTACATTTCCTTCTGCGATTGCAGTTAGAAAGTTATCACATTGGGATAAACTATACTTACCTCTGCCTACTGCATCTAATACTACTCCTACTTTGATTTGTTGGTCATTATCATATTTGCCTTCCACCTCAACAAACCTTACAGGATATTCTTTGAATGTATCAGGTATCCACTCCTTACATAATTGGTAAGTGTATCTAGCTTTTAATGGCTCTAAGCCAAAGTACCATATTGTTTTCATATTGAAACTATTGCTCCGTTTTCGTTATCTTCTAATACTACTACTGAGGTTGCATCAAATTCTAATAACAATTCCTCTGCTATACTTTCACAACTTTTGTTATCAAACATTACAGGTTGTTTACCTAGGTATTCAAGTACTTGTCTTTTTAACATTATGATTTCAATATCCCTATCATTATGTTCTACCTGTTTTGTCATTGTAATATGAAAGATATGCCTGTGTGGGTAGGTTAAGAAACTTACTTCAGGTATATCGCAAGTACCCCACTTATGGATACCTTCTACCTGTAATTTAATCACGATTTCTTTTCGCAAATTTTTCATAGGTTAGTGTGTTTTTTTCTAGTTCCTCGTTTATGTATAATATATCTCGTAGGTCAGATACTTTGGCACAGGCTAAAAATAAATTCAATCCTCTTTTCTTACAATACTTTTGGTATTCAATATGTGCTACAATACTTAACATTGTTGCTATACTATACAATCCTTTATGGTTATCTAAATTACTAAATTCTTTTGGTGTTACCTTAAATTTATCTAGTAATTGTTTTATTTGATATGGTAATTCAACCTTTCTTTTTAAGACATCAATATATCTAGGACCTTTCATTCCTTCATCAAAGTAACGCAGTATGCCAAATACTTGTGATGCCTGTACCCAACTACTACTATCAACACTATGTAGTGGTAACTGCAACATATCAGGGAACTTAACAAAACCTAAGCCATGCATCAATGCCTGTGTGTTTTTATAAACATCTTGGTATCTTTTTTGCATCCATTGTCTATAACTAGTTACACCACCTGCAACGCAAATGTGCGGATTTCTAGCTACTGCCTCCTTTAGATAGGTATAATCATTATCATAGGTAGTAAACACAAACATTGGATTGAGGTCTCTTTGAAGCATCAATTCATAGTTATCCTTACTTGCTTCATGGTTATTGATAACGTCTAACATTACATACTTCTCGGAAAATTGCCCAAATGCATCTAGAAACTTGCAATAGTTATCTATGTTTAACCATCCCATCTTTCCATTGGTATTGTTAAATAAAGTAAAGGCACCACTATCTATCATGATATTTGTGATGCCATCTCTACTAGGTCCAAATGTAATGTCGCATAACTTCTTAGACTTGCCTAAGTATGCGTAACTAACTAATATGTTTAGGTGTGTATTATTTGATTTCACAACCGCTATATGATGTTGAAATAGTATCCTTGATTAATTGTTCTATTTCTTTAATCTCTCCTAGCCATGCATCAGGTACAACTATTGTAATTACATTATCCTTTCTTGCTTCAGGTGCAGGTAAATTTTCATCAATGTAATCTAATTGTTCCCAATTTTGGTTACTAATTATTTCTAAACCCCATTCTTCTAGTTCTGTGTTATCCCATTCGTTAGCAAGAATATCCCAATCCCACTCTCCAAAACCTACGTTATCCTTGATTACAAACTCCTTTTGTTTTTCTTCACTCCAATCAACTATTTGGATAGGCACTTCAGTCCAACCTGCTTCCTTCATAGCTTTTAATCTCATGTTACCTCCAAGTACAACCATATCAGTATTTACTACGATAGGTCTAACCTTAGACATTTCAGGAAATTCCTCAATAGATTTGACTAACTTGGCAAACTTGCCATCCTTAATTACTCTAGGATTGTTAGGATTAGATTTTACTTCACTAATCTTAACGACCTTGACCTCGGTAGTTTCGTTCTTTTTTGTCATGTTTGTTATGTGTTTTTTGTGCTTTGCCGCACTTTCGTTTACCAAAGTTAATCTTTTTGGAATCACTTTTTACTTTTGCCATTTAAAACTTTAATATGAATGTCCTTTAAATATTGTTTAAACTGCTTTTTATCTCCAAACTTTTCATGACAAAACCTGCAAACTGCCATCAAATTTTCAACATGGTCTTTATCACTACCTCCCATACCTCGTGCATCAATATGATGTATGTCTACTGCTTTGTTACCGCAAATCTCACAAGGAACGAAATCACATTGGTCAATACAAAAGTAATCAAAATATACTTTAGTATGTTTTTTCATTATCTATTTGTTCAAGTTTACGTTGTGCCCAAGATACACCTTCATCTCCTCCCCAAGCTAACCACATCAAAGCACCACAATCTTTCTTAGGGTCGCCCTTACTATTTTCTCGGTGCCTTTCAAATGATGCCATTCTTGCTATTGTATCTCTAGATATGTTTTCTCTACTTGCCAATTGATTTGCTCTTGCCCATCCAACAGGTGTTCCGCACTTTGTTCCATATTGGCTTTTAATTTTCAATGCTCTTTTAGCGTTATCACTTGCCGCCTTTGGGTAATCATTATAAGAATTAGCCATTGATACTCTGATAGCCGCCCATGCCTTATGTGCTGATTCCTCAGTTTCATAGATACAAGCACCTGAACCTATCCTATATTTCCCATTTGAACATTTAATTACTGGCATTACCTGTTAGTTTATTATAAATAGCAAATCGCTTTTTGTTTACTTCGTGCAAGTTAAAGTTCTTATTGCAATATTCAAATAGCCTTTCCCCAAAATCTATCCTAGCCGCCTCGTCATTTACCAATAGGTGCATCCAATAGTACCAATCCTTTTGTCTATCTACATAGCATACAGGCATATCCTTGTATGGATGAACATTTGAAACAATGGCAGGATTGTATTTACTAGCAGTTTCTAATACTTTTAGATTGGATTTCATTGAGTTAAACTTATTATCTACCAATGGAATAATGCAGATATCACTATCTGCGTATGCCGCCATATATTTAGTTACCTCATTGTAGTTGTATATCTTAGGATTAAGTTTAAGTCCACAAGTGAAGGCACCTATCATTTTATCCCATACATGCTTTTCTCCTTCATTGTATCCTGCTATAATTGTACTTACAGGAAAGTTTATCCTTTTCATTGGGTTTCTTAAGATGTCAATATCCCTTTCATGTGTGCCTGAACCTGACCAAAATAAACGTACAAGGTCGCTTTCTATTTTGTTATCCTGAAACTGCTCCTCGCCATAAGGTATGGCATTGGGTAGTATTTCTACTACCTTATTGTATTGATATATTTCCTCAGCTAACCTTTCATGTGTGCAAGTGCATAGGTCTGCAATTTTTATCCAAGATACAATTTGACTAGGTATATTATTTAAGGCATATCTTTCAGCAAGTAAATGACTAGGTTCTAAGTTCCAATAATCATCATTGTCTACTATAAGTTTGAAATTGTATTTGTTTCTCCATTCAATCATTTGTTCAGGAGTAATACCTACTAGCATTCTATTCATTATAACTAAATCATAGTTAGCTTCAAATACTTCTTCACTTAAACTATCAGTTATCATGCAGTAATCCTTTTGCATATTTACCAACGGCATCATTATTCTATGATAACCTACCCCACTATTTTTACTTGTTATTGCTAGTATTCTCATATAGGTCTGTATAGATTTTTTTCTTGATGATATATAATTTGGTACTTTTCCCAAACTGCCTGTGCCCTTTGTAGGCTTTCATCTTTCATTTTTCTATACTCGGTTCCATTCCCTACATCATGCCCAATATGCTCACTCCTGCCTTGTATATAGTAATTTGTAAATCCTGCTAATATTGCTCTTTCTGCGTAATCTCTATCCTGCATTCCATAAGGGTCGTAATCAGTATTGTATCCTCCTATTGTATCTATTAACTCCATAGATATGTAATTGTTACCAAAAGGTGTATGTGTTTTATGTATGCCATCTACCAATGGAGGCAAATCTTCTACACAATGTATTCCAATTATTCCTGTTTTAGGTATTTTTATTGCATAGTACATGAAATCAGATAACCAATTATCAGGCATCAATATATCATTTGCCATTAATACTATCCCATCATAGTTATCTTTTGACTTAACTAGTTTTATTCCTGCATTAACTCCTGCCGCAATACCTGACTTTTCTTTAAATGTATAAAAACCTTCAAATGGATAGTTAGTTCCAAAGTTTTCATCACTACCTGTATCAACTAAGAAACAATCTGCATCTAATCCTGCATTGTAAAAATTATTTTGACAAACCTTTGTAGTTAAATCAAATCTATTTTGTGTTAATAGTATAACTGCTACTTTCATCGTGGTGTATTTTTGCCTATTGGTCTTGCAGGTACACCTGCATATTTTGTAAATTCTTCTGTTTCGCCTTTTATGAATGCACTTGCGCCAATCATACAACCGCGTTCAATTCTTGTAAATTGATGCAATACTGCGTTTAAACCAATATTTGAATATTCATTAATAATTGAATGTCCGCCTATTTTAGCGCCACAACTTATTGTGACATTACTCCAAATAAAACAATCGTGTCCAATATGCACGTGTTTCATTATAAAACAATTGTCTTCAATTATAGTTTGTGATTCTGTACCTGCGTCAATTGTAACCAATCCGGTAATTATGTTGTTGTCACCAATAAAAACCTTACCTTTTTCCTGACCCCAATATTTTTTATGTTCCGCAGGGTCGCCAATAATGCAATACGCGCCAATGTAATTGTTGTCGCCTAAAATAACGTTGTCGCCAATTATGGCGGTTGGGTGTATAAAATTAGCCATTGTTCTTTCTAGTTTTCTTTACAGGTTCTTCTTTAGGAAGTCCTTCGTAATAGGTATACAATCTAGTAATCATTTCCATTACGCAGTTGCTACACCATATTGTTACAATAAAATTTGCATCAAGATATTTTCTATAGATATGTTCATACATTTTTAGTAATGGCAAATCTAGATTTCTTACAAAGCCACTTTGTACCATTTCCCAATTAACCTTATTGGCTTCTAGGTATTGTTTGTGTTCTAACTCCATAACTTCCAAATTAATTTTGATATGATAGGTACAAGAAATCCTGAAATGAATAAACAACTAGCAATATCTACTACTAGTTGAGGTGCGAAATACAATACTGCCCCAATCCACGCACCCAAGCAACTTCCACAATTAAAAGGCTTGTAGTTGAGTTTCCATTTATAGGGTAAGTTATGTATATCGTTAATAAATAGTGATGCACATGTTGCGGTTAAAATTATTTGTATCATTTTCTAATGTTTTTTTTCATTTCGGTTTTGGTTTTATGCAAAGTTCTAACTATTGACATATAAGGTATTCCTGTTTTTCTACTTAGTTCTTTTGCATTTTTTTTGAAATCAAGTGCATATAACTTTAGTAATTCCTTATTGTACCAATGTAAATTTTCTAAGTTTTTTTCTAGTTTGTCTACAATATCAGTTGTTTCTATATGCAATCTATTCATTTCTTTTGATATTGTATTGTTATCCATTTCAATATGATTACGATAATTTTTATAGAAACTACTTCTATCGCTTTTTATCATATTTAACATAGTTCGTACAATATAGAATTTTAGTTCATTCCTTTCATACATGCCAATTAACTTTTGTTCATCCATCTCACAAAGAACTAAAAAAACTTCTGCCTTCAGGTCATATTGTAATTCTTCAGGTTGCATCTTTGAAAATGCATCATTGACCTCCTTAAGGTCCCAATATTCAGTTAGAATTTCATTTTTGACCATTCAATTAATGTTGCTTTTTTGTCTACTTCAGTACAAATGTAAACAATTCCACCACATTTATAGATATCATCTAATCTTTCTTTCTGTTCCTTACTTATTTTGTCTCCTATTTTTTTGATTTCTACTGCTACATAGGTACCTGTTGAGGAGTATCCTTGCAGGTCTGCCCAACCCTTTTGAATAGTACCTTTCCTTCTGCCAAATGGTATGTTATTGACACGATTAAGCCTGTAACCTATAAATTCTAAGTTCTTTTTTGCCCATTGTGTTAGTTCATTTGCAGTTATATCCATTAGAATGCAGGTATAGTACCTTGTTTAATTTTACATTGATACCCTTTGTTTTTCTTAATTGTACACTCTATACAATTTATTACTCTGCCATCAGGTTTTTCTCTATTTATGTAAAATTCATAATAATTTTTGACTTTCAAGCATTTGTTGCATTTTTTCGTAAAATTCTTTTTTGAAGTCGATACGATTTTTGGCTTGTTGAGCTTCCACATAACTAGGATAGTAATCTAAAAAGTTAGTTGTATAGCACCATTTGGTAGTTCCATAATGGCTATATCTAATTTGGTATATTTTCAAAGTATCTGACAAGTGCTAGTTTTTTACATTGTTGTTCAATAAAGAAATCATCTCTACATTTCATTGAATACTCCTTTGCGTCAAAAATATTCATTTTACTAATTTTTTCTGCATTATCAGCCTTAACTATTTTTATAGTTTCTTCAATAAATGTATTAGATAGTTTAATTTTGCCTTGGCTGTATAGTATTTGAAACACCTTATCAGCATTGATAATCTTATTGAAATCATCTCTTTTACTAGATAACCAAGCATCCTGTGTAAATTTAACTATCTCATTATCAGTTAGTTTGGGTGCTTCTATTTCTTTTTGTGGTCTATAACTCATATATTTTCTTACTTCTACTGCTTTGCCCTTATAGGCACTCATTATTTGACTAATATATTTAGGCGAGAACTTCTCGTAATGCTCTATATCGCATTCTAATTTACGCTGAACGGCAAGTTTGAATGCTAACCTAAATTCATTGATTGTAAAATTAGGGTAAGTAGTCCTAATAAAGTCCTCAATAACTAAAAATTCTTCTTTCTCAGGTAATTTTGTTAATCCAATTAACTGAAAAATATAGGCTAAAGTACTTTTCAATGTTGAAACATCAATAGTCAATAACTTTTCTCCTTCAAAGGATTCTTCTATTTGTTTATCAGTATCAACTATTGACCCAATTTTTGAGGCGGTCAATTCTTTGTTCGCTTGTACTGCTTGTGGCAAAAGTTCGGTTAATGATTTCATCGTTCCAAGATTTATTATTCAAATATGTTTCAGGATTTTTTCTAAATTGTTTATCTTCTACCGCTAATTTATAAACTTTTATGTGTTCAATAGCTTTTATTCTTTCTTCATCAGATAGATTTTCCCATTTCTTAGTTAATTTATTCCTATCTCCTACCTTTTTATCATATTCTAACCAAAAAGCATCAAATGGTATATTTATTTCTTTTACTTTAATTTCATTTCCTTTTATTTCCTTTCCTTTGTTATATTCTGTTATCGGTGTGTTATCGTTTGTTATAACATTGTTATTCCACCTATTAGCCATTCCTATCTTTCCTGCCTTGCTTCTAAGTGTCTTTTTCTCCTCCCTAACATCCTTATTTCTAAGTACTCGTATGCTAGTATACTTGCCATCCTCCTGCACAAATAAATCTATTTCAAAGCATACTTCTAAAAATGCTTCTATTTGTTCCTTATTCATACCATACTGATGGGCAATACCTTCGACTAATGCAGAGGATAGCCAAGAACTTTGGCTTTCATGCATCAATTCAATTAGCACCCAATACATTCCATAACCTTGTAACCCAAATTTGCTCCTTAAGAACAAAATCTTTTCATCATTCCTCGCATTTGAATCATGCGGAAAGTAGTAAGCATCTTTTTTCATAAAAATAAAAAACCCCTTACAATCCGTAGTAGTCGCATTACTACTTCATGTAAAGGGATAAATAAATAATTCATTACAAAGATATGCGACATCTTTTAATTTTAGGATAAATTTAGTAAATATTCTTGTAATTCATTACTAAGTTTTTCTACCTTTTCTTTATACACTAGTTCCAAATCCATTAACTCTTGGCATTTCTTAACTGAATACATAATTGTTGTATGGTCAGATAAACCAATATGTGCGGCTATCTCGGAATAAGATAAGTTAGTAAATTTTCTAATTAGATAACAAGCTATTTGCCTAGCTATAACAATACTTTGTTGTCTAGATTTTGTTCTTATATCTAACTCAAATTCCATATTTACTAAATCTATTATACTTCTTGCAGTTACCTTTTTTGGGTCAGCGTTAAAAATAATTGGACTAATACTTAAATCTTCCTGTTCGATAACTTCATGTAATTTTTGAAAGGAACTTTTCATTTGCATATAAATAGTTAACAATTCTTGACTAGATACTTTCATTATAGGTCATCTATGTTCAATGGTTTAAAATTTTCCTCCTTTCTTTCATCAGGCATTACCCAATTATCCTCGTAAATTTTGTAATCAGGATGTGAGTTCTTATCCTTGTATTGATTAACCCACATGTTATACCTTTGACCATTAATAGTAAACTTAATTACTTCCTTGCCTTCTTTTGTTTTGTTTATCCAAGCACCAATTGATTCTTTTTTTGTTTCTTCTTTCATTTGATTTTATTTTGATTTGATTAAATGATATTGAGCAACATAGGTCGGTTTCTTTTTTGTACCTACGTTCACATTTTTAGTTACAATATTATGACCTTCTTGTCTAAGATTAAAAACTAATGCGGCTAATCTTAGGCTTCCATATTTTCTTAACGCATCTAATGGAGTGATGCTACTTTTTTGTAGGTGGTTAAGCACCTGTGCTTGTTTGCTCATTTATTTCATTGTTTAGATTAAAGAATATAGGTTTTTCTATTTTAGTTTCCCACTTTTTTATAAAAGCAGTTAGTTCAGTATAGGCTTCATCCGAATACCAAGCGTAGTGATATACTTCCGCTAGTAACATTTGTCTTTCGTAAGGTAATAGGTTTTTCATATTATTTTAAGGCTTTTTTAATATCACTTTGATTGTAATTTAATCCCATTGCAATTCTATCCTTATCCTGTATTTCATTTGCTTGGATAATTTTTAACGCTTTATCATACTGCTCTTGCTTTGTATATGCACTTATTTTGATGGCTTGTCTTTGTTTTGTTTCATCATCAAAGTGCGTATTTTCAAGCAAGGTAATTAGATACATTCGTTTTTCTTCTCCTATTTCATCCCTATGTTCGTTTGTTGCATCAGCATCCTTTGTATCATCTATTGCAAATAAACCATTCAAGGCATATTTTCTAGCATAAGAACTAGCGGCACCTGTAATTTGTGCGGCATCCATGCCTTTTTTTAGTTCTTCCTCTCTTGCCCAACCTGTTACACTAATATGATTATCTTCATCTTTTATCAATGTAGCAGTAGCCTTAATGTATACTCTATCATTAACGCTAACTACTTCATCACTTATAATAAGTGCACAATCATATTTATGACATATTGGTTTAACTGCTTCAATAATATCCTCGGCACTTCGGTATTTGTATTTGCCAAAGGAATTTACTTGATTTTTAGGTGCTTTTAATTCTGCTTGTATTTTTTTGAGGCTCATAAGTTTTGTTTTATTCTATTTCGCAAATGTTGTGATATTCTATTTCTGCTTGATGCTGATACCATTGTTGGAATGTATAGTCATCATCCTCGTAATCATATCCTGCACGAGGACTAGCAGACTTGTTTACTACTTCTAGGTATTCCTCAAAGGAATAATCTTTACCTAGATAATGAATGTTACCCTTGTATTGTAATTGCCAATAAATAAAACTATCTAATGGGTCAATAATTTCTTTGCCATATCTTTCGCAAAGTTGTTCGTAGGTGTGTAATTCTTGTAGCATGATTTTAAGGTTTAGGTTCATAAATAACTTCTTCTAATACTTCTTTTTTTGGTTCTAATGAACCTCCATTACATAGAATTTGAAATTTACCATAGGCAATTTCTTTGTCAAAACTACCTGAATCGGATACATAGGCTCCGTTTTCTTCGGTAAAATACCAATGTTCTTCAGGATTACTTCTTTTTGTTTGTTGAATGAATTTAAACGTTTTCATAAATTTATATGCGTATTCAGCCGCACCCCTGTTTTGGTTTTAGTTTTTAGATTTTCTAGAATATTTTTTGTACTCATTATTTGCGGAATCCCATCCTTCAAGCCAAGCATCGTACATTTCTTTAATTTGTTCTACTGCATTGTCTTGAATTAAATTCCACCATTTGTCATCTAAAGCAGGTAATCTATCTGCTTTGTTTAGCTTTGCAATAAAGCCTAAATTTTTTGCGGTTAATGTTTGCATAGGTTTTAATCTAAAAATAAATAAATATGGTTTCTATAAGGAAGCGCCAATTTATCATATTGTAATTTGGCTAATGAATTAGCTTCATCTTCTGAAATTTTTAATGTGTTCATTAAGAACAAAAGTTTTTCAAGAAATGGTTGCTGGTTCCAAATTTTTTCAGCTTTTTTGAATCCTGTTAATTTGTTTTTCATTTGCATAGGTTTTAATTTATACCATAAAATTAGGCATAAAAACCATACAATCCACAGATTTTGCAGAAAAGTTTAACTTTTTGTTCATTGAAAATCAATGAGTTATGTATTTTATTCAGAAAATGCCCTAGAAATTGGGCAAAACAGGGCTAAATTGTGCCATCCTGCAAGGGAGTACTATTATTATTATCCACCCTACGATAATGCTCCCACCAAATTGTATTGGTTAATATGATACTATTCCTAACTATTTCATCTTCTTCGGCTTCAGGGTACAAAATATGTAGGCATTCATGAAGCATTATTTCTAGATGCTTCTTTCCCTTTAACCTAACGTCAATTTCTATTTCATTGTCGCCTAGGTTTGCAAATCCATACACCTTTTCTTTGCCTAGTTTTTTATATATGACCTTTATTTTTTTCAACTTTT
>Ga0315903_10008667_pt1 | contig 12463 bp, 10 predicted proteins | sample LakEriMetagenome_7_FD_203524 | JGI IMG/M metagenome (GOLD analysis project Ga0315903, IMG submission 203524) | Freshwater fungal communities from buoy surface, Lake Erie, Ohio, United States - Buoy 2 MA119 | ecosystem: Environmental > Aquatic > Freshwater > Lake | place: USA: Lake Erie, Ohio...
CAACGTTTACAACAATTAACCTGACTACACCTTCAACTAGAGAGACTTCAACAAGTTCTACTATTAGTCGAGTAGTTGTTAACGTTATTGAGGATACTTTAACTATTAGTAGCCACGGTTTCCAGGTAGATCAGCCTTTGATTTACAGCAACGGCGGCGGAACATCAATCACGCCTCTTACAAACGGCTCAACGTATTATGTGCAGGAAGTAATTGACGCTAACAGAATTCGACTAAAACTTGCGCTCAACTCGGTAACCTATATTAACCTCACCGCAGCCGGAGCTGGCACAGGGCACAGCTTTATATTCTCCACAGTTAACATCGCAGAAGATACCTTATACATTGCTAACCACGGCTTAGTAGATGGTCAGGCTGTTCGCTACTCAAATAACGGTGGAACTACTATTCCAGGTCTAACTAACAATACGACTTACTACATTAAAAAGGTTGATAACAGCATCGTAAAACTTGCACTGACTGCGGCACTAAACACGTTTGCAAACATAACAGGAGCCGGAACTGGAACTCAACAACTTCTAATTACCGCTCTTGACTATGCAAGTGATACCATTACTCTTCCAAATCACGGTTTTACGCAAGGAGAGCTTGTTCTTTATGATGCAAAGGGCCAGACTGTTGTTAATGGCCTGACCACTGCAACACCATACTATGTGATCTTTATCGACCAGGACAACATTAAACTAGCAACTACGCCTGAAAATGCAGTAGCAGGAACAGCAGTCAACATCACTGATACACCTGTCGGCGTGGGAAGACACTCCTTACAGTCACTAAGTAAGACTCCAGACGGTATCTACAACATTACAAGCCTACCGGGAGGCTCTCCAAATACATTTACCGTTACAGCGCGTGGACAAGTACCAAATATCTTGAAAACGTTTAACCCTAGAACAACTATTGATCTAGTACAGAATGCTTTCTTTATTCCGTCACACGGTTTCTTAACCGGAACAAAGGTAAATTACGACATCGGGCCAGCAGCAACTGTCATTTCTGGACTAGCCGACAACACAGACTATTACGTAGTTGCGATTAACAAAGATTACCTTCGCCTTGCAAGTTCTGCAGAAAACGCAGCATCAGGAACAGTCCTTACAGTGACAGACTATGGAACAGGTGTAGCTCACACATTTACCTCAAACCAGATTAACGGAAACGTTACAGGTGCAGGTAACATTACAATTGCCTCCGGATCAGTTCTTGTATCAGGAGTCGGTACACAGTTCACAAAGATTCTAAAGGTAGGAGACCGCTTCCGTATCTTCCCACCAAACGTAACTAAAACTCATGGCGCTTTTACATTTGCAGCGGCAGACGTTAGCACTAGCACTAATTTAATTACAAAAGCGCATACCCTACCAACTGGTCAGGCAGTGGTATTCTCAGCAGGCGGTGGAACAGCACCTACACCTTTAGTAGAAGGTACAACCTACTTTGTAAGAGCCGCGTCTTCAACAACTGTTTCTCTTCACACAACTGTGGCAGACGCAATAGCAAACACAAACTTAGTTGATATAACAGCGGCTGGAACTGGTTCAGCGTTCTCATTAAATGCCAACACAGTAAACCTAAGTATTGTATTTGCAGCAGCAGACGTTAACACTGGTACAGATGTAATCACGAAGGCGCATGACTTTTCTACAGGAACACAGGTAATCTTTACAAACGGTGGAGGAACATCTCCAACTGGACTAACTACAGGAGACTCGTACTTTGTTCGTAGATTAAGCTCAACAACACTGACCTTGCACACGTCAGAGGCAGAGGCAATCGCAGATACTGGCAGGGTTGATATAAGCGCTGCTGGAACTGGAACTGCGTTTACTCTATTCGCGCGTCAGACAGATTTTTCCGCGGTAAACGTTGATACAGCAACTAACCGTATCACACGAACACACAATTTTGAGACCGGTGACACAGTTAAGTTCCAGGCAAATGGCGGCGTAGCTCCTAGCCCATTAGTTGATGGTTACTACTACTTTGTCCGTAAAGTAAATGACACTCAAATTACTCTTCATGGATCAGCAGCTGATGCGTCATCTAACACAAGCCCTGCAGACTTTAGCACCGTTGGAACTGGATCCTTGTTTACGCTAACAAAGACAACACCAGTCGGTCCAATTATTCGTCGTATCACTGCGATTGGTTCTGATACACAGATCTCTGTAGATCGCCCTTACTCAAGCGCATACACAGCAATATCATACTCTTACCCAACCTTTATTTACGTTCGCCCTGAAGGATACTCGCTACACCGTCCATTTGACGGCGGCGTTGAGATGTCAGTCGGTAGTGGCACCTCATACGGTTCAATCGTTCGACAAACACGTAAGTACTTCCGTTACCAGTCAGGTAAGGGTTTACAGACCTCCTGCGGTATCAACTTCAAGCCTTCAATTGACCTTGAAAGCATGGTTCAAAGTAGCAGCACTGTAATCACATGTAAGACTCGTCGTCCGCACGGACTTGTCAATGACCTATTTGTTGTCGTCAGCGAGGCAAAGGACTCACAAGGTGTAACAAGCCAAGTCTACAACGGTGAATTCCAAGTAACAGTAACAAATCTAACAACATTTACAATTACCAGAGCAGCTGGCACAATCACAGAAAACCGCGCCTACGGATTCCCGCAATTCTACGTTCGCGAGTGGTCTGGTGGAGCTGTTAGAACTGGTATGTACGACTTCCAAAACGGCATGTTCTTCGAGTTTGATGGACAAAATCTATACGCAGTACGTCGTTCATCAACACAGCAACTTGCTGGAACAGCTGCTGCATTACAAGGTTCAGAGCTTGTATTTGGAACTGGCACAAGCTTCCAGGCACAGTTAGCTGTAGGAGACTTTGTTGTTATGCGCGGTCAAAGCTACCGTATAACACAGATTGATTCGAACACTCGTATGTCAGTTCGCCCTGAGTACAAGGGATCATCTGGCACAGAAAAAGAATTTAATCCTGCAACTGTCGTAGACACATCAACAGACGTGTTTACGATTATTGGTCATGGATTTAGTGATCTTCTCCCAGTTGTCTACAACTCTATTGACGGTGAGCCTATTGGCGGACTTGTAAATGGTCGTACTTACTACATCAGCCTGTTAAATGGAAACACCTTTAAGTTAAAATCATCTCCAGACGCTGGAGGCTTTGTAAATCTATCAAGCGTCGGAACAACCACAGTTCACTCGTTTACACCTGCTAAGTCAGGTATTATTATCACAAAGACAGTCGACACAAAGGTTTCTCAGCAAAACTGGTCAATTGATCCTTGCAATGGAACGGGTGTAACAGGGTACAACCTTGATCTTTCAAGAATTCAGATGGCCTACATCGACTACTCCTGGTACGGCGCTGGAAAGATCCGCTTTGGATTTAAGACTACTGACGGTCAGGTTCGATACGTTCATGAGTTTGTTCACAACAACAACTTGTTTGAGTCGTATCTACGTTCTGGTAACCTTCCAGCGCGCTACGAGGTAGTTACATACCAAAACCCTACATACATTCCATTCCTGTTCCACTGGGGCACCTCGGTCATGATGGACGGCCGATTTGACGATGATAACGCGTACTTGTTTACACAGAACAGCCAGACCTTGGATATTCGAGGAACTACAGCAAAGTCATTCGCATCAACAGGTATTAACCTAACAACTGATCTAATGACTGTACAATCTCACGGATTTAGAAGCGGCGACATTCTTCAGTTTGAGTCCATTGGATCAAACGGTTTACGCGGATCAAACCTGCTAAACCCTCCAACCCGCGTAGTTGGATCTAACTCTCTTGCAAACCTAACAAACGGTGCACGATACAAAACCATCGTAAACTCTGCAAACTTGTTGCACCTAGCACCTATTAGCGCAACCATTAGCACTGGTGCATCGTTTGCAAGAACATCTAACGTTATGACGGTGACTACCGTATCGCCTCATAACCTATCGACCGGTATGTATGTCGGTGTTTATGGAGTAGCAAATACAGTTCTAAATATGAATCAGCTAGCAAGCTCTCCAACTGGTGTCGCTAACGGCGCATTTACAATTACAGTAACTGGAACTAACACCTTCACTTACCCATCAGCGGGTACTAACCAATCAATCTTAGTTGAGTCTGGTTCAATTATTTCTGAGGTTATTGACTTTACTGGTCAAGGAAACACTCAGTTTACATACTTCCTATATCCAGATGGTTCACTTAATAACACATCTGGTCCAAACTACCAGCCTCTTATCTCTCTTCGTTTGAGCCCGTCAGTATCTTCTGGTTTGACAGGTAAACTTGGAGATCGAGACGTTATTAACCGCATGCAGTTAAGACTAAAGGAAATTGCTACCTCCTCCACACAGTTGGTTGACGTTAAGGTTCTTCTAAATCCACGTCTCAATAACTTGAACTTTGTTGGTGTAGACGCACCTTCACTTACCCAAATTGTTGAGCACACAGCGGCTGATACAGTGTCCGGTGGAGTTCAGATCTACAACTTCCGCGGAGCTGGTGGTTCTGGCGGATCTGAAGGAACAACAACAGTAGACGTTAGCAGCCTCTTTGAGATGTCAAACTCTATTCTTGGTGGAGACAGCATTTTCCCAGACGGCCCTGATATTATTACCATAGCAGTAGCTCGTCTATCAGGATCATCTACTCTAACATCCGCTAAGCTTTCATGGTCTGAAGCACAAGCATAGGAGGGAAGACACATGCCGATAACACGACTCGGGCTCGTCAACCCTGCTGCGAACACCAACGCAGTACTTGCGACATTTCAAGGCGCGTACCTTGTTTCAGTTGTTGTTGCTAACAAGGCAACAACTGCTACACCTTTAACAAAGGTAACAGTATGGATAGTTCCAGCAAACGCGACCGTTCAAGCACAGTACGTCTACATATGTTCAAACTTGCTAATTTCTGTAGGACAGGCGTTTGAGACGTTTCGTTTTGCAGTAAACTCAGGTGACACGATCTATGTTCTTTCAACTACAGCACAAGCGTCATTTTCTTGCAATGGAATAGCTCAGTCAGATAACATTCTTCCTGAGAACGTAACTCAAACATTTACAAACAAAACTATTCGTGGAGTTAACAACGTACTTTACCTTGATGCTGGTACTACGGCTCAACGCTCCGCTAGTGCTGAGGTTGGGTATGTAAGATACAACACTGAAACTCAAACATTAGAACTTAAAAATACTTCAGGGTGGGTTAACGTCGGTACTGGTGCTGGTGGTGGAGCAACAGGGCCAACTGGGCCAACTGGACCAACTGGTCCAAGTGTAACTGGTCCAACAGGTGCGCCAGGCTCAGCTTCTGCAACTGGTGCAACAGGCCCAACTGGACCGACTGGCCCAACAGGTGCAACAGGACCTGAAGGTGCAGCTTCTGCAACAGGTGCAACAGGCGCAGCTGGACCAACTGGACCAACAGGACCAACTGGTGCTACAGGTGCTGCCTCAACAGTAACTGGTCCGACTGGCGCAACAGGGCCAACAGGACCTACCGGTGTAGCAACATTCAGTGGAACTACAGACGCAACTGCCGCGTCAATTACTATTGACGAAGTTGCCTACTCTGCTATTGCAAGACTAGTTGTAACTGCTAATGGCACGACCGCATATCAGTTTAACAGTCACTACTCAGGAGATGACCCAACAATTTATGTCCTTGGCGGAGCAACAATTGCCTTTAATCTATCTGAAGCTAGCCATCCATTTAAGCTACAAGAGGACACTGGTTCTGGTTTTGTAGATATATCTACTGGTCTAATTCACTGTACTACAACTGGAACATTAACAACTAATACAAACGCTCAAGGAAAAACAAGCGGTACTTTATACTGGAACGTTCCAATAACAGCAGCATCTGGTGGATACAGATACATCTGTGCATCTCACGCTGGCATGGTTGGCACTATTACTCACAAGTCATTGAATAGCATCTAAGGAGACTACACATGCCAGTAAAACGCCTTGGAGTATTAGCACCAGCAGCAAACTCAACGGTGCTACTTGCAACCTCTGACGTTACCTGTGTTTCCTCTGTAATTGTTGCAAATAGAGGAAGTGTAGGACTTGAGGCAACTATCTACATTGAGCCAGTCGCTACTCCAGGAAACCCAGCAAACTACGTTTATATTGTAAGTGGTCTAGCAGTAACTCAGGGGCAGTCCTTTGAGTCTTTTAGATTTGCACTTGATGTTGGAGATAAAATCTGGGTAAGATCTACTACTGCAAACGCTACATTCTCTGCAACTGCAGCCTACGAGTCAACTGGTCGCGCAAACATTGTGTATCAGTCTACTCAGCCAGGATCACCGCAGGTTGGAGATATCTGGGTTAACAGCACTACAAACGCAGTAGGACTTTACACTGGATCAGGTTTCAATGTAATTGCAACAGCTGCTCCTACTGGTCCAACAGGTCCAACTGGACCAACTGGCCCGCAGGGCATAACAGGCGTAACAGGTCCGGCAGGCTCTGGAGTAAGCGTTCTTGGCTCATACGCAACCTATAATGATCTAATAACTAATGATCCAACTGGAAACATTGGAGATGCTTACGTAGTTGCTACTAATCTTTACATTTGGAATAATCAAAACGCCGAGTGGTACAATGCTGGTCCTTTTGTTGGCCCAACGGGCGCAACTGGACCTACAGGACCAACTGGTGCAACAGGCCCAACAGGACAGGCAGGCGCAGCATCTTCAACAGGTGCAACTGGACCAACTGGACCAACAGGACCAACTGGTGCTCCTTCAATAGTACCTGGTGCAACAGGTGCAACTGGTGCAACTGGACCAACAGGTCCAACTGGTGCAACAGGCCCGACAGGACCTACAGGCTCTGTAGGAATTACTGGTCCAACAACTCCCGCAACTGCTAGTAGTAATGGCACAGCAGGAACTGTAGTATGGGACTCAAGTTACATCTACGTGTGCGTCGCAACTGACACTTGGAAACGTGCAGCTATTACTACTTGGTAGTTAGCTTTAAGCACTTTTATAGTGTATAATTTTAAAGACGAAATGAATGGGAGAAACTATGAAGGTAGCAATTTACACAATCGCGCTTAATGAACTACAATTTGTTCAACCGTGGTATGACTCTGCAAAGGAGGCAGACTACCTTTTAATTGCAGACACTGGCTCAACGGATGGAACAATTGAGGAAGCCAAGGAACTTGGAATAAACGTTGTTAACGTCGTAGTGAAGCCGTGGAGATTTGATATGGGACGCAACGCGTCTCTCGCTGCATTACCTGCTGACATTGATTACTGCATCGCGCTTGATATGGACGAGGTACTTCTTCCAGGTTGGCGTGAAGAGCTCGAGAAGGCACACGAACAAGGTTGGACTCGTCCACGTTACGAGTACACATGGTCATGGAATGATGATGGAACACCTGGCCTAATCTATGGTGGAGATAAGATTCACAAACGTTTTGGTTATCGCTGGAAGCACCCAGTTCATGAGGTTCTTATGACGTATGGTGACACAGAAGAAACGCAGGGTTGGACAGGATTAAAGATTCATCATCATGCTGATAATACAAAGCCACGTTCACAATATCTTCCGTTATTAAAGTTTGCAGTCCAGGAGGATCTAACTGATGACCGCAACGCGTTTTACTACGCACGAGAACTTTACTTCTACGGGCACAACGAGGAAGCAATACAAGAATTTAAGCGCCACCTTGCGCTACCAAGAGCGGTGTGGCCTCCAGAGCGTGCTGCGTCAATGCGCTATCTTGCTAAGCTTGAAAAGGATAAAACAGAGTACTGGGCAAATCGCGCTGCCGAGGAATCTCCTGGACGACGTGAACCTTACGTAGATCTTGCAAAATACTACTACGAAAATAAAGACTGGCAGAAGTGCTACGACTCTGCCACAAAGGCTCTTGAGATAAAAGAAAGACCTTTAGAGTATCTTAACGAGGCCGAGTCTTGGGGCGCAGCTCCGTATGACTATGCTTCTATTGCTTCTTACTGGCTAGAGAAATATGATGAAGCGCTGCTTTACGCACAAGCAGCAGTTGATCTTGATCCTCTAAACGAGCGACTTAAATCAAACTTAAAATTCTGTATTGATCAAGTAAATAACAGAAGTAACAGCAAGTAAATGAATATAGTTGTTGTCGGTGGAGGAACCGCTGGTTGGCTTGCAGCATATATTATTTCTAAAATACAACCTAACCTTCACAAAGTTACTGTAATAGAGTCTTCATCTATAGGAATTATTGGAACTGGAGAAGTATCTACAGGTCTTATGTACGACCTTCTATCTGGAAAGTATTTTCCTTCAGGAACGGACTTGCAGACTTTTATAGATAACACTGACTGCACCCGTAAAATGGGTATTAAGCATGTCAATTGGAAAGGCGATGGAACTCATTATTTTGCTCCTGTAGATGGAAGCCCTAGTCAAACCGTATCACCAGATTATGTTTTTAATTATGTCCTTTCTACATATGGAAAAGATAAAATGTATTTAGCTTCTCCAATAGGACAGGCATATGATTTAGGTAAAGAAATCCCATTTGGAGGAGCCTTACATTTTGATGGGGCAAAAGTTGGTCAGTATCTAAAAAAATTAAGCCTTAGTGATTATGTAAAAACTATTGATGCTGTAGTCGAAGATGTAAAAATATCATCTAACGGGCAAATTAAAAGCTTAGTGTTGAATAACAAAGAAGAAATCTATGGAGACTTCTTTATTGACTGTACTGGTTTTGCAAGAGTTCTTACTAAAAAACTAGGTATGAAATGGAAACACTACAATAAAAATCTTCCAGTAGATAGAGCTATCCCATTTCTTCTTGACTATGAAGAAGACCAATCGGTAGAGCCAGTAACAACTGCACATGCAATGAATCATGGTTGGATGTGGAATATCCCTTTGCAAAGCAGAATGGGAGCTGGATATGTGTTTAGTAGCGCACATACAACTGAAGATAAAGCTCAGGAAGAAGTAGAAAAGCTTTTAGGTAAAAAAGTTAAACCTATAAAGTTAATCAAGTTTGAATCTGGAAGATCAGAGGAGCTTTGGATATCTAACTGTTTGGCAGTAGGCCTTTCTGGTGCTTTTAGTGAACCATTGGAAGCTACTTCTATCCACGGAACAGTTCTTCAGTTACTTATATTTTCTTCACACTACCTAGTATCTAGTGTTGAAAAAACTAACAACGAGGTTAATAGAAAAACTTATAATAAAAGACTAGGAAGTCTATATGATGACTACTGTGACTTTCTTGTTGTACACTACCAAGGTGGAAGATCTGATACAGATTTTTGGAAATATGTTACGTCAAAAGAAGCTTTAACAGAATTTACCTCAGACATCATTGAAACATCTAAGCACAGAATACCTACAATGCTGGACTACGAACAATCAGTAGGAGCATCAGCGCCTCTCTGGGCTTGGACCTTAGCTGGTTTAGATATTATTACTAAGGAACAAGCCAGAGATCAGTTGGAAAAACTAGGGCTGTATGGTAAGTCTAAAGAAATGTATGAAGAATTTTCTTCTTACTACAAGAGTCAGTTTTACTCATAATCAGGAACTCTAAAGTAGCATTGACCCCAGTACTGAGGACCTTCATGAGTTTGATTTAATTCAATATGAAGATCTATCTCTAGTTTTTCATATGTTTTTTCAAAAGATTCTAAGTCTACACCAAAAAACTTAGCTAAAAACTTTTTACTTTCTTCAACAATTTCATTAAAATTTTCTCCGCCAACTGTGATTCTGGCTGTAGCTTTTTTCATTATACTCTCCTTCTACTTGTAGGTTTTTCTGGACCAAACATTTTTCCCATAAAATCCACCCTTGATAAGTCTATTAGACAGGTGGTTAATTTTCTCTCCAAGAATCACTAGGCTTTGATCTTTTTCTGCTTCCCAGGACTCTCTTTTGAAGGGGATAATCTGCGCAATGGGAGTGCCTGCTTCAATTATTCCTTCAAAATCTTTTTGTAAAAAGAACGGGTAATTGCCTAATGCAATACCTTTATCTGCGTCTATTACACCACTTAATGTAACAAAAGGAAGATCGTGCCTATTTAACGGATGAGTAACTAGCAAACTGTATCCAACAGGAGTCTTAAAGCACATGGGAGGCATCCAAACAAACTGATGTTTGCTGCAGCCTAAAGGTATTGGCAAAAGCTTTGCTGGCTCACTATCTCTAGAATTTACCGGCTGCGGCTCCATCATCCACTTAAACTGTGGTCCGTCCATAGTCTGCTTTACTTGTATATCTGTCCACAGCTCTACGGTGTATCCAGAAGTTAAAGCATCTAAATATGGAAAACAAAGTTTTAGCGCTTTATTGGTGCCACCTTCTGGTTTTATCTTAGCTGTTCCACCAACAAATCGTTCAGATTTACTGTACCACTCCGGTATGTATTGCTGCGCAGGTTTAGGTATATCTATAATCTCTGGAATCATACCAAAGCTTATTTTTCTAGGTTTATTAAACATAACACTCCAAATTCTATGCCGACACAAAATGTTTTACAAGAAACGTTGCTGCAAGAATAGTCCAAAGTATATTGAACCAAATTAAAGTCGGCAGTGTTTTAATAGTTGCTGACCAAATCAGCAAGATGCTTGTGATCAGTGCAAAAATATACAGCCACCAAATTGAGACACCAAAAAGTAGGCCAGGAATGATAATCAAAGCTTTTGTTGTAAAGGCAAGAAACTCGACCGTATTGGGGATGTTCCAATAAGCTTTTGTCTTCATTGTCTTTAAAGCTGTGACCCATTGGAAATGCTTCCTCACATTTCCATCAAAAACCTCTGCGTTGGTAAAAAAGTTTGGGTCTTTGTAGTTTTTCATAATTTATACTCCTTCTTTTTTCTTTCTTCTTTCTTTTTATGTTTTTTCTCTAAACGAGCCTTCTTCTTAGCCTTTTCACGAGCTTGGCGTTCTAACTTTTCGTTACGCTCAACGTGATATGCATCTACTGCGTTTGCACTTGTTCGTGAGCGCCAGGTGAAATCACAGGCAGTGCAATGAACTAATCTCATTGTTGCCCAACGTCCACCGTTAGGAGTATCAACAACTAACGTCTCTAGCTTATTAGGACGAGCTGTGCAATAAGGACATTGAGGGTATCGTTGACGACGGGATTCCTGACCACTCCATGAAACGCTAAGCGCGCGACGAATTTCACCTTCATCTTTTCCTCCCCAGATTCCCCAGATCTGTCGATGTTCTAGTGCCCACTTAAGACAGTCTTTTCTTGCAGGACAAAGAAAGCAAAGATTTTTTGCTTGATATTTTTCTGTTGGCTCTGTTGAAAAGAAAAAATCACGTAAACCTTCATTTTCCTTAAGCGCGCAAATGGCTTCCTTTTGCCAGCTTAAGTCAGAAACTCGACTCATTTTGTTTATCAGCTAAGTTCTATCCAAGTATACGGAACTGCAACCTCAACTTGATCTCCGTACTCTGTTTCTCCGCTTTCATCACACTTAGTAAACTCTAGATCGCCATCAACAAAGCCAACATAACCTTTAACTATGTTCCCATCATCAATAGATCTAAAACCATTTCCCAGCGTAAAGACGATACCTTCTCTTTGTATAGCAGATGCTAAGGCGCGACGAACTACTTCATTTTCTAGATCTACATCACCTTCTGTACCAAATACGACTAAAGGAGAGGTAGAGGCAGTGTAACCGTTACCAGACCATACCTGCCATAAGGCCTGACCAGCTCTTGAATCTCTCATAGATACATTGTATCTTGAGTCTCGCTCGTTTGTATTGAAAACACCGACAATTTTTTGCCATAAAGATATATGGACCTGGGCGTGAAAGTGTCTCTAAACGCGACTGAGCGCGTGTCTACATGTCGTTAAACGTGCCTAAATACAGGTTACTGTCCTTATCGGGCCAAAGGTACTGGTAGTGGGCCGGTCTTGAGCCAGTGTCCTCTGGCCAGCCAAACTGTGAGTACCATGAATAATCTTTACGTAGTAAGGCAACGCGATGGGTAGATGCAACCTGCTCAAACTTATCCTTATCAGAGATCCAACCAGGGACAGACAATGTGTCATTAGCTCGTCCCATGCTTACTGCTAAGTCATACGTTCTATAGATCTTAGGGAGCATTGTTGATTTGAACCCACGTTTACGCCACTCAAAGTATGTTGCCGCAAGGTAGGAGACTAGAAGCTTTTCATGCCCACGCCACATGTGCGCAACAGGGTGGTTGACCCAGCCTTTAGGGTCACGGTGATTACCCTGTGGATCAAGCTCTGTAAGCGCAAGTAAAACCTGCCAGCCTTCAAGTGTTTGCTTGTGAAGGCGCTTGTTATCTAACTCGTATGCAATACGCTCAAAAGAGTCAGTGTGTGGAACGAAGGTTTGCATGTAGTACGTCCTTTGTCATTTGGTAAATAAATTATATCAGGAAATATCTGAGTCTGGAAAGGTATT
>Ga0315903_10008670_pt1 | contig 12459 bp, 9 predicted proteins | sample LakEriMetagenome_7_FD_203524 | JGI IMG/M metagenome (GOLD analysis project Ga0315903, IMG submission 203524) | Freshwater fungal communities from buoy surface, Lake Erie, Ohio, United States - Buoy 2 MA119 | ecosystem: Environmental > Aquatic > Freshwater > Lake | place: USA: Lake Erie, Ohio...
GCGGAGGGCCGGAGCCCGCAGCGAGTGTCCGGCGACGGGCATGGGCAGTCCCGAGCGGTGCAGCGGCAGCCAGCATGCCCCCATCGCTTACGCGATTGGGCTTCCTGGGCATAAAAGCCGCGGGGCCCGCCGGTCGATTCCGGCGGGCCCCGCTTGTTTGTTCGCCGCAAGGCGGAGGCTGCGGGGGCCATGGATGGCCCCGCAACCGGGAAGGCTAAAACTGCCAGATCGCGTCGCAGCCACCGTAGAGCTGGCCGTACTGGTCGCCCGACCCGTCGGTGATCTTTCCGAAGGGAAGCGGGCCATTCATGTTGTCGGGCGAGTACCAGTCATACCGGATCTCAGGACGGATGATCCAGTTGTTGTTGGGCTTCCAGTTCAGGCCCCACGTGGCCTGCCAGAAGTTGCCCGCGTAGCCACTGCCGTACGGTCCGCCCCAGATGGCATTGCGGATCGGGTTGATCACGCGGTAGCCGTTGTTGTCGCGGAACCACTCCAGCCGCATGCCGCCCACCAGCGTGTCGCTGATGTTGTAAAACATGTACTGGTTGACGCCGTACCACTGGGCGAGGCCATCGGCCTGCCCGATGTTCTGCGACACCGGATTGGCGTTGAACTGCCACCCAAGGTCGTTTTGGAATACGTAGGTGAGCTTGTCCGACAGCTCATTCACGTAGACCGTGCTCACGACCGAGCGGTTGCCGATGTTGCCGGCACCGCTTGCCGCGAACGAACCGATTTCGTTGCCGCTCGACACGCACGTCGTCAGGGCCTGAGTGGCGTCGGAGTTCTTGAACGTCACACCGCCGAGGAAGGCGGCGTTGCTGTTCGCCCCCGCATAGGACGGGTTGTTGATCCCCACGATGTTGATGGGGTCGCTGAAGTTGTCCCAGCCATTGGTGATACCGCCATACACGATGAGCTGGTCGTTGGGCGTCCAGGTGTCGAGGATGCCGGTGTGGGTAAACGGCTCGCCATACTGCATCGTGTAGGCATGCGTGTAGAAGAAGTTGCCGATGGCCGGCACCACTTCGTACCCGATGATCGTGTAGAAGTGACCGACCTTGACGGCATGGTTGCCGGCACCGACCTCACCGTAGAGCTGCGGCATCGCCAGGCCGTAGTCCTTGCTCGACGCCCATGACGGCGTCCCCGCCACGCCAGCCTGATTGGTCTGGTTGAGCAGGTTGCCGTCGAGGCCGCGGGCCGTGGTGTAGATGTAGTCGGTACCGTAGAGCAGGTCGACGCGGCCGCCGAAGTTCCGCCCATTGTCGACATCGAGCAGCCGCTCGTTGACGAGGTAGAGCTGGTTCATCTGGCCCTGCCAGTTGCGGTCGTTGAACGTGATCGGGCCGTTGAAGGGGCTCCCCCAGTTGTTGGCACCGATCCCCACGTCGAACCAGCCGTAGGTGTTGATGCCGCGGCTGGTCAGGCCGTCGAGTTCGAGGTACCGAGTCGGCCCTTCCTCCTCCGAGGCCTCCTGAGCCGCTTCCTGCGGCGGCAGGGCCCGCATCTGGTAGGCGTCTTCCTGCGGCACGGCCGGCAGCACCGGAGCCGACGCGACGGGCGCGGTGTTCTGGGCGAGCTGGCTGTAGAGGTTTGGATCGATCCGCGACGGCAGCGACGTGTCGGCGGCATTCGCTGCACTGACGGCCATCAGGCCGCTGGCCACCCACAAGGGCAGCTTCAACTTGGCAAAACGCATGGTGTGATGAACTCCCGTTCCTTCGGTGTGATTGCCCGGACCGCACTCGCGCGGCCCGGGATGTCGTCCCCAAGCACGGAGGCCCACCTACCGATCGCGAAATCCGCCGATCCGCGCCGGCCCAGCCCCCCGTCCCCGAGTAGGAGGATCGACTGCGTTGCGACGAGAAAACGCCCTATACTTCGGCGGGCTGCATAGTCTTCGCGACCGCAACCGGGCCGTGGCAGACTCTGCGGGTCGCGGAACCTCGCCGGTCAGCCCGCCGGGGCGAACGAGCCCTCGAGCAGGGCCGCCAGAAACGCCTCGGGCCGAAACGGCTCGAGATCGTCGGCCGATTCACCGACGCCGACGAACTTCACCGGCAGGCCGAACTGCTCCGCCACCGGCACGATCACGCCGCCGCGAGCCGAGCCGTCGAGCTTGGAAAGCACAATGCCGGTGCAGCCGGCCGCCTCCTTGAAGCCCTTGGCCTGCGAGAGGGCGTTCTGCCCGGCGGTGGCGTCGATCACGAGCAGGGTCTCGTGCGGCGCCTCGGGGATCTGCTTGGCGATCACGCGACGGATCTTGCCGAGTTCCTGCATCAGGTTGGCCTGGGTCTGCAGACGGCCGGCGGTGTCGATGATGCAGACGTCGAAGCCCCCCTCCACCGCCTTCGCCACGGCCCGGTGCGCCACGCTCGCTGGATCGCAGCCCGGCTCCCCGCGGACGATCTCGGCCCCGAGCCGGCCCGCCCACATGGCGAGCTGCTCCACCGCCGCGGCCCGGAAGGTGTCGCCGGCCCCGAGCACCACCCGCTTGCCGTCGCGAAGAAAAAGCCTCGCGAGTTTGGCGATCGACGTCGTCTTGCCCGAGCCGTTGACACCCGTCACGAGGATCACGGTCGGGCCAGCGGCCGCGGTCGCGATGCCTGCCTCGGCCGGCTTGAGCCGCGCCAGGAGCTGCGTCCGGATCGAGTCGAGCACGACCTCGGGATCGAGCACGCGGGCCCGCAGCCGGTCGCGGACGTCGGCCACGATCGCCTCGGCGGCGGCGGGCCCCATGTCGGTCTTCACGAGGGCCGCGCGGAGTTCCTCGAGAAACTCCTCGTCCACCAGCCGCCCCTCGCGCTTGAAGATGTCTCGGACGTCGGTGGACAGCACCTTGGCCGTCTTGGCAAGGCCCGACCGCAGCCGGTCGAGAAACCCCGGCTTGTTGGCCGCGGCAGGTGCCGGCGCTTCGGCAGCCGGCTCAGCGGCGACGGCCTCCGGCTGGGGCTCTTCCTTGTCCTTGCGTCCAAAACGAAACAGGGCCATGGGTCGTTGGTCTCCGACGAATGCGTCAGCCGGCGGCGGGCCGCGACCGACCGCCGCGGCCGTCGAGGATCGCACCAAGAATGCCGGCCACGAAGGCGGGCGAATCCTGGCTGCCGTAGCGACGCGCCAGTTCGATCGCCTCGTCGACGACCACGGGCCCCGGCGTGTCGGTGTGCAGCAGTTCGAAGGCGGCGATCCGCAGCACGGCCCGGTCGGTGGCCGCCATCCGCGACAGCCGCCAGTTGGTGCTCCGGGCGTCGAGGAGGGCGTCGATCTCCACCTGGTGGTCGCGGACCCCGTCGACGAGCGTGTCGGCGAAGGCGACGAGCTCCGCCGACTTCAGCCGCCCCTTGTGGAAGCGGGCGCGATCGCGGGGATCGATGGCGTTGAGCTCGCCCTGGTAGAGCGACTGCAGGGCCACCTCGCGGGCACGACTGCGGCGGCTCATGCGGCCCCTCCGCGCCGAATCGCCTCAAGGAGGCCTGCCATCTCAATCGCCGCTGCGGCGCACTCGGCTCCCTTGTTGCCGGCGAAGCCATCGGCCGCGTCACCGCCGGCACGCACCATCGCCTGGGCAAGCGTGTCGCAGGTGAGCACCCCGAAGATCACCGGCAGGCCGTGGTGGCGGCCGGCCGCCTCGATTCCGGCGGCGGCGGCGGTGGCGATGTGATGGTCGTGCGACGTGTCGCCCTTGATGATCGCCCCCAGGCAGAGCACCGCCGCATAGCGGCCCGTGGCCGCGAGCCTGTCAGCGGCGAGCGGCAGTTCGAACGAGCCCGGCACCCAGGCGACATCGACCGCGCCGGCGGTGACCCCGGCCGCCCCGAAGCGGTGCAGGGCGCCTGCCAGCAGCCGACGCGTGATCGACTCGTTCCAGCGGGCCACGGCAATGGCGATCCGCGTCCCGTGAGGCACCGCGGCGGACGTGCCGTCGAAGACCGTGGGTGTGGAGGTGCCACTCATGCCGGTGCTCCTCGTCCGCTCACGACTTGAGGCTCATGAGAAACTCGCTGTTCGACTTCGTCTTGGCCAGCCGGTTGGCGAGAAGCTCCATGGCGTCGGTGGGGTTCATCTCGCCGAGCACGCGGCGGAGCACACAGATCCGGCGATACTCGTCGGGCTCGAGGAGCATCTCCTCGCGCCGGGTGCCCGAGCGGTTAATGTCGATGGCGGGATAGATCCGTTTGTCCACAAGCCGCCGATCGAGCACGATCTCGAGGTTGCCGGTGCCCTTGAACTCCTCGAAGATCACGTCGTCCATCCGGCTGCCGGTATCGACCAGCGCCGTGGCGATGATCGTCAGCGAGCCCCCCTGCTCCACCTTGCGGGCACTGCCGAAGAATCGCTTCGGCCGCTGGAGGGCGCCCGAGTCGACGCCGCCGGAGAGGATCTTGCCCGAGTTGGGCACCTCGGAGTTCCAGGCCCGGGCGAGCCGGGTGATCGAGTCGAGGAAGATCACCACGTCGCGGCCATACTCCACGAGCCGCTTGGCCTTCTCGATCACCATGTCGGCAACCTGAATGTGGCGGCTGGAGTTTTCGTCGAACGTGGAGCTGATCACCTCGCACGACGGACCCTTCACCTGCCGTTCCATGTCGGTGACCTCCTCCGGCCGCTCATCGATGAGCAGCATGAAGACGTAGGCCTCGGGGTAGTTGACGAGCACCGCCTTGGCCATCTTCTGCAGGAGAATCGTCTTGCCGGCACGCGGCGGGCTGACGATCAGGCCGCGTTGGCCGAAGCCGATCGGCACGATCAGGTCGACCACGCGGGTGGAAATCTCTTCGGCGGTCGTCTCCATCACGATCCGCTCGTCGGGATGCAGCGGCGTGAGCTCATCGAAGAATACCCGTGTCGAGAGCTTGGCGGGATCCTCGCCATTGATCGCCTCGACGCGCAGCAGCGCGAAGTAGCGCTCGCTCTCCTTGGGTGGCCGAATCTGGCCGGCCACGCTCATGCCGTTGCGGAGGCCGAAGCGGCGGATCTGGCTCGGCGACACGTAGATGTCGTCGGGGCAGGAGAGGTAGTGGGCGTCGGCGCTCCTCAAGAAGCCAAACCCATCGGGCAGGATCTCGAGCGTGCCCTCGCCGAACATCAGGCCATTGAGCTTGATCCGCTCCTTGAGGATCCGGAATACGAGGTCCTGCCGCTTGGCCCCGGAAACGTCGCCGATGTTCTCCTTGCGGGACAGTTCCACCAGTTCCTGCATCGAGAGCTTCTGGAGTTCTGCGATGAACGAGTCGCCCTTCTTGAGGGCCTCGTAGTGGCTGGTGACATCGAGCCCTTCCTTGACCTCGGCGGCGATCTCCTCGGCGATCGAGAGCGGCTCCCGCCCGGCGTCGTCGGACAGCGATTCAGTGGTGTTGGGCATGGTGCACCGGAAGCCGCGGCCGCGCGGGGACGAGCGGATGTGTCGGCCTGATAGCGGAAGGGAGGGAACGGGAGATGTGACGAGGAGGATCGCGGCCCGGACCACACGACCGCGCAGGAACGCGGGCCAGTGGCGACCGAACAGACGAACAGGAAACCCCAAGGCGGGAGACGACCGGCACTGGCAGGGATCCCTCGGGCTCAACGCCCGCGAATCGCCTGCCAGATCCGATCGACTTGTGCGGAAGTATAAGCCGGATCCCCCGAGGCATCCACGCTCCACGTGGTTGGGCCTGCCGGCGGGGGGTGGAACGCCCGCTCCCAGGCGCGATCCCGGGCGGCGATCTGCTCGGCTGACCACCCCCTCGCCGCCAGCCGTAAGTGCCTCACAGCATCCTCACACTCCACGACCACGAGGTGGGTGCAGAGGTCGTCCCAGCCGGCCTGCACGAGGAGCGGCACATCGAGGACGACCGACGGCTCGCGACCGCCTGGGAGGTTTCGCGCAGCCTCGTTGGCGAGAACCGCCTCCAGCCGCCGCCGCACACGGGGATGCACGATCGCCTCGAGCGCCGCGCGGGCGGCGTCGTGCTCCGCGGTGGTGCCGAATACACGCCCGGCCACGGCGGCCCGGTCGACCCGGCCACTGGCGTCGATCACGCCGGGCCCGAGGCACCTGGCCACCTCGGCGATCACCTGCGGATCCTGGAGCGTCTCGTGGGCATGGCGGTCGGCATCGACGACGGTCGCCCCGTGCTCCGCAAACCGCCGTGCCACCGTCGACTTCCCCGCCCCGATCCGGCCGACCAACCCGATGATCATCATCTCATTCGCACTCCGCCCAGGTGGCTCCGGACTGCACCGACACCTCGATCGGCACCTCGAGCGTCATCGCTCCCCGCATCTCCTCGGCGACGAGCCGCTCGATGTCGGGCAGTTCGTCGGGCGGCGACTCCAGGAGCAGTTCGTCGTGGATCTGGAGCACGAGGGCCGCCCGACGACCCTCCGCGCGGAGCCGGGCGTCAACCCGCAGCATCGCGATCTTGATCAGGTCGGCTGCCGATCCCTGCACCACCGTGTTGACCGCCTCCCGCTCGGGCAGAGTGAGCGCCATCACGCCGGTGGCGCTGCGCCGCTTCGCCCGCTCCCGCACGCCCGCGATCGCCCGGCGTCGACCGAGCATGGTGGTCACGTGTCCGTCGCGGCGACAGCGATCGAGCACGTCGTCCATGAAGGCCGCCGCTCCGGCGAAGGCACGGAAGTAGCCGGCGATGAACTCCGCGGCATCGGCCTGCGATATCCCCAGTGCCTTGGCGAGTCCGAACGCCGACTGCCCGTAGAGAATGCCGAAGTTCACCGCCTTGGCGATTCGCCGCATCGCCGACGTGACGTCGGACGGCGGAACGCCACAGACAGCCGCCGCGGTCCGGGCGTGGATATCCTCGCCGGCGGCGAAGGCGGCCCGCATCGCCGCATCGCCGGACAGGTGGGCGAGGATCCTGAGTTCGATCTGCGAGTAGTCGGCGGCCACGAATTGCCAGTCCGGCTCCCCCGGCAGGAAGGCGGCGCGGATCTCCTGCCCTTCGGCCGTCCGGGTCGGAATGTTCTGCAGGTTCGGGTCGCTGGAGCTGAGCCTTCCAGTCGCCGTCACCGTCTGGTTGAACGTCGTGTGCACGCGACCGGTCGCAGGATCGACGAGCGCGGGCAGGGCATCGACGTAAGTGCTCTTGAGCTTGGTGTACTTGCGATGCTCCAGGAGTTTCGCCGGCAGAGGATGGAGCGGCGCCAGCTGCTCCAAAACCTCGGCGTCGGTGCTCGGCCCGGTCTTGCCCCGCTTCACCACCGGCAGGCCGAGTTCGTCGAAGAGCACGCCCCGCAGCTGGATCGGCGAGGCGATGGCGAAGTCGCGGCCGGCCAACTCGTGGATCTCGCGTTCCAGCATCGCGAGTCGGGCCGCGTAGTCGGCGGAGAGCGCGGCGAGCTTCGCCGTGTCAACCCGCACGCCCCGGCACTCCATGGCGGCGAGCACGCGGGCCAGCGGCATCTCCACCGTCGCGAACAACACGTCGAGATGGTCCGACGCAAGCGCTGAAGGCAGCTGGGCGACCAGCGCGTGAACCAGCCGGCAGTGCGCGGCGGCGGTCGCGGCATCGCTCGGACGGTCGATGGCACCCGCGGCGGCGGCATCGACCCCCTCCACACCGTGGCGAATGGCGGTCTCCGTGAGCCCCAGATTCCGCTCACCGGCTTCGAGGAGATAGGCGGCGAGCAGCGTGTCAAACGCGACACCGTCGAGCAGGATGCCGAGCCTCCGCAGGGCGACGTCCTGCCGCTTGAGGTCGTGGCCGCGTTTGGGGACGGCCGGGTCGGCAAGCAGCAGCCGCAGGTCGGCATGCGACGCCAGCGATTCGGCGGTGAACCAGACGGCCTGCGTGGCAGCCGCGACCACCACCCCGACGGGCCGGGCGAGGAGCGTCGCCTCGGCGGGGGGCACGACGCAGATCGCAAGCGGTCCCGCGGCCCGCAGCCCCACGACGGCCGCCGAGATGCCGGCGGCATCTCCAGGCTGCTCGACCAGCGCCTCGATCCGCTGCTCCCTCGCGGCCAGAGTCGCGGCGGGAGCCGCTTCGTCGCCCTCCATGTCGAAGAGCGTGCGCGGTCCGGCCTTCCGCGGTGCGGGAGCGGCGGCGGCCGCGCGGATCTCCGGCGCCGGCGCTCCGCCCCCCTTCACCACTCGGCCGAGCAGGCTGCGGAACCCAAGCTCGCGGAGCAAGCCGCCGAGCGCCTCGGCATCGGGTGGATGCAGAGCCGCCGCCCGCCAGGGTACGGCGACGGGCACGTTGGTTTCGAGCCGAATCAGCTCCCGGCCGGCCCGGGCCGTGTCGCCGTGGCCGCGAAGATTCTCCTTGCGTTTGGCTCCCGACACCGAATCGATGTTCGCCAGGAGCGCGTCGAGCGTGCCGTGCGTCTGGAGAAGTTCCGACGCGATCTTGGGCCCGATGCCGGGCACCCCGGGCACGTTGTCCACGGCATCGCCGACGAGCGACAGGAAATCGACCACCTGATCGGGCCGGATCGACCACTCGGCCAGCAGTTCGTCGGTGCCGAGCGGCTGGTTGGTGCGGAGGTTGAGCAGCGTGACGTGCGGCCCAAGCAGCTGCCTCGCATCCTTGTCGGACGTGGCGATCGTGCAGTCGCCTCCCGCCGCGACCGTCCGCGTGGCGATCGTGGCGAGCACGTCGTCGGCCTCGAAGCCCGGCAGCTCGAGGCAGGGAATGCCGAACACCTCGAGGAGCCGCCGCACCAGCGGGATCTGCGGCACGAGATCGGCCGGCATCTCAGCCCGGTTGGCCTTGTACTGCTCGAACCTCTCGTGGCGGAACGTCGGCCCGGGCGGATCCATCGCGCAGAGCAGGTAGTCGGGCTTCTTCTTCTCGATGATGTCGAGGAGGTCTCGGGTGAACCCGAAGATGACCGACACGGGCGTGCCGTCGGGCGCGGTCATCTCGGGGAGCGCGTGGAAAAGTTGATAGACCCGCGAGAGCGTGTCGATCGCCAGCACGGTCTTACCGGAGAGGTCGGGCGGCGCGTCGGCGGCGGGTGCATCAGTGGCCATAGTGCGGTCAGCATAGCGGGGAGTGGCGGGCAAGCCGCTCCGGTGCGCGCCGCCGGCCGGAGGACCATGCTCGGAGCCGGCGGCAGTTGTGAGTTCTCTGCCCCAGCGGAAGAGCCGAGCCAAGCGTCCACAACTGTCACCGTCTCCTGCGCGTGGCCTCCGACCAGCTGCGTGATTGGTGGGTTTGGAGGAGCGAGGGGCTGCCGATGCCCCGGAAGCCGGCGTTGTCGACCAGCGCAGCCGAAAGCCTGGGAGTCGTGCTCTGCACGACGACCGTAAGCCGGAGCCGACGCCGGGACGGCGGCGAAAGCGCGAGAAACGCCTGGCGAAGCGCAGTCGGCATCGAGCGAGCGGAGGGCCGGAGCCCGCAGCGAGCGTCCGGCGACGGGGCGTGGGTGGCCCCGAAGCGGTGAGACTCGGCTGACAGACACAGGTTGAAAACCTGTGCTACGGGGGCGCGGCGATCAGTCGCCGCTGTGCTACGGGGGCGCGGCGGTCAGTCCGCGCTTGGCGGCTCGTATTCGAAGTCTTTCCACTTCATGGCGCGGCGGAAGGGCTCGATGCGGAGCACGACCTCGCCATTCTGGAAGATGCGAACGGTGCCGCTCGTCTCGCTCACCGCCACCGCGACGCTCTTGGTGCGTCGGGTGATGGCGGCCGCCGCCCAGTGCCGTGCCCCGAGGCCCTTCGACACGGAGACGTTTTCCGCCGAGGCGTCGATGTAGCGGGCGGCTGCCTCGACCGTGCCGTCGGGGCCGATCACGAAGGCGCCATCGAGCTGGGCGATCTCCTTCAGGCCCTCGCGAACCCTCGGATCGGTGAGCCGCCGTTCGGAACGGCTGTAGCCGCGGACGGGATCGAAGCCCGCGGAGTGGCTCGACTGAACCACCTTCCGCGTGTCACCGACCACGAAGAGCGTGCCAACCGGCTTACCCTCACGGCCCTCGCGGCCGATCTCGACGGCGAGGTCGACGACGAGTTTGAGCGTCTCCAGCGGAACCTTCGTCTCGAGGTTGCGCAGGTCGCGGACGGTGAGCTGGCCGAGATGCTCCGCGAGGCGGAGGAGGCTCACGGAGTCGATCGTGCCCGCCTCGAAGCCGCTGTAGACGGCCACCACCTGCGCCTCGGGCGCCACCATCTCCGCTGCCACGCACTCGAGCAGCGCCTGGGCGAGACGCTCGTGCACCGGCAGGCCGGCGACGTCGAGCGTCACCTGCTTCATGCCGTGGTCTGCCGCCCCCTCGAGATGGGCCGCATCATCGGCCGCGACGAGCACCGGCCCGGAGTGAGCCAGTTCGCGGACCCGCGACCAGTCGAGCCGCTCCTCGACCAGGATCAGGACCGCTTCGGCCGTCGTCGACTCGAACAGCCGGACGGCCGTTTCAAGCAACCGTTCGAGTTGTGGAGTGACGTCGGCGGCGGACATGAACCCGCTCCCTGCATACCGTGGGGCCGCGGGTCGAGAGGGCCACCCGGAAAGGACGGCACGGACACGGCACCCCGCCGCGGAAGCGTACGCGGGGGCCGGGGGGCATTCAAGGACTGCGGCTCAGCGACGCGTGGTCGAACCATCCGCCTTGCCGCTCGACGACTCCGGCTTGTCAGCGATCATCGCCGGCTGCTCGGCCGCCTTCATCGGACCGCTGTAGGCCGCGATGCCACCCGGCAGCACCGTTCCCCAGGCCCGCTCCTGATAGATGTTGAGGGCATGCAGGGCGTGGCCAAGGGGGCCGATCTTCCACTCCCGCGACGGCTCGCTCATCAGGGCGCCGCAGAGAAACTCCGCCGCCGCCACGACCCGCGATTCATAGAGCCGATCCTGGTCGAGCGACGACACCAGCCACTCGAGAATGTGCCCCGTCGTCTGGATCTTACGATCGATGTCGTCGTCGCGGTCGGCCATGTACTTGAACCACTCCGTGCTGAACGAGCCGTCGCGATTCTGAAGTTTCGTGAGCGCGAAGTTCTGGTAGTCGCGGACGTACTTGTCGGCCCGCAGGTAGGGGCCGTCGAGTTGGCCGGTGGCACGGAGCCGCCGCTGGCAGCCATACGCCAGGCCGTAGAGGCGGTGCGTCCCGCCGCAGGGAGCCCCGCGGATCGGCTGCACGATCTCCTCCTCGACGAGCCGGGGGAGCGACCACTTCTCGCCGTCACGACTCTCCCAGGTGGCGTCGGTTGGCAGGTAGTGCGCCAGCGAGATCAGGGCAAAGGTCAGTTCCGTCTTCGACTTACACGACCGCTTCTCTTCCTCGATGAGGTCGGCCACGGTGAACTGCTTGCCCTGCACCGTGAGCGGCGAGTTCGCGGCCACGCGGCACTGGGCGAGGATTGCGAGGTACTGGGCGGAGTGCCCCTGCACGCCCACGCCCTTGAGGGCGACCACGCGGTCGTCAACCGCCGCCAGCATCACCTGACCACGGCAGCGGCCGCCCATGTTCGACCAGCCAATCGCACTCACCGGATCGCCCGACGGCCCGCCGACGCGAACCTGGGTGGGGATGCCGAAGGCGATGAACCCGTGCATCACTTCCCACGGCGTGTTCTGCGCCGTGTTGAGCGGACGCCGCTGGTAGGCGGCGAGCGTGTGGGTGATCCGACCGCGGAGCCGCTCGAATCGCTGCGTCTTCGGCGGCGGAGCCCCGGTGGGCTGAAGTCGGGTGACCACGATCGGCGGCGTCTGTCGCCTGGCCGTGGGCGAGGGGGCGACGACCGCCGTCGGCGAACGCGCGGCCTTCGGCTTCGGCTTGTAGTCGGGGTTCGTGGCGTCGTCCACCACCTTGCTCGCCGCATGTTTCAACTGGGATCCCATGGCGACGGCGTCGTTCCAGGAGGGCGTTGAGGGCGTGGCCGGCGCCGGCGAGGCGGGCGGGGCCTTCGCGGCGGTCCGCTTCCGGCTCTGGGCCGCGAGGCGGTCGACCTCTTCCTGGCTCGGCGGCTGCGGCAGCGGGATGAACGCGGGAGTGGGCTCGACCTTCTTGATGATGCCGTCGATGAAGCGGCCGGCGCGGCCGCGCGATGGGGGCGCCGCAGAGCCTGGCCGATCGCCGGCCGTCGCCACGCAACAGACCGCAAGGACCACCGGCAGCAGGCTCGGCCACCCTCCACGCGTCGTTCGCGCAAACAGCACGGGCGTACAAGCCGCCGGCGTCGTGGCGTCGTGATTGGGCATTTCGAACTGTGGTCGGGGCTGGAACGATCTCGTGTGTTCGGGGTATCGACCGGCCGGCCGCACGAATCATGGCCGCCGACGACAAGGCCCCGAGGGTCGGGGCAGATTGCCATCTCGCGCTAACCGCCCCGTCTTCACATGCGGCCCGGATCGCCTCGCTCGCGGTCGGGGCTTCGTGGATTCGTCTGCAACGAGGCAGCGCGAATGAAGCAGCGCGGCGGGCGACTGGTTGCCCGTGCCCGGCTCAAAAAAGCTTGCGAAACTCTTCGGCGATCGACCATTCGGCCGAGGAACCGGCCGGATCGGC
>Ga0315903_10008673_pt1 | contig 12456 bp, 13 predicted proteins | sample LakEriMetagenome_7_FD_203524 | JGI IMG/M metagenome (GOLD analysis project Ga0315903, IMG submission 203524) | Freshwater fungal communities from buoy surface, Lake Erie, Ohio, United States - Buoy 2 MA119 | ecosystem: Environmental > Aquatic > Freshwater > Lake | place: USA: Lake Erie, Ohio...
TCACTATACAGTTTGATATTGTTTATAAAACCAATAAGTCAGGTGAAGTAGGGCAGAAATCGGTAGACCAGTGGGCTAACGAATTGTTAGAGATCATAGGCGTTAATGTACCTGATTACCCAAGTGCTTCTCCTGACTTTAAAATAGTTACTCGTGTAATGGGTACAAACTTTGCTACATTTGATTATGTAGACGAAGCTTATATCTTTAGAAGAGTAATTACAATGAATCATTTTGTAACTCAAATATTATAAAAAATTAAAATAAAATAAAATGCCAACAACAGGAATTTTTAATGGTACAAACTTGGTAGTATTAGTAGGCACTGAAGTAGTAGCTCACTCTACATCATGTTCTTTATCTGTAAGTGCTGACTTACCAGATGCAACAACTAAATCAAGTGGTGGATGGGCTGATCAAATCGCAGGTTTGCGTTCTTGGTCTTTAACTACAGATGGTCTTACAACAGTTGAACCTACAGGTACAAACTATGTAGTAGGAGATATCTTCTCTGCTTTAAATGGTAGAGGTGTAGTTACAGTTAAGTTTACTACAGTTAATGGAAGTACTCCAATAGTAGGTGATTTAATATGGTCTGGTTCTGCATTTGTAGAGAGTTTAGATATTACTGCTGACATGGAGTCACCAGTTACTTACTCTGCATCTTTCACAGGACAAGGTCAATTAACTCAGGCTACTAACGCATAATAACACCAAAAACACCAAAATATGAGAGGACATTACGAACTATCCCTAAGCGATGGGACTAAGATACCTATGAGGTTTTGTACATGGTCTTTAAAAAGATTCTGTCAACTTCAAGGGATTGGTCCTGCGGAAATAGGAGAAGCATTAAGTGGTGTATCATCACTAGATGCTATTAGTAACTTATTTAGAGCTGCGGCTGAATATCCTTTGTATAAAGAAGGTATAACTCCAAAGTTCACCGATTTAGATACATGTGATTGGATAGATGACATGGGTGGAATAGGAGGTAAAAAGTTTCAAGACGTAATGGCTGCATTAACTGAAAGCTTAAATAGTGGATTAGAAGAAAAGACTACTAAGAAAGCAAATAAAGATGCGGTAAAAAAAAATTAGAGTGGATTGATATTGAAAGATATACAATGGGGGAGTGCCAAGTGCTTCCCCATTTGTTTTGGGATATGACGATGGCTGAGTTAGATTTTATATGGTATGGTTACCGTCATAAAGAAGAACAAGAATGGTTAAAAGTGAGATGGCAAACAACACTTTTAATTAATATACAGCTACCAAAGGGTAAGAAAGTAAAGCCAGAAGAGCTTTTATCACTTGACTGCGATAATCGTAACTTTGTGAAGCAAAGAGTGATGACCAACGAAGAGTTGAGTGAAGTGCTTAAAAAATACGAAAACGTAAAACCAATAAAGCAAAATGGCTGATCAGAATATAAAAGTCAATATTAACCTAGACCTTACCGAGTTTAATAAGAATGCTAAGGCTATGTCTGATGCATTAAGTAAAGTATTAGGCAAAGATGTTAAAATATTTGCTGATGAAATGACAAAGGCAGAGGGTGCAATCAATGGTGCTGAAAAGGCATTGAAAGGTGTAGGTTCTGCTGCTAATAAAACAGGTGGTCTTGTAAAAGAGTCAAATAAACAATGGAGTAATTTAGCTTTAATTGTTCAAGATTTACCATACGGATTTAGAGGTATTCAAAATAACCTTCCTGCATTAGCTGCTGGATTTGCAGGAGTTACTGGTCCAATATATTTAGCTGTATCAGCCTTAATTGCTATTTGGACAGCATTTGGCGATGAGATAACTAAAGTTATATTTAAAACATCAGAAGCTGCTAATCAAAATAAAATGGTTAGTGACAGCTTTAAAAGCGTTGAAAGTTCAGTAATACAAGCTAGTGTTTCTGTAGATAAGATGAACTTTATGATTGACCAAGCTAAAGAAGGCTTTGTTAGCAAGGATAAGGTAGTTAAAACATATAATGAAACTTTAGGGAAAACAATAGGTCAACAAACATCTTTTAATGGAGTTGTTGATGCAATGAAATCAAAAGGTCAAAAATATATTGAGCTTGTTACTATGATGTCTTTTGCTAATTCATTAGCAGCTTTATCGGCTAAAGAAGCTTTTTCTGCTTTGATGGCTGAACAAAAGACTCCAGAAGAATCTTTAAGCTGGATACAAGATTGGGGTAAAAATGCCTTAGGAGCTGTAGAATATACCATAAGTACAATTACTGGTAAGACATCAAAAATGACACCATTGACTGATGCTTTATTTAATGTGGTAGGTACTGTCAAAAAAGGTCAAGCTGTTAATGCTGCAACTAAAAATGTAACTTTTTTAGACGCATTTCTTAAAAATGTAAAAACCGAGTTAGCAAAATTTGCTAAAGAAAATAACTTTAATTTATTTGATTTAGGAGGTGATGGTCCAAAACCTAAAGTAAGCACAAAAGCATTGGATGCTTTAAAATCACAAGCTAAGCTTTACGAAGATGATTTGTTTACTAGAAGATATTACAATTTACTTGTTTTAGATGAAGAGGAAAGGGTTGCATTAAAACAAGCAGAAATTGACAAATTATCTAAAGACGAAAAAGCTTCAATCGCAGAAGATTTTAAAAATAGAAGATTATTAATTGAAAAGCAAACTCAAGATGGTATAAATCAAATTAGAGCTAAAGGTGTAGAAAACCAAGCTAAATTTGAAGAAGATGAGTTAAATAAAATAATAAAAGCATACGATAAGCAATTAGACGTATTTGATGAATATTACAAGAATAAACAAAACTTAAATACAGGTGACAGGTTAAGTCAAAAAGCTATTTATGAGCAAGAGGCTTCTGATTTGCAATATATGCTTGATAATAATTTGATTTCATATCAAGATTATTTTAATAGATTAGGTATAGTATTTAAAGGTTGGACTAATAATAATAAGGCGATTACTCAAGAATCATTGCAAAGTATTCAACAAATTGCAAATGGTATCATGTCCGCTTTAGGTCCGTCTATGGATTTGTTATTAGATAAAAGTGCTAATATAGGAGAAGTATTACAAAAGATGTTTACAGACTTATTAAAGCAATTGGTTAAAGTTGCTGCAACGGCAGCTATAACTGCATTATTAATGACAATTATATTCCCAGAAACATTAGCTAAAGCTGGTATAACTGGAGGAGATTTATTTGGTGGTTTATTTACACAAGGTATGGGATTAGGTACTATGGCATTCCCACCTAAGAAGATGGCAAATGGTGGTATTGTATCAGGTCCTACAATGGGTCTTATGGGTGAATATCCTGGTGCTAGTCATAATCCTGAGGTAGTAGCTCCATTAGATAAATTAAAAACTTTAATAGGCGGTGGATCAGGCGGTCAGTTTGTACTTAGAGGACAAGACTTATTATTATCTGTTAATAGAGCACAAAAGGCATCAAATCTTAAAGGACAAAATATTAGCTTAGCATAATGGCGTACGTTTTAAAATATACTATATCACAAAAATTAAGAAACGAGTCACTTCAAATTGTAAAGATTTATGAAGAAGACCCACTAAATAGTAATGTATATACATACGAGGCTACATCTATACAGATACAGCCAAATTCTAACGAGGAAGATCCAATTGGAGGTATTATATCATCTCAGTTAAATGTATCTTTTTTAATATCTGATGAAAGCGATTATGCTAATTTCCCTGATTTACTAAACTTTAATGACAATAAATATTATGTTGAGTTGGTTATAGGAGAGAATATTAAATGGAAAGGCTTCTTATTTAATGATTATGTTAATGTAGAATTTACTACTGGTAATCAAGAGGTAAATATTGTATGTGTTGATGGGTTGTCCTTTTTAAGATATAATATTTATGATTCTAATATTAGCATAAATGACATTGTTAAATTATTGGATATAATTGGGACTGCTTTAAATAAGTTGCCATATCCTAATATGACATTTATATATGCTTGTTGCTCATATTATGCAGCAGGTATGTTTGATAGAGCAGATGCAGGTGGTGATGAGCCATTTAAACAAGCATATCAATATAGAAGAGATTTTGTTGATTTAGATTATTATACAATACTAGATAATATTATAAAATCTTTTGGGTGTAGACTATTTCAAGCAAATGGAGATTGGTATATTTTACCTATGAACCAAATGGCTACTACTATATATTACACAAGATATGTAGTTGAAGATGAGCCAACAATTTCAGGTAATGGTATATTAAGTAACACAATAAACATTCAAGCGTATAACGAAGATAATGTTCATTTTATAAATAATAGTCAAACTAAAATAGTTAAAAAAGGATATCCTAATATAACTACAAGTATCCCGTATGAATATGCGGATAATTATATTCATAATGGATTATTAAAACAATTAGATTTTGTTGGATTCCCAAAAGGATGGGATTTTAATGAAACTGGCACTGGTAATGTAACATTACAAACAAATTCAGTTGAACAATTTAATACATTCTATATATTTTCAGGAACAAGTGGAACAGCTTCTGTAACTACGGGTGAATTTCCTTCTGATTTTGCTTATTTACCACAAATGTATGGTCCAGAGGCTACTTTATCATTTGACTTTTATGGGTCAATGAGAGTATATATAGAAATATTGGTATTAATTAGTGGAACATATAACTCATTTTACTTAAAAAGTGATGGTACATGGACTACAGTAAGCTCTTATATTGAAGTTTCTGCAAGTAGTTATAATAACTATGAAACAAAAACAATAAATCTTCCATTAGGAGCACAAACTACTTCTTCAGGTGATAGAATAATGCAAGGATATGTAAACTGTTCTTTTTTAGTAGTAAATCAAGGTGGTAATTCTAGGGCAGCATATATTAGAAAATTTAAATTAACTCAATCAGAAGGTGATATTAAAGAGCTAAATATAACTAGATCAGTAAACAATAATCAGATAACTAAAAGCATAGAGCTTTTATATGGTTTAATATATCCTGATTTAGCTGCTTATGAAGTATTAAATTATGTAGGTCAATATGTAGATGTTAATGGAACTACACTGACAGGATGGTATAGGTATGGTAAACCTGCCGAATCATTTGACAACTTACAACAATTAGCTATGAGGCAATATTCAAATTTATTAAATAAAAATATTGCTACATTAGAAGGAGATTTAGGAGCTTTTGACTCATCAGTTGGTATAGTTTATTTAGATAAAGTTTATGAAGTTCAAGACTCATCTACTAATGCTTTATCTTATAATGGTAAAAAATTTATGATAAATAGATTGACTTCTAATCCATATATGGACCAAGTAAATAGTATTCAACTTATAGAAGTTGTAAATCAAGATAATGCATCAACAGAAACAATAGAATATGTAGGAGCAATACCTGTAACAAAACCTAAAAGATATTTTTAATATGGCATCAGTAATAAACGGAACGAACATAGTATTATATAAATACGACACAAATAAGCAATACTATTTCAATGGTTCTATAAATCAAGGAGTAACTGTTAATGGTTTTGCTTGTAAAGAATTAAGCACAACAGCAATAGTTGGTACTTCTACTAACTTTAATAAGACAGGAGCAGGGGTAATAGCTTCATTTATAACAGATGCTAGTGACCCAAACATTACTGAAATTACTGCTGGTACATGGACTATATCAGGTTACTATTCTATAGCAACTGCCTTTGCAGGAGCTAAAGTACAATACAAGCTATACAAATACGCAGGTTCAACAGCTACTTTGTTAGCAACTTCAGATGAAACTACTCTAACATCGTTGACTAAGATTGTATATAATACCAATATGACTGTAGCTACTACAGCTTTATTAAATACTGATAGAATCATTATAGAGGTTAATTACTTAGGTACTACAACAAATGAAATAACTTTATATACCCAATCAACCAATCTTGGAACTGTTACAACTAACATTTCTGTAGGCGTACCTTTTGGAGCAGCTACAAACTGTTCTTTTGAGGTTTCGGTAGATCAGAAAGAAGTTACTTCAGCATCTTCTGCGTGGTTTAAAGAGTATAAGAATGACGTTGCTTCATGGACTATCAATGCTGATGGCTTTGTTGCATTAAATGATTATTCTTATTTATTCTTAGCAAACCTTCAGTTAACTAGACAACCTATATTAATCAAGTTTCAAGTAGATAATGACAATGGGGATGGTAGTGGGACTCTAGGATACTCTATATTCACTGGTACAGCCAATTTAAGCTCACTTAGTTTAAGTGCAGGGGTAGAGGGAGCATCAACATATAGCGTGTCACTACAAGGCTCTGGTGCTTATACAATAACAGGTACTCAAGTTACTCCTGCTGGTGTAGTTATAGAAACTTCAAATGTGATTATGTATCAATATACGGCTACAGGTGGAGAAACTACTGTAACATTTACAGCAGCTATTGGTGGTACTTGCTTGTCAGTAACAAGAGGTGGTATGGAGGTTAGAAGTATATTAACTTCAGGTACTGCTACAGGTGATAATGTGGTATTTAATGCTACGACAGGAGTTCTTACCTTTGGCAGAGCTTTAGAGGCGGATGAGTTTGTTAGAATAATTGCAAAATAAAAGTTAAAATTTATATATAAATGAGTTCACAATTACAGGTAACAGGCGAAGCAAAGATTAGGGATATACAAGGTCCAGTAGTGGCTAATAGTGGTGTAATAACCGCTTTAGATGGTGCTGCTTCACAATATGTTCGTGGTGATGGTACTTTAGCTGACTTTCCAACATCAAGTGGTGGTGGTAGTTCGGTTAGTTACTATCTTAACTCAAGTGTTTCACAAGGTACTATCGGTGGAGTAGCTTATAGAGAATTAAGCAAAGACCCAATCATAGGTACTGGAACTGACATTGCTATTTCATCTAATGGATATGTAGCGAGTTATATTACAGATGCTAATGATCCTGATGTAACAATAGTACCTGGCGGTAACTTTAATTGTGAGTTTTATTTTAGTGTAAGTAACGATACAGGTAACCCTTTTACTTATGCAGAACTTTATAAGTACGATGGTACAACTTTTACCTTATTAGGTTCAAGCGTTGCAGTTCCAGAGTACATTAATCAAGGCACTATCATTGCACCTTATTATTTCGCTATTCCTGTGGCTACCGCTGCTTTAGCTTTAACGGATAGATTGGCAATTAGAATCTATGTAAACGTAGATGGTAGAACAGTTACTTTACATACTGAAAATAGCCATTTATGTCAAGTGGTAACAACCTTATCTAAAGGGATGGTTTCTTTAAACAACTTAACAGATCAATCACAATTCTTAACAACAGGAACGGCTGGAACTAACTTTACAATAGCTTCAACTGGTGATACACATACTTTTAACCTACCAGTGGCTTCGGCTACAAATACAGGTAAATTAAGTTCTACTGATTGGAGTACTTTTAATAACAAAATAGCTGGTAGTGGAACAATTAATAATATACCAAAATTTACTGCATCTGGAACAATAGGTGATAGTAGTTTAAGTGATGATAGTGGAACTTTAAGATATCAAGGTATTGGATTTAGAGGTTTAGATATAAAAAGTACTAACAACTCAACAAGCATTCGTTTAGAGTCATATTCAGCATCAACTAATGCTGATAATGGTATTAAAGAAATTGAAATGGATGGGTATTATAGTTCATTCAATTCATACTTTGGATATAATAGTTCAGGTGCAGAATGGTTAATAAATGGGTATGCTGATACTGTTGCTAATACAACAAATAGAGGAACAACAACTTGGCAAATACCATCTTTAGATGGAACTTATGGATATTTTGATGTAAGAAGTTATCATAGTGCAACCCCAATTATTAGAGCATTTGCAAGTAATAATGTAGTTATAGGCGGTTCTACAAATAATAGTTTTAAATTAGAGGTTGTTGGAACTACTAAAATAAGTGGTGTATTAACATTAGGTTCAACAATAAGCAACGGAACTAATACTTATACATTACCAAGTGCAACAGGAACATTAGCTTTAACAAGCGATTTGAGTTCTTATGTGCCATATACAGGTGCTATTGCTGATGTTGACTTAGGAGTTAACTTTCTTAAGGCAAGAACATTTTATGCAGAAGGTAATGGAGGAGGCGGAAGCTATGCTATTAAGAATGGCACAACTCCATCTTTTGAGGATGGTTACACAATTTTATCTTCTAATGATTATAGATTAAATATTTTATCAACTGTTAGTACAGTAACTAAAGCAGTTTATTTAGGATTTTCTGGAGTAACTGCAACAAGAACATATACCCTACCTGACTTATCAGGTACTTTAGCACTTCTTGAAGGAACGCAAACATTTAGTGGTAATAAGACATTTAGTGCGTTAACTGCATTTACATTTGCTAATGGAACAAGAATGGATTATGGGTTATATTTAAGTAAAGGAGCAGTTCCAAGTGCCTTTACAAGTTTAACTACTAACATTTATTCAGATGCTACAACAAACAATATTGTAATTAGGGATAATTCAAGTGTTGCTAAATTAGATTTTAACAACTCAACCCAAACTTACACATTCCCAGCATCAAGTGGTACAATAGCATTGACAAGTGATTTAAGTGGTTATGTTCCTTATACAGGAGCAACTAGCAATGTCAACTTAGGTGTTTATGATATAAGTGTTAGTGGTATAAAAGTTGAATCAAATGTTAGCGGAGGTACTGCTGTAAATATTAAACAAAATTCTACAACTTTAATAGCTGGTGCTGGATATATTTCAATTGGAGCTAAAGACCTTGATACATTATTATTTTCTTATGGTGGTGCAACTAATTCAGATTATAAAGCTATTAGATTAAAAACAACAAACATACCAAATACAAGTAGTAGAGTATATGAATTTCCAAATGCAGATGGTACTCTTGCCCTTACATCAAACCTAAGTGCTTACCTACCTTTAACTGGTGGTACACTTACTGGTGCATTGAGTGGAACGAGTGCTACATTCTCAAGTAATTTGAGTGCTGCTCAAGCTACATTTACTTCTGCTACAAATCCTTTAATTATAAAAGGAACAAATGCTTCTACACAATGGACAGAATACTATTATAATACTTCTACTTTACTCGGTTACATTGGTAATGGTTCAGGTATTTTAACAGGTGGTTTAAGTTCCGATTTTATATTTAGAAGTGAAACTAATTTTGTTATAGCCACAGGTGGTAACAATAGAAGAATGACCATCACAGGTGCTGGCAATGTAGGAATCGGAACGAGTAGTCCTACTGCGTTTAGTGGTAATACTGTTTTAGCTATTAACAATGCAGCTGGAGGTGCAGTTTTAGAATTGCAATCAAATGGTACAAGTGCATTTAGAATGGCTACATCTTCAAGTGATTCTGCATTATGGGAACCGAGAAGTGTACCTGTTTTATTCGCTACTGCTAACTCTGAACGTATGCGTATCACAATCGATGGCAATGTAGGAATCGGAACGAGTAGCCCAAGTGGTGCTGCTGGTCTTGCGTTAGTATTAAATAGTGGAGCATCTCAAGGTAGAATATGTATAAAGACAAGTGCTACTGGTGATGCAAGTGGTGCTGGTTTACAAATAGGTATGGCTGGTGTAGATGCATTTATTGAGCAAAGAGAAAATGCTGCTTTATCATTTGCTACTAATGCAGCCGAAAGAATGAGAATCACTTCGGGGGGGAATGTATGTATTGGAAGTACTTCTGCAATTTCTACAAGACAAGAATTAAGAATAGGAGGTAATGCTGGTGGTTCAAGAATTTCTTTAGGAATAAGTGGCACTAATTATAGTGCATTAGTTACTGATAGTGGTGGTAACGTTTATATATCAAACGAATATAATGATGCTAATATTAAGTTATTAATGATTAATTACTCTAATGGAGTTTATTTATCTCAATCTGCTACATCTTGGACTGCAAATTCCGACGAAAGATTAAAGAATATAAACGGGACTATTGAAAATGCAGTTGATAAATTAAAAACATTAAGAGCGGTAAACTTTAGTTGGAAAAGTGATGAAAATAAAAAAGAGGTTTTAGGACTTATTGCTCAAGATGTAGAAAAAGTATTTCCGCAAGTTATTGATAAAAACAAATTAGTTAATCAAAAAACAGAAATTAAAGATGAAACTGAATATTTGGGAGTAAGATATGTAGAATTAGTGCCAGTATTAATAGCTGCCATTCAAGAACAACAAGCACAAATAGAAGAACTTAAACAATTAATTAAAAATAAATAATATGAAATACTGGTACATTAATCAATTAGACTGCGTTCCTCAAGATGGTGATTTAACAGACTTTGTTGTTGTTGCACATTGGACTCGCTTAGCAAAAGAAACTATCAACGAGAAAGAATATCAAGCAAGTGTCTATGGCTCTCAATCATTCTCAAAGGATGACGTTACTAACTTTATCCCTTACGAGGATTTAACCTATGACATCGTTTGTGGTTGGTTGGATGCTTCTTTAGATGTAGAGGCTTTAGATGCTAATTTAGACCAACAAATAGAGAATCAAGTTAATCCACCAATTGTGGTATTACCTTTACCATTTGTTAATCCGTAATGAAACACCTTAAAGACTACGCTTTAATCGTTTTAACAGCTTTTGTAGCAGTATTCTGTTACAGGAGCTGTAATGGTATTAAGGATATTCAAGTGGTAGAATCTATAGTTCATGACACGATTACACAAAAAGTTGTAACCTCCAGGTGGAAACAAGGAAAAGCGATTCCTTATGTTATAATAGCTACCGATACTGTACATGATTCTGTACGTTATACTGTACATGATACCGTACAAATCTTAACGGATTATATGCGTACTTATGCCTATTCTGACACCATTAACGTAGATTCTAATACCTTTGTCATTAACGACACTATAAGCCAAAATAAAATCCAATCAAGGGGATTTGAGGCTAAAATAACCGAAAAAACCATACTTACCACCATTACTAAGACACCTAAAGCTAAGAATAGTCTTTATTTGGGCTTTAGAGGCGATTTAAGCGGTTCAAATGGCTTAGAAGTACTAAGTCCTGGAATCGTACTTAATGCCAAAAATAAGGCTCTAATAGGTCTTAATATAAATATTAATAAAAACTTTAATATAGGCTACTCAGGTAGTGTATATTTTAAAATAGGTAAAAAGTAAGTAAATGGCAGCTAAAAAAGACGTTAATGTAAGTGCTAATCCTCTCCCGATTAGCTTTTCTCAGTTTAGTAAAGACCCAATTAAAGGAACTATGTTCCTAGTTATCATAGGCATTACAGTCCTTTATGTAGACATTAGGGGCAATTTCAACAATCAGATTAACTCTCAAGATGCTAGGATTACTAACCTTGAGTATAAAGATAGCCTAAAGACTCAGGCTTTAATTGAGTGTAAAACAGCATTAAGTTCTACTACAACTAAGCTTGAAACCTTAGATGCTATGGGAGCTATTAAATCATCAGTTAAATAAAAGGCAATGAAATCGTTTCTTTTGATATTTGGTTTTTTAACAGTTACAGCAACTACTATAAATGTTACAGCTAAAAAAGAGGACAAAGCAGTTACTGAAGACAAGGAGTTCGAGCAATTCATGACTGAGTTTAATAGCACAATGACTAAGAATAAAGCTGTTCAGATTAAAGCAGATCAGGCTAAAGAAGCCATAGTAACGTCTACCGTTAGTAAGTTTGCTGAGATTAAGCAAGAGATTACCACATTAAAAACCGAGCTACATGAAGTTAAAGCAACTTTGGATAGTGTTAATGCTGATAGTGATACCAGCTTTATCTTACTGCCAATATCCCACTACAAAAAGAATTAAGGGTGATTCTGTTGTTATAATGACCATAGGTCAGGCAGACACTATCAATAAACTATACAAGTCCTATAACGATACAATAATCGCTTATAAGGACTCGTTATCATTTAAAAACAACCTATATGTTACAACAAATAGTAAACTACGCAGTAAAGAAGATTCAGTCAATATTTACAGATATCATATCCAAAATATTAAATCAAGATCAACAATTGATCCTGAGTTTAAAAGAAACTTTGAACAAGAGCAAGGGATAAATAGACTATGGACTTTAATATTGTTTGTAGCTTTAGCAATAATAAAAACTCAATAATATGAAACAGTTTTTCCAGGAAGATAACGGTCAATTTAGTATGAAGCGTTTATGTGGTTTGTTATGTGTAATTACATTGTGCGTTACAGTGTATCACAATAGTTTTAGTGAAGAGCATATAGCTCCAAGTGCAATTCTTGTAGAATCAGTAGCTTTGTTAGCATTCGGTTGCTTAGGATTAACATCAGTAGAAAAGATATTTAAGAAAAATGACTAATTACGAAAAGAGAGTAATGATTATGGCAGCTACATTGTGGGTATGCCTTCTTGTTTACTTCTTTGCTAAAATGATATAG
>Ga0315903_10008681_pt1 | contig 12453 bp, 19 predicted proteins | sample LakEriMetagenome_7_FD_203524 | JGI IMG/M metagenome (GOLD analysis project Ga0315903, IMG submission 203524) | Freshwater fungal communities from buoy surface, Lake Erie, Ohio, United States - Buoy 2 MA119 | ecosystem: Environmental > Aquatic > Freshwater > Lake | place: USA: Lake Erie, Ohio...
GCCAAAACACAAGAACGAAGCGATAAAAACATTTGACCGTAACACATTGTGGTTTGAAAGTCTTAAGATGTGTTGTAAGCCTATCACATTAGACGAAGATCAGATCGTTAATTTGATGGATGAGTTTATCACATTTTGCAATGCAACAGGAAAGAATGAACAACGACCAGAGCAGGAAATAAAAAAGCATTTCACTAATTGGTTAAAGAAAAAGCATCAAAACGGTGAACTAAAACCAAAACCGAAACAACAGTACAAAAAGTTTAATTTTGAGTAATTAACATTAACTTTGTAAACCAAACTAAACCAAATATGAAGACTAAAACAAAATACACTCCGCTATTTACTATTAAAAAAAATGACACAGAATTTCCTCAAGTAAAAATTAAATCAAGCCTTGATGCATACAATTTTATCAGGCAGTTTTATTTTGAAGATATAGAGGTTTACGAATCATTTTTTATATTGTTATTGAATAGAAGCAAAACGACTATTGGCTACGCTAAAATATCGCAAGGTGGAATAGCAGGAACTGTTGTTGATATCCGTATTATTGCAAAATATGCATTGGATAGTTTGGCAGACGCTGTTATACTTGCACACAATCATCCATCAGGAAATTTACAGCCTTCTGATCAAGATATAAATTTGACCAAAAAGACAACACAAGCGTTAAAACTGATTGATGTTGATATTTGTGACCATGTAATCTTGACAAAAAATAATTATTATTCATTTGCTGACGGAGGATATTTATAAATTAAACCAAACCAATGAACGACAGAAAACCGCCATACAATTTAGACACGGAGCGCGTGGTACTCGGCACGATGGTATTGTTCGAGCAGAGCATTTCCCGTGTGATAGAAATCATCAACGAACAAACATTTTACCATGAGAAACACCGTCGCATCTTTGCAGCCATTGATCGACTGGTAAAAAAGCGCGAAGCCGTTGACATGGTTACCGTTACAAAAGAACTGAAAGCAACCAACGAACTGGAAATTGTAGGCATTATGACCGTTTCCGAGTTGTGCAACCGTGTGGGTAGTGATGTACACATTGAAGCGCATTGCAGAGAGATTCAGGAACTGGCGATGCGTCGAGAAGTAATACAACAGGCTGACAGGTTGATTAATCGCAGCTATGCAGACAGCGTGGACGTATTTAACATTCGCGATGACGTTAAGCAGTTAAACGACTATCTAATGTCTGAAACCACAAAAGGTAAACAGGTTGTAAGTGTTGCAGAGGTGGTAAAGTTAGAGCGTGAGGAATATGCTAAGAAAGTATACGCTCGTGAGAATAATTTACCGACTGGAATCAGCACGGGGTTTACCGATATGAACCGTGTGTTTGGTGGGTGGCAGCCGTCCGACCTTGTGATACTTGCAGCGCGTCCTGCAATGGGTAAAACAGCGTTAGCGTTAGCCTTTGCCCGTAATTCTAACAAACCTGTATTGTTCTTTAGTCTTGAAATGTCCGCGCTGCAACTTACCACGCGTTTAATCGTGATGGAATCGTTGGTAAATTCGCACAACTACAAGAACGGATGTCTTACTACTGACGAACTGCGCAAAGTGGAACAGGCGCGAGGTGTGATAGAATGCCATCCGTTGCAGATCGAAGACAAAGCAGGTATTGACTGGCAGGAATTACGCAGCAAGGCGTTAAAAGCCGTGCAAGGCGGTGTCGGGTTGATTATTGTTGATTACCTGCAATTAGTGAGCGTACCGAACGGCCGAAACCGAAACCGTGAAGCGATCATCAGCGAAATTAGCCGTGAGTTGAAGCGCGTGGCAAAAGATTGCAACGTGCCTGTAATAGCGTTATCGCAGTTAAGCCGTGCGGTAGAATCACGCGGTGAAAAACGTCCGCAGTTATCCGACCTCCGCGAATCAGGAGCAATCGAACAGGATGCCGATATTGTTATGTTTATTCATCGACCTGAATACTACGGTGAGACGCAGGATGAGAATGGGCAAAGCACTGAAGGTAAAGCAGAGGTAATAATTGCAAAGCATCGTAACGGTGAAACTGGCACGGTTGACCTGAACTGGGACGGTGAGCATACTTTGTTCGTTGATCCTAAAAAGACATACATCAGTAACACATTGCAACCGAACACGGATTTTATACCAAAAACAAACGATTTACCATTTTAACAAAAACCAAAAACCAAACAAAAATGAAAGCAACAGATTCACAGAAATTCATGTCTGCATTACAGGCATCAGTACACAACGTATTCGGATTAACATTCGACGAAATAAAAGGCAAAACGCGATTGGGCGAAATAGTATTGGTACGCCAACTGGTGATGGGCATATTACGAGAACACACTATGTTATCGTTGGTATCAATCGGGCAAATAGTTAATCGTAACCACGCTACGGTTATTCACGCGATGCGTAGGCATAACAACCGCCATAACACGAAGGCTGATTTGAAATACGCTGAATCATACAGAACGCTAATGGCTGACTTGTCGCCAAAGTTAGATATGTATGCTGCAGCCGATACACCAGAACTTCGCCTTTGCTTTGTTGGTTATGAAATTGACCATCTTTGGAAGTTGTACGAATTGTGCAAACAAGCAGGTGATGAGGTTAACATGGAATTGATCGAAATTCACATCAAAGCAACGCAGGAGCGTATGCGAGTAATTGATTCGTTCATGTGTGTTAACTGATGTCAATAAATAATATCTAAACGATTTGCGAATGTGCGTAAATTGCAGCCCGTGAACAGAGAACAGATCATCACGGAGTTGTATAACAGTAAGGAGTTGCGATCAGCAATAAAAGCCTACTGTCGCACATTCGCAGCCCGTGAGGATTTATTGCACCTTGTCATTGAGCGTGTTTGTGCTTTGCCTGAGGAAAATATTTTCAACTTATACCAAAACGGCAAACTAAAACACTACGCATTTATAACAATGGTGCGTGAGGTGATGCTACCGCGATCAAATTTCAACAAGCAGAATTTCCCGACCTACGAATTTATCGACGATCTTGAATTGGACGTTGTGGATGAGCAAACGGAGCGCGTTGGTCTCGATCCTGAATTGATACACGAGTTCAAAGCGTTTTGTGATCAAAATAAAACTAATCCTGATCTTAGTTTGCAGTCGTTGGTCACGTTGGAGTACATGGAATACGAGCCGATCAAGAAACGCAGCTACAGAGATTTTCAAAAGAAAACAGGCATACATTATTCGTCAGCGTGTGTTTACGTGCGGACGATGGTAAAGGAATTTAACAAAGCCAAACAATGAAAGTAACCGTATTAACCAACGGATTCGGCAAAGACCGCGAATTGATCGCAAACGGGATGGACTTATATCGTCTTTATATGCCGTATTGCCGAATTGACGGAGCGCAAATAGCATCAAAGCATGAGGTGCTTAACTCACCGTTAGATTCGGATGTGTATGTAATTAACCGAGCGCATCCGATTGAACTGTTTACCAAGATCAAAGAGGCAGGTAAAAAGATCGTTCTCGACATTGACGATTACTGGAAAATACCAACGTGGCATCAGCTACACCACAAATCAATCAAAGGTCGCATACAACACGCGACAAGCCTTAAGAACGATGAAGCGGTGCGATATTTTACGCATCAGCTAAATGAAGTCAGCGAGTGGGAGAATCAGACAAAGGAAGTCGTTAAAATAGTTGACGCGGTTACTTGCTCAACCGAAACATTAGCGCGACACATCAAAAACGAATACGGCATTGACGCAACGATTGTGCCAAATACGATTGATCCAAATATCACTAAGTTTAGCACGAACAAACAGCCGTCAAGATTTACGCGATTTGGCTTTATTGCAGGTATGTACCGCGAACGCGATGCAGCGTTAATGTTTAACGGTGTTCGTTCTGCTTACCAGAATAAGCATATTCGTTCAAAAGTGCAATTTGTAAACAGCTTTAACCTGCATCCGTCATTTACGGAAGTGGAGCGAATGTTTACGTTTAACTACACGCAACTACCTGACTTTTACCGCGATTACCTTAAGTCGTTTGTGCGTGAAGGTAATCACATAGGGAATCAACAATTTTACAAACGCCTATGGGCAAAAGACGCGATTGACTACGGTGTGATGTATGAGGAAGTGGATGTGGCGTTGATCCCAATGGAACACGGTGTATTTAATAGCTGCAAGTCAGAATTAAAGTTGATCGAGGCAGGATGGACGAAATGCGCTGCAATCGTTAGCAACGTGTTACCGTACGCTCCGCATTTGAAGCACAACGTAAATGCCTTAGTCTGCAATGACAAAGAGGGATGGTTTACGGCTATTTTGCGCCTAACAAACGACAAAGAATTGCGCGAACGTCTGGCGAACAACCTGCATGAATATGTACGGGAGCATTTTAACCAAAACAAAGCACACGAGAAAGTAACACAAGTATTGAACACATTATGATAGGGATAGGAGTAACGGGATGCAATCGACCTGAACACGTACAGCTAACGATTGACCAAATTGAAAAGTACACACAATCACCGTACAAGTTGCACGTAAGCATTGACACGGAAAAGAAGGGCGTGGCATGGAATAAGAACCAATGTCTGGAGGCGTTAAAGGACTGCGATCATATTTTCCTGTTTGATGATGACGCGTTTCCACGTGCGAAGGAGTGGGAGTTATTTTTTATCGAAGCAGCGAAAATGTCTAACATTGGTCACTTTATCTACCAACACGAAACTATTGACGTGCGAATGATTAAAGCGATTGAGCCTAACATTGGAATATACAATAACAGTAACGGCTGCATGATGTACTTTACACGTGAGTGCTTAGATAAGGTCGGAATGTTTGATGAGAAGTTCGGTGTGTATGGGTTTGAACACGCAGATATGAGCATGAGGGCGCATTTAGAAGGTTGCAGTCCGTCACCGTTTGTTTGTCCATTAGGTGCAGCACAATACATTTATTCGCTTGACATTGACAACTACCTGCAATACGAAATAGAACATCGTCCGACATTATTCCCGAATGAGATCAAACAAGCAGTTGAGTTGAGCCGTGAACGATGGCAGCAAAAGGTTGAGCAATCTAAAAATGACCAAAAATGAGAATCCTGTACAAATACGCATCGCGCTCACGTCCTGACAAGTTCCGTCGTGGATTAGAAAGTATCGCGCAAAATTCTGTTAGCGACAATTATGTGGTGTTGGCTACATTAGACAGCGATGATCCTGCTATTGAGCAATACCGTAAAGAATTACGCGAATGCAGCATAGCATCGCAGGTGATCGCAACAGTCGCAACGTCAAAGAACAAGATCGACGCGATTAACCGTGACTTAAATGTGGTTCAGGACTGGGATATTTTAGTAAATATGTCTGACGACATGGTGTTCACCGCGCAAGGCTTTGATGAGGTAATCCGATTAGCGTTTGATGACAATACGGATTTGTTTGTGCATTTCAGCGATGGTTTTCAAAAGTCAAACATCAGCACGATGTCAATTATGGGACGCAAATACTTCGAGCGTGACGGCTACATTTACCATCCCGACTACAAAAGTCTATGGTGTGACGTGGAAGCAACGGAGGTGGCTAAATTACGCGGATGCTACAAGTACATGGGTGACAACATCAACATACTCACACATCTTCACGTTGCATGGGGTAAGGCTGAATGGGATGACCTATACAAACGTAACGAGAATCCTGCCATGTGGAATCACGATGAGAAACTGTATAACGAACGTAAAGCACGAAACTATGAATTATAGCCAAAACAATGAGCAGGAAATAATTGTTAACTACTTTCAAGGTAAGAAGGGGATATTATTAGACATCGGAGCAAATGACGGTGTAACATTTAGCAACAGCCGTCACCTACTGCTTAACGGTTGGTCTGGTTGTTTAGTTGAGCCATCACCGTCATGCGTTCAAAAACTTATACAACTTTACAAAGATCGCAAAGACGTATCTGTATTTGATGTGGCAATAGTTAACCAAGATTACAATAAGACATCGATAAATTTGCACGTAAATGATCCGCACATTCCAAACGATGACAGCCTATTAAGCACAACGTTAGAAGCGGAAATAAACAGGTGGAGTGGCATAAAGTTTAAGAAAGTTAAAGTAGAGGCAATGAATTATAATGAGTTATTTGCAGGTTTACGTTTTGACTTTATTACCATCGATGCGGAGGGTATGGATTTAGCAATCCTGCAACAGATTGACCTTAATGCGTCACAAACGCAAATGGTGTGCGTGGAATACAACGGTGTCAACCCTGAGCAATACATAGCACATTGCACAAAATACGGCTTAACAGAAATCAACCGAAATGCTGAAAATATAATCTTTGCACGATGAGCGAAAAACTATCAATACTAATTCCAACGATTCCTGAACGTAGTCAATTGTTCGGAAACCTTTACGCTAAACTTCGCACACAAATTGAGAAACTACCTGTTGCATTGGGTGGTGTAGAAATATACTACCTCGAAACGCCTAAATTTATTTACGGTGGCTTGAGTGTAGGTAAGAAGCGTGAAGCATTGATCAACATGGCGAAGGGCGAATATCTTTGCTTTGTTGATGATGACGAAACTATTTCACCGAACTATATTGAGCAATTGGTAAGACTATGCAACATCGGTGCGGACATCGTCACGTTCAAATCAATATTTAAGTGCGACTATTATTGGGGTGTTGCCAACATGAGTCTACACCATCCTATAAATGAACAGGCTACACCTTACGGTGAGTTCAAACGCAGACCGTTTCACATTTGCCCAATCAAAACAAGCATAGCGCAACGCTGCAAATTACCCGACATTAACAATGCGGAGGATTGGGCGTACATGGAGCAGGTATTACCACAATGCACAACAGAGGTACACACCGAGCAAATCCTACACCAATACAACCATAGTGCCAACTTATCGGAAGTAGATCGTATCGCATGAAGTCCCTGTCAATCCTTATCCCGTCATTACATAAGCGTCGCAGTTCATTAGATAGGCTGCTACGTTCTTTGTACGCTCAAATACTTACGCTGCCATCTGATTACGCTGCGTTGGTTGAGGTTATTACTGACGTTGATGATAAAGAGGTGACAACAGGCGAGAAACGGAACAGGCTGCTTAACCGTGCGTTAAAGGATTACATTGTATTTATCGACGATGACGATCATGTTTATCCGAACTACGTTAGATTAATACTTGACGCGATTCAGTCAGGCGTTGATTGCGTGGCAACGTGCGGACATTACAGCGAGAATGGTGGAGCGTTAATACTTTGGAAGCTATCTAAAAGGTTTCAAAATGAGAACAAACACGATGGGCAGCGTTTGGTGTTTTATCGTAAGGCTAACCACCTGACACCAGTCAAAAGAGAATTAGCATTAAAAGCTAAATTTCCGCACATCAGCAATGCAGAAGATAAAGCATACAGCGAAGCATTAAATCCTTACCTTAACACCGAAACAGAAATAACAGAACCAATTTATCACTATGCTTATCTCACGTACAACAAGGAATACTGATACTTGCGTGGTATCGTATGCAAAGCGCGGTCGGGAGAATTACCCTGCTGCCTTGCCTCGATTAGCGGAAAGCATCGAGCGTAACACATCATACGATTACTTTCTATGGGAAGCTACTGATTCAGAACCACCGCATCCGTTAGCATTTAAGCACTTAACGCATGATCAGCGTCCGTACTTTTTTAAGTTGACCATGATACAGCTAATGCGTGAGCAAGGCTACAAAAAGATCATTTGGTTGGATAGCGTTATGACGTTAGAAAAAGAATTAACGCCTGACTTGTTTACTCATGGTATTATGGCGTTTCATAATTTAGGGCATCCGTTAAAGAATTACATTAGCGACCAATGCGTGAGTTATTTTGGATGCGAAAAAGATTTGCCTAATATGGAACAAACATGGGGAGGTGCATTTGCGCTTAATTTCAATTCACCTACTGCATTATGGGTATTTGATGACTTACTAAATGCTGCTGACTCTGGGTGTTTTAACAACGGCACATCTACACGCGAAGGATTTATTGCACACCGTCACGATCAATCCGTTTTATCCGTGTTGTTACACTGGTACGAATACAAACTTTTGCCATACGGCACAATAGTAACGCATCCGCATTACTTACAGCCATTCGAGTATGGAACTGACTTCTATATCGCACACCGTCAAATACCAAAGGCATGACCTACGACCTAATTGAACATACAAAGCAGATAAAAGAATGCACGACCGAGATCGTTCAAGTGGGATGCGCTGACATTGAATTGCACACTACTTTGGTTAACATTTGTAGACGGCACAAAAAGGTGTTAATAACGTATTACATGAACGAAACGGAAAAACAAACATCCGACTATCACGGAACTTACCACATACAACGCAAATGGATCAGCGACATTGACCTAAGTAAATACAACTACGTAATAATTAACAAATGATACATCAACTATTCATCAACGCATTAATCGGGGTGTTCTGCTATTGGTTCGCGGAATGTACTTTAATACCTCAACGCATCCTGCTAAAATTAACTGGCAAGATTAGCCTTAAACCGTTTACCTGTGGTCTTTGCCTGTCATGGTGGAGCGCGTTAGCCATTAACATTATGCTGTTTTGTAATTTTACACAGGTAGAATCTATTATTGTTACCGTGCTAATGTCAGGCTTCGCCTCGATGTTTAGCGTGTTAACGATGGAGTTCCACAAGAACCTGCAACGATGACCGAACAGACATACAACGCTTTACAACAGCACCGCGAAGTCATTGACCGCTTTATTCAGGTCGGTCAGGAGGTTAGCACAGCACCGCGTCAAGCGTTACAGGCTGCATGGTTAGAAATATACGGAGAACTGAAACCGATGTCGTGTTCAAGTTGCATCCGTGAAGCATACGAACGAATACATCAACACATATTAGAATATGAGCGACACAAAAAAGGTTAGCATAGACAAATTGAAGCCTAACCCAGACAATCCAAGAATTATCAAGGACGATAAATTCAAAAAGTTAGTACAATCGATTAAAGACTTTCCTGAAATGCTAAAACTACGTCCTATCGTTGTCGACAAAGACATGGTAGTGCTTGGTGGCAATATGCGACTACGTGCGTTAAAAGATGCAGGAGTTAAAGAAGTGGAAGTAATAATTGCCAATAACCTTACCGACGATCAAAAGCGAGAGTTTATAATCAAAGACAATGTCGGCTTCGGTGAATGGAACTGGGAAACATTGGCGAACGAATGGGATTCCGATAAATTAGACGAATGGGGATTAGTCATAAATAATTTTAATACAGATGATATTGATTTAGATGCTTTTTTTGAGGAAGATAATACAGATAAAGAACAAAAATTTAAAATAATACTTGAATACACACAAGACGATTACAATGCTGTTCAAGAAGCGTTAAAAAGTTATTCGGGTAGTAAAGAACAAATATTTTATAAATTACTTGGTTTATGATTGTATATTTGGCAGCTTACAAATCTCTTGAACGTCATTGGAATAAACCAACTGATGACATATATCTATTATCATCTTTTTGGGAACATAAATCAGGTAAATATGGTGACTATGTATTACAGGATAGACATATTTTAGACTCAGGTGCATTCTCAGCAATTAATGATAAAACTGGAAAATATAAAAACTTTGATTGGGATTTATATGTTAAAAAATATATATCTTTTATTAAACATACAAATCAAAAATTGTTTTTTGAATTAGACATTGATTGTGTTGTGGGATTACCTCGGGTTGAATATTATAGAAAACAGATAGAGGATGCTATTGGAATTCCACCAATTGTATGTTGGCACGCCAATAGAGGATCAGATTATTGGATTAAATGTTGTGAGGAATATCCCTACGTAGCATTAGGGACTACAACGGCAAGTAATGCAGGAAAAAAAATAAGAGCAAACCCAAAAATATTACACTGGTTTATTAATCATGCTCATAAAAATAATGCAAAAATACATGGTCTTGGCTTTACATCAATTCCAATGTTATCAGAATTAAAGTTTGATAGTGTTGATAGTACAGGTTGGCAACAGGTTAGATATGGCGGTATATGTATGTTTGATGGAAAAAATATAAAAAATTATAGAAAAATAGGTCATAGAATGAAAAATGTATATGATATTCATGTACATAATTTTAACCAATGGGTAAAATTTCAAAAATACGCAGAGAATAATCTATGAAAGCACTTGTTTTATTTAGTGGCGGTCAAGACAGTACAACATGTTTGTATTGGGCAAAGAAAAATTTTGAAGATGTTATTGCTATTGGTTTTGATTATGGGCAAAAGCATGGAATTGAACTTAATATGGCATTAACAATAGCTGAAAGGCTTAATGTTCAATACAAGATTATAGATGTTAAAGGACTGTTAAACACAAATAACGAAACTGATTTTAGAATTACAACAGGACGAAACGCGCTATTTTTAACAATAGCAGCAAGTTTATTTGATGTAGATAATATAGTTGCAGGTTTTTGTCAAATGGATTTTCAAGGTTATCCCGATTGTAGACAAAGTTTTGTTGATTCACAGCGATTAACATTATCACTTGCTCTTGATAAAGATATAAAAATACATACACCCTTAATGCATAAAACAAAGGCAGAGACATGGAAAATGGCAAAAGAATTAAATTGTCTCGATGTAATTATAAATGATACAATGACCGATTATAACGGTAGTATAGTAAAAAACGAGTGGGGATATGGAATTAATAATAACCATGCAACTGAATTAAGAATACAAGGATTTTACGAAGCAAAACAAAATGGATGGATATGATAGTAGAAAAAAAATACCACTTTTATGCTGCACACCGTAACCATGCAGGTGGAGTTAAGTGCGGTCGTATTCATGGTCACACATACGAAGTTAAATGCAATTTTAAGTTTAAAAAAATAAACAATGGAGGAATAACTTATCTATTTAGCGACATTGATAAATTAGTCGAACCAATAATAAAAGACTACTGTCATTGGTTTCTTATTTACGAAAAAGATCCTTTGGTTGATATTTTAGAGTTAGCAAACGAACCAATCAAAAAATTACCTTTTGAAACATCAGCAGAAAATATGGCTATGTGGTTATATACTCGTATAAAAAACGAAACAGGGTTACCAATAACAAAAATAGAATTAGCAGAAACAAAATCATCAAATGTAATATATGAACCTTAAAGTATCAGAAATCTTTTATTCCTTACAAGGTGAGGGTGCAAGAATAGGAACTCCAACGGTATTTATACGACTAACAGGCTGTAAAACTAAGAACGCTTGTTTTGCCGCTGGAATAAAGTGCGACACTGAATTTGAAAGCGGTAAAGAATTGTCTATAACCGATATAGAGTTATGGTTAAAATTAAATGCTCCAAAATGTAAAGAGATTACTTGGACTGGTGGAGAGCCAACGGACCAACTGACAGAAGAGATAATTAGTTATTTCAAAAATTTAGGCTTTTATCAGGCTATCGAGACGAGTGGTTTAAATCCTGTACCAAAAGGCATTGATTTTATATGTGTTAGTCCAAAAGTAGCTGAACACGTAATTAAAAAGAATTTCCCAAGTGGGGTAGATGAGTTAAGATACGTAAGACATAAAGGGCAAAGCATTCCGCAACCATCGATATCAGCGCGACACTATTGGATTAGCCCACATTCAGACGGATTTAATATTAACTCTGAAAATTTAAAACATTGTATAAATCTCTGTATAGAAAATGGAGAATGGAAGTTATCACTACAAAATCATAAGATATGGAATATCCTGTAAATAGTCCCGAATGGCATTTTAAATGTATTTTAGAATATTTAGGAGAGGATACAAACCGCGAAGGTTTAAAAGATACGCCTAAACGTTATGTTAAATTCATGCGTGAATTTCTTGAACCTAAAGAATTTAATTTTACATCATTTGATTCTGAGGGTACAGATGAAATGATATTGCAAACAAACATTCCATTTTATTCACTTTGTGAACATCACACAGCTCCTTTTTTTGGAGTTGCAAACGTTGCTTATATTCCAAACGGTAAAATTGTAGGGTTAAGTAAATTAGCAAGAACGGTTGATTTATATGCAAATAGATTTCAAAATCAAGAACGCATTACGTCACAAATTGCGGAGCGAATAGAAAAAGAATTAAACCCAAAAGGAGTTGCAGTTAGTATGAAAGCTCAACATCTATGTATGTGTATGAGAGGAGTAAAGAAACACGATACATGGACTACAACCACAAAATTGTTAGGTGCGTTTAAAGATGATGAGAAAGCACGAAATGAATTTCTAAGTTTTTTACGGTAATTCAAAAAAATATGACGGACAGCATCGGACATAAAAAAAGAGCAATGTTGGAGGCTTTGGAGAAGTCTTTGGGCGTTGTAACAACGGCTTGTAAACAGGCGCAAAT
>Ga0315903_10008682_pt1 | contig 12453 bp, 10 predicted proteins | sample LakEriMetagenome_7_FD_203524 | JGI IMG/M metagenome (GOLD analysis project Ga0315903, IMG submission 203524) | Freshwater fungal communities from buoy surface, Lake Erie, Ohio, United States - Buoy 2 MA119 | ecosystem: Environmental > Aquatic > Freshwater > Lake | place: USA: Lake Erie, Ohio...
CTATGTTCCTCCAGGCAATCGAGGTTGGTCGACCTCGACAACAGGGCTCAATCGTATCTCTAAGGCTGATCGAATGCACGCGACAGACCGCACCATTAACTATATTAGGTTTGCAGATGATTTCTCCATCACACCAATGGACTCGATGTGGTCAGACATCTTTGGAGTCCAAAGTCGTCAAGACCCAAAGGTCTATGTTGTACAGACGGCAACATCGGTGATACAGAGATGTATTTTATCAACCACCGATCCCGGTGATCTCGTTTTAGATCCAACTTGCGGCTCTGGAACAACGGCCATGGTAGCCGAACAATGGGGCCGTCGCTGGATCACGATCGATACGTCGCGGGTGGCGTTAGCCCTTGCCAGGGCCAGGATCATGGGCGCAAGGTACCCCTATTATTTGTTGGCCGATAGCAAGGAGGGGCAGATCAAGGAGTCCGAGGTGACGCGGACTGCGGCCAGTACCAAGCCGGTGCAGAGCAACGTGCGGATGGGGTTCGTCTACGAGCGGGTCCCTCATATCACCCTCAAGTCGATCGCCAACAATGCCGAGATCGACGTGATTTGGGACAAGTGGGAGGAAAAGATCCGACCGATCCGCGAGGAGCTTGGCAAAAAATCAGGCGACTGGAAAGACGCGAAGAACAAGTCACGCACACCCGAGGAGTGGGAGATCCCGCGCGAGCCAGACCCCAAGTCCTCACTAGCGACTACCCACCAAGTGCTCCTGGCTTCCTTCTGGCAAGCACGCATTGCACGTCAAAAGGAGATCGACGCATCGATCGCCGCCAAAGCCGAGTTCGAGTACTTGTACGACAAGCCCTACGAGGACAAAAAGAAGGTCCGAGTCGCGGGACCGTTCACGGTCGAAAGTCTTTCACCCCATCGGATGTTGGGGATCGACGAGAACGACGAGCTGGTGGATATCGGCCAAGGGTCGGTTGCAAGTGGCAAGGGGGGATACGACAAACCTCAAGATTTCCCGACGATGATCTTAGAGAATCTGCGCGCGGCGGGTGTTCAGCAAGCGCACAAGGACGGGCGGATCGAGTTTACGTCGTTGGTAGCTTGGCCGGGCGAGCTGGTGTGTGCCGAGGGCACTTACCAATCCGACCCCGCCACCGACCCGACCAACCGCTCGACCACGAACCAGCAGCCATCCACCACGAATGACTCTTTAACCCCCACTGCCCACTCTTCCAAACGCGCAGCGATTTTCATCGGTCCAGAATTTGGAACCGTGCAGCGGCAAGATTTGGTATTAGCGGCGCGGGAGGCCAGCGACGCAGGTTTCGACGTCCTCATCGCATGTGCGTTCAACTTCGATGCCATGTCCACGGAGTTCAACAAACTAGGCCGCATCCCGGTGCTCAAGGCACGGATGAACGCGGATCTCCACATGGCAGACGACCTAAAGAATACGGGCAAGGGGAATTTGTTTGTAATCTTTGGCGAGCCCGACGTGGAATTGCTGCAGGAGGGGTTTGGGTCGATGCGGGTGAAGGTCAATGGCGTTGACGTATTTCATCCCAATACGGGCGAAGTCCGCAGCGACGGACCCGAGGGGATTGCGTGTTGGTTCATCGACACCGACTACAACGAGGAGAGCTTCTTCGTCCGTCACGCGTACTTCCTCGGCCAAAACGATCCCTACACTGCCTTGAAGACCACCCTCAAGGCCGAGATCGACGCCGACGCGTGGTCGACTCTCAACAGTGCCATATCCCGCCCCTTCCCGCGTCCCCTATCAGGCCGCATCGCCGTAAAGGTCATCAACCACCTAGGCGACGAAGTGATGAAAGTGTTTAGGGTGTGAGGGGGGGTGGTGAGATGTCAAGTGAAGCCAAGCTACTAGAACCAATTGATTGTGAACTCGTCATCGGAGTCGTAGGTGCTCTTGGCACCCAATTTCAAGAGGTGATCCGAAGACTCGAAATTGAACTGAAGCTGGCTGGATACGACGTTGACTTCGTAAAGGTGTCTCGTGACGTAATCGCAGAAATCTTCGAGGTCGCCACGGCACAGACAGACTTCGATCGGTATTCAACATATATGAAAGCCGGGAACGATGCTCGCCGAAATTCGATGCGTTGGACGGAGGAAGGATTGGTTAAGGGAAACAATAGTATATTGGCCATAGGGGTTGCTGCCAGGATTTTCGCCAAATCGATTGACAATCAGCAAGATCGTCAACCGCGTTTCAAACGAGTAGTGATTGTTGACTCACTGAAACGAAAGGAGGAAGTCGAAACGCTTCGATCCATATATGGTGACGGCTTTGTTTTACTTGGGATTCACGAAAGTGAGGAATGTCGAGTTCGGAATTTATCCTCTCAAAATCGGATGACAGCCGCACAAGCCATCGATCTTATCTCACGGGATTATGCGGAGCTATCAGACCCTTTTGGTCAAAGAGTCAATGAGACATTCCATTTGGCGGATTTCTTCGTCGAGATTTTAGACGGCCGAACTGACTTAGAATGTAATATCCGTAGACTGGTTGAAATCTGGTTTGGGCACCCCAACCGAACTCCTACGTTTGACGAATACGCGATGTACATGGCACATTCCGCAGCGTTAAGGTCTGCGGATCTATCTCGTCAGGTGGGTGCGGTACTAACGCGTGGGAAACAAATTCTTTCGACGGGAGCCAACGAATGTCCGGAAGCCCATGGCGGACTATACTGGGCTAGTCAGACATTTGATCCTCATTGCAACAACGACGCGGAGGCAGGCAGAGACTATCGACGAGGAATCGATTCAAATCGACAGGCTCAATTGGAAATGATTGACGGAATCGTAAGGAAGTTTTTTTCTGACCCAAGCGGTCCTGAGGCGATTGAGATGCGGGCCAAGCTAGACTCCTCCCCAATCAAGGACATCACCGAGTATGGTCGGGTGGTTCACGCTGAGATGGAGGCTTTGCTAGCATGCGGTAGATTGGGAGTTTCAACGCAGGGTTCGACCCTGTACTGTACGACTTTTCCGTGCCACAACTGCGCAAAACACATTATTGCCGCGGGAGTGACCAGAGTTGTCTATGTTGAGCCTTATCCTAAGAGTCGAGCGTTTGCTCACCATACGGACGCAATTAGCGAGAAAGATTCCGACAAACATGTCAAATTCGAGCCATTCACTGGAGTTGGGCCTAGGCGTTACTACGATCTTTTTTCGATACAGGGGAACGGAAGTTTTCCGATAAAGAGAAAAGACTCAGAGACTGGTAAGGCTCTACACTGGCGATTGCAAGAAAGTCGACTAAGAATTCAGATGAGGGCTTTCACCTACTTGGATGCCGAAACACAAGCTGCTAGACTTTTTGAAGAGTGGATTCCAAAGGAAGAGGGAGTAGACGATGACTGACAAGAAGTTCCAAGAAGCGCTTCAAGCTGCCAGAAAAACGGTCGATGGCTGGCCATCCTGGAAACAAAATAGTTTATTGGTAACGACCATGGCGACGACCCCATCCCCGCGTCAGCCCGTCGAGTCTAGGGCTGTTTCGCGTACTGACAAGAAGCTATCCCATGGATCTGATCCACACGATGCCAATAAGAGTGGGAGCTGACGCTCAGTTCCCTGCGGTTTACGCAACCCCGTGATGGTGGAATTCGAAGTCAACAAACACAAGAAGAAAAGGGGGAAGCTAGGACGTAAAACCTCGTCAGCAGAATTTGCGGGTCCGAGTTAAGAAAAACTCGGGGACAGTCCCCGAGTTTATGGCAACAAGCCGGTTCCTTTCGATGAGTCGTTTTGAGGTTCGGAAAATTCCTGATTGGTCATGACTTCGACCCGCAGCTCAAACCCGAACAAGCCGACTTGGGCCAAGCTATCAATCACCCTCGGACGTAGCGAGCCAAAATAGCGTCCGAGAGCAACCATCATGGCTTGGCACGCCCCCCAGGAGCATGGTTTTGGGAAAAGTACCAGCAATTGGTCTATTCGAGCGCTTTCGCGATAAATGCGTTGAGTTCCTTCGTCGCATCATCGCCGACAAGAGTTGGTATCAAAAATACTCGAATCGGCACACATTCACCTTTGGCCAAAAAACTTCGCGCGCAAGGGGCGTTGCCCGTTGCTTCTCACAATCTAGCTCGTCCGTCTTCGGCACTGCTCGGTCGCGGGGCATCCGCCCTTCGCGACCTCGTGTGCCTACGACCGCATACCGCTCCGCTCTACTTGTCCGCCTCCGGCGACTGGGGGATTCCGGATGGACTCAGGGCCAAGCGGAAGCCGAGGTAGTTGTTGCGGATCTCCGGCGAGTACCAGTCCCGGTTCGCCGACTTGCAAATCGCAGCAACGTTGTCCCAACCGCCGCCACGATTCACGCGGTACGAGCCGTATGAGCCCTTTGGATCCCAGCACCACTCCCAGACATTGCCGTGCATGTCATGCAGGCCCCACGCGTTCGGAAGCTTCTGGCCGCACACCGATGCGAGTTTCGATGGAAACATCTGGCAATACGATGCCAACAGCGACTCGTCGCTCCCGGTACTCCAAGCTGTGTCGCTTCCGGCTCGACATGCATACTCCCACTCCAACTCTTTGGGCAATCGATAACCATTCGCACCCGCTACCTGTTCCCACTTGTCCACTTCCACCTCTTGTTGATTACGAAAGTCCTTGACCTTTTCTTTACCGACACTGCGATACGCAGGCGTGCGACCTTCCCGCCGGCTAAGCCAATTGCAGTACATCAACGCATCGTACCACCTCACGTTCTGGGCAGGAGGGTCCAGCGTCGGACCAGTTTTCTTAATGCCAGTTTTCTTAATGCCAGTTTTCGTAAGGATGGTAATCACCATCTCTCGATCTTGCGGCTTCTCGCCTGTGTAACTCGAATCGTCAATGAACGCCTTGAATTCCCCTCGCGTTACCTCGCGATTGGCAACCCAATACTGCTGCTCGGGAACGTTGGTGTGCTCAACCGCTAATTTCACGAACCGAGGATCATTGTGGAGAACCCGCAGGTCAGTATCGGAACGCATCTCGGTACGGGATGATTCGTCTCCCTGGCTCAAACGCTCCAGGAGAGTCAAAGCGCGTTCAATCCAGCTTCGTTTTTCTTCGGAGGTTGCCGACTCATTGGCGGCAAACAGCGCCAGTGCACGAGCCAGATTGTAAAGCACTCTGCGATCCGCCGACTCCGCTCCCGCAAGCCCCTTGTCAAGTCTTGCAATCGCAACCTCCTTGCGCCCGAGCCACAGCGGCACTAGGCTCTCTACGTAATCGCGATAGACGGCATTGGGTTCGCTAGCAGACCATTGAGCGAGCGCCGCGTCGGCTTCTTCTGTTCGCTTCAATCGCGCTAACGCTAATAGACGTCGTAGCTCAATTTCACCACGCACTCCTGCCATCGAATCGTCCAATTCCATTTTCGACACCGCATCGAGATCCGCCAGCGCGGGCTCATACTCCCCAACGAGGTAGAGGTTTCCGCCGCGCGAGTAGCGAAATTTGGCCTTAGCCTTTTCTTCCGGTGTCGCGTTCTCCATCTCAGTGAGAGCCTGGCGCACTTGTTCCAACGGATCCGAAAGCAGCTTGGTCACTACTGGCGATGGTGTGATCCGCACCAAGGTTACTCCCTGCGAATTGACAAACCAGTTCCTGCCATCAACTATTTGCTTAGCATCGGGCAGTGTCGGCTCGGGGATTTCCCATTGACGCATCAGCCACGCGACCGCGCTGTGCGTCGAACTGTCTGGAAGCGAATACCACTTGGTTGCGAGCTCGGCAAAGAGGTTTTTATCTTGCTCCGAAATTCGTTTTACCGGGATCTGCCCCAGTCCTAAACAGACCGCAGATCGCAGCGCGGGGCTGGTCGAGTCGTTGATGGTTGCTGCCAACGCCGCGCGATCCAGCTCCCAGCGAGGGAACTGGTCGATGAGATGGGTTCGAACGCCGGGATCAGGCCGCCCCTCGAACTCGCAAGCGTCGATCGGCAAGTTTGTGTCGCCAATCGCGAGCGCCGCCATGGCCAGGCGTGCCTTGCGGCGATGGAGTTCGGGTGTTGTGCACTCAGCAGCCGCTTTTTTCAGCCAGTCGATGGATCTCGACGAGTCCTTGCCCAGCGCGCTAATCAGATTGGCAATATCCCCATCACCGATATCGTCCATTTGAGATACGAGGTACTCCGATTCGACCTGTCCGAAACTAGCAAGCCCAAAGGCCAACGACAATTTCTCGCGTACCTCGTTGGTGGCACCGTAGCGACGTTTTAGGTCCTCTAGAATGAGTTTTGGTTGCTTCATCTTGACGAGATTTTGGATATTCACTGGGACAGCCGTCCCAAGTGTCTTTTGAAGCGAATCGAGGGCGACCGTGATCTTCTCCTGCTGGCTGCGAAGATTCTGTTGTCGGAACACAACCCCAATGACTGAACCGATCAGTATCACGGCGAGAATCGAACCGCCCCAATTTCTGGCGTGTACTCGGGCCGCAGTCCTCATGACATTTCGTTCCGACGAGTTCCACCGATTCGTCTCGGTCCAGCGCCGAATTTGAAACCATTCGACCAGCGTCGGCAGTTGTTTATTTTCCTTGTTGGCCGTCCAGACGGCAGCACGTTCCGCTAGTTTCAACTCCGCGCGGCCTTTCTTGGTCTCGCGCTGCTTTTGGGTGAGCCACTCTCGCAGCGAGGGGACCATGTAGTCGTGGGCAAGTTGATAGCTTCGCGTAGTGCCGGTCTCCGATCCACTGCTGTCATCTACCGGAGTGATCAAGCGCAGATTCTTGTCGAGGATTTCCATCAGTTCCTCAAACTCACGAGGCTTGTGTTCGTAGCCAGCAGCCTTCTTGAGCGAGTCCACACTTTGCATCGAACCCTTGATGTCGGTACCGGAGGCTGGCAACAGCGCTGAGAGCAAACCTCGCACCGCCTCTTGGTGTTGACGGTACTGGATCGGTGCGTGCTTTTGACCAAAGGTCTCTTCAAGAAACGTTACGCCAACCCCCGACATGCCTCCGACATCGTCGATGGAAGCAGGAGTCCACTCCCTCGATTTCATCATTTCCGAAAACAAAGCCAATCGAACCGAGATCACTTTCCGATTCTCCGACAAGCCTTCTGAGGCTTGGGTCAGAAACGCCTTTTGTGGCTCGCTCCACTGGGATCTTTCGTCGGGTAGTTTTTCATATGCCCGACCAAACATCGAGAGAACCTTTTTCGCGTGGTCCAAATCGAATAGGTCGACCATCGCACTATTTTCACGCTCTAGAATCGGGGTATCTAATTCCCTCATAAACCTACTGACAGAGATCCAAAAGTCTTCGCGCACCATAACGATCGCTAGGATCGTTTCTCCATCGCATTGAAGAAGTGCATTGGTTAAGTCTTGGCCAGAGTATTCATCATGCGCGTAGAGCCATTGCTCAAATTGGTCGATCACCAGCAGGAGCTTGCCACCACTGGGGACCAATTTTCGGCGGCGAATCATGCTCAAAGCCTCTGCTAGATTCGTCGCCGATAGATCGGGAATCCGTTTCTGCAGTTCTTTGAGCAACCTTGCTGGAGTATCGTCCGGGGTCGCTTCGACATAAACCCGTTCGATCCGTGTCGAGAGCCTTGGCAGCAGCCCAGCCTTCATCAAACTCGATTTACCGCAACCCGAGGGACCATAGACCAACCCCACGCGAAACGTCTTGTCGATATCGGTCGCCTCGATGCGTGTTTTCCAAAACCGAATCGATTCGGGTAATCCGTTCCGATCAAAGGGACCTGGAAGCAATTCCAGAAAGAAATCCGCATCGCCGGCATCGAACGAACGCAGCCCCTTGGGCACCACCTTGAGTGGCCTGGTACGGCTTGCGGAATCCAGTTCGCCAGCCGAAGGCAATTCACTGGGCGTTCGCTGCGGGCCTGAGTCGAGTCCAACCTGATCGGCATTGGCAACTCCAGCGGGTGTGCGAAGCGTATTGGAATTGTCGCTGGAGAGTTGGTTTTGGATCAGCCACCGAATTTCTTCTGCTAAATCCTTGGCAATCGCGAACCGATCCGATGGACGCCGCGAGAGTGCCTTCAAACAGATTCGCTCGAGCTCGCGTGTGATCGTAGCATCAAAGGTTCGGGGGGTTCGAACCTCACCGACTTGAGCTTGCTTGAGTAGCTCGTGAGTGGTCTTGCCCTTGAAAGGTCTGCGTCCTGCAAGCAGTTCGTACAAGACCACCCCCAAGCTATAGATGTCGCTGCGGTTGTCGATACGGTGTCCCTCTCCACGAGCTTGCTCGGGGCTCATATAAGCTGGCGTTCCGGAGATCTTGCCTTCTTTAACATCATCGGTTTCACGCAAGGCGATTCCAAAGTCGGCTAGGTAGGGACGATCGTTCTTATCGAGCAGAATGTTCGCAGGTTTGACATCCCGGTGGACTAGACCTTTGGAGTGTGCATAGTACAGCGCGTCTGCGATCGCAGCGATGATTTCCAAGGAGAGTTCTCGGCTGGGGCGATCCTTTTCGATCCGTGTGGCGAGGTCCATTCCGTCGATGAGTTTCGAGACGATAAAGATATCGTTTCGCTCGGTGGTTCCGATTTCGTAGACGGGTACGATGTTTGGGTGTTCCAACTCGGCGAGCATCTGCGCTTCCTTGAGGAACATATCTACGGCTTTGGGACCGACCCGCGATCCGAACGTCAGCTTGATCGCGACTTCCCGTCGGAGTTGTTCGTCGAAAGCGAGGTAGACTTCGCCGAACCCACCTCGTCCGAGAAGTTTTCGGATCAAAAATCGGCCCAGTTTCTCTGGTACTGGGTTCTCGAAGGGCTTTGTAGTTGGTAGCGGCTTACTTTCGGAGACTCTCGGATCTGAGGGGCTTTTAGAGCCAACTTGGGGAGGATCGATTGCCGAGTCGGATGTCTTCTAATAGCCGCTTTGGGGCTTTGAGGTGTTGAAGTCTTGGGTGGGAGTCAGATCCCTAGATTCGGACGCGTCATGGATGTTGGTTTGATCTGGATCGAGGCCACCGGGATCGCTGGCGGACGCATTATTTTTGTTGGTCATTTTGGGGCTCCGGGCAGTGTAAATCGCAAGCCAAAACACACTCGCTCATTAGTAAAGACAATGAGAGCCCGAATAGTATAACAGCAAAGTCTCAAAATGTCATAATTTGGATAACTGATGCGTATGGTTTAACGTGGCAACAAATTCACCAAGACGGTCAGACGCGAGACCGATTTTGACCCACACCAACGGTGCGTACACTCAACCAAAACCCGGGGAAAGTCCCCACGTTTTCAAAACCGGAAATGACTATCTAATCAACCTTTACGACGATGGGTAACTCTTTTCCGAGGCAACTATCCGGAAATTCCGGATAGTACAAACCGAGGGAAATCGACAGGTTGCTAAGTTGGTGGACCCTTACCGGCGTGAGGCGATCTTGTCGGTGGGGTGTCGGGCCCGCTCTCGAAGGGGAATCCAGTTCCGTCGTTGGGCAACGAGCAAACGTCAGGAACATCCGTGCCAGCGAGAAGCGATCCTACCAATAGATTCGCGACCTCTACCAATCGTCGATGAAAAAACGCGGGGTCTGTCCCCGCGTTTTATTCGAATGCGATCGACACCGGTTTGGACCGCGTCGACGACCCGCAGGTGCTCCCCCTCCGCTACGACTACGAGGACATCCCGAAAGGCTTAATCCCCCGCTTCATCGTGAAGATGCACCTCTACTTGTCGAAGCCGCCAACGTACTGGGCCAACGGCGTCGTTTTGGTTGTCGGCGCGTGCAAGATCCTGGTGCGTTCTGATCGACGCGTCCGCTGGGTCGAGATCTTCGTGCATGGACCCGCCAACGAGAGGCGCGAAGCCCTGCGGATCGTGCGCGAGGGTCTGGAATGGGTTCATTCGTTGTTCGAAGAGATCGGCCCAAAACCGATGGTCCCGGTCAGAATCCCGAACAAACCCGACGCCGCGATTGAGTATTCTCAATTGATCGAGTTTGAACGCGCGGGCTTGGAGGAATTTCCCTTCGAGGGAGTCCGTTGCAAGGTCCGCGAGCTATTGACCGGCATCGCGCCGGTAGCCCCGATCCAAAAGTCCGAGGACCGCAGATCCGACTTGCACATCTACGCCAGTGATAGAGCGAGCGTCCAAGTCATCAACGGCAACGACAACAATACGAGCGGAAGCGATAATAGAACCGCTCAGGGGATATCACTACCGATTGCTGCACAGCCCAAGCCGTTCTGGCAACCGCTCGCCGCTCCGATTGCGGTGAGTGCTGTGACGGCGGTTCTCCTGCTTATGTGGATGCTGGGAGTTGAGCCGAAATGGATCGCACTTTTCGGACTACCCCTGCTGGCCGGAGGAGTCGTTTATATTGGGAATCTCCATCGGGAGATAGTCGCTCGGACTTGGGCAAGACGCAACGCCGCATGGTGTGTGGCGATTGCCGGTGCGAGTCTCATGCCTCCGGGAGTAGAATTGCTTGTCGAACTCCAACCGGACTCAAAAATCAAGTTTGTGCTCGATAACGCGCCGTGGCCCGGTTTCGCATTTCTTGTCGCGGCCTGTATCTTTGGCTGGTTGCAATACAAGATCGAGGCGAGACAAGAGGCGTCCGGAATGTCATCGAGCTAGCCAATCGACAATGAAAAAACGGGGGACTGTCCCTGGGTTTTGTTCATCAATAGCGATGCCGCAGTTCCCGGCTTGAGCCGAAACCAAGCCTACACACTGGAACTTATTGTTCCGCCATCTTCATTGCTGGATAAGTTCTGTAGGTTAGCCGTGACGTTCGAGAGACAAGCCTCCACGCTCCAGGGCCAAATCCAAAACCTACGACGCACCCGCGACCTGTTGCTGCCGCGACTGCTCTCGGGGCAGGTGGAACTCAATTAGGAGGCCATATGACAGCCTCCCTCGCCTATGCTGACAACTTAGAGCTTTACCCGACGGACGGGAAAGCAGCACGGCATCTTGCGCCGTTGTTCGGTAAGTTGTGTAGGGAGTTTGTCAGTTGGCGTACCCAAAATCGTTATAAATGGAGTACATTTTCAACGGCTGCTGCCACTGGCAATGCGACTGGCTCTATGCCTTGGCCACGCACCTCCCTCAGTGTAAATTATAGAAGCATTTTCGAATTTGCCGTCACGGAAACTCTACCGCCATGATCAATCCCATCTCCCCGGATGGATCCCCAACAACAAGCCTACACTTGGGTCGACCTCCGGTCGTCGAATCCGGTATTCAGCTCCAATTCAACGACATTCCTCACTGGTCGGTACTGCATCCGGGGCTCTTCTACCAACAGATTCGCGACCGCTTCGAGCATTTTCGCGAAATGCCAGAGGTGCCTCCCATCCTCGAACTGTTCCCAGCACAGAATCGGCGTATTCAACTCCAATTGGTTGCGGCCGGCGGTCCCGGATGCTGCCAGTTCGAGAATACCACGCATGAGTCCCTGATCCGTGTGCAGCGCAATCGATTTTCCTACCATTGGGCCGACGATCCGACTTCGCAACAGCGACCCTACCCGTCGTTTCAAAAGAACTACCAATCATTCGCACAGGAGTACCAAGCCCTTGAGGAGTTCTGTCGGGCGCAGGAACTAGCCACACCGGAACCGATGCTGGCGGAGGTCGTGTACGTGAACCATGTGCGACCGAAGGAAGGAGAATCTCTGTCAATGCTGGGGAAACGGGTTTTCGACGTGGACTTCGGAGAATGCGAATTGCTAACCTTGAATCGCACTTATACTCGGGGCACCGAAGGCAGACTGTACAGTGAAATCAATGTTAATCTCGAAGAAAGTCGTCCCTTTCTCGTGTTTCAACTCACCTCGCGGATCCTCTTGGGACAATCCGCCTCCACGTGGCAACGTGCCATCGAGTTGGCTCATGACTGGCTCATTGAAACGTTCGTGAACTCTACAAATGAACTTGTTCGAATAGAGGAGTGGAAACAACATGTCGGATAGGATTCGAACACCATCTACCGGATATGCCATTGCTACCGCCGATCGTTCGTTGACGGAGTCTCGATCCTCAGGATTACTCCGACGTCGAGAACAGCCAAGTTGGCTAAGGCTTGCCACGGAGAAGCTGAAGTCTGCAGCAACGCTGCAAGACAATTGGGACAGCTACGGCGGACTGCGGACCAACTCTTTGTCTCTTCATCATGCAAACCTTTTTCTCGATTGCATTTGCAAGACCGTTGGGATTACCGAGCCGTTGATCGCAGTTAACGCCCACGGGAACGTATGTTTTGAATGGGATCTAGACGGCTCCTCAATGGAATTGGAAGTGCTGCCATCAGGCAAGGTTTCCTACTACTTCGTCGATGCGGAAGGTGACGAAGTGGAGGCCGAGGACCAGTCTGATTTCATGGATGTACGCGATCGCCTGACAAGGCTCTAGTCCAAGCGGATACTACAGTAATGCCAGAGGAGATCCGAAGCGATGAATTCATAATTCGACGGATCCCCCCGTCCAAACCGCAGATCCAACTCGACTTTATT